>Ga0115848_100687_pt1 | contig 13791 bp, 9 predicted proteins | sample InSIn3gowninarea_FD_83862 | JGI IMG/M metagenome (GOLD analysis project Ga0115848, IMG submission 83862) | reverse complement strand
CGACATGAGCGACGACGAAGAGAGCGACTACAACAGCGTGCGCCGTCGCTCGTCGGCTTCGCGCGGCGTCAAGCTGCTCTACGCAAAGAGCAAGGTCTTTGTCCACCCCTCGCCCTCATCCAAGGACTAACAATCCTTTCTTTCTGTGCTGTTGTCGTTGTGGTGGTCTGCACATTTCCAGCAGATTGTGCATCGGACGAACTCGCTGCAGCAGCTTGCTTACCATCGTGTCCCACAGCAGCAGCACCCTGATCTAAACTGCCCCCCGCAATCTGTTTCCTCTGCCTCAGCGTCGGAGTAGGGAAATGGTCTTTACGGTCAATAGCTTCCACCGTCCTCTGGAACCTCCTAAACAGCGCTTCCGCCCTGAGCATCGTCGAGGACAAATCAATGGTATTGCTCAACTCGTTGACATACTTCAGGACTTCGTCAAACCCGCGCAAATGCTCCATGATCACATCTCTGTGTTTTTCGAGGATGGCAACGGCGATGAAGAGGTGGAAGTTTGCAGACAGGTAGTCGGTCCAGAGGCTTTCCCACAGACGTAGGACGTCCAGCCAGGGGAATTCGCGCTTGTACCAGACAAGCAGCATACGGAAGAAGAAGAAAAAGTTTGTCGAGTCGACAGATTGGAGGTGAAGGTAGAGTTTTGGATCGAGGAGTTGGACGAGGTGGTCGAGAGTGGTGAGTTGAAGACGCATACCGCTTTGATCGCGGAGGAAGTTTCGTTCCTGGAAACACTCTGTGTGAGCAGTGATGCACCAACTAAACGAAATGAAAACACTCACCATGCGATTCATAAAGTTCACAAAGCCCCAGAAGGCTACTGCATCGTCTTGCATGACTGCATAGATAGGAGCGAGCAGGTCGCTCATACCTTGAACATAGCCCAAATCTTTGTTGTATTCGTTGTATGTTAGTAGCATATCCTTCATCTGCTCGAGATGGACGTTTGTGCCAACTTCGGCAAAAGGAGATGTCGGATCTGGATGGGGAATGTCTTCGCCAGCGAAGAGAGGGATGTTTCGATCAGTTCGGTGCACATCTTTTTCTACAGCACGGACCCCACGAAATGTGGGAAGATGTCAGTTACTTGATGCTGAAGAACGGAAAGGCTTGTCAAAGAGAGCTTACCTATGCGCATCTTTTGCTCTTTCCACCATTCGCGCTCCTCGAGTGTACCATCTTCGTCCATCATACGATCCCACCAAGCACCCTTGAGACGGATGTACTCGTCGTTGAGGCTGTTCATCTTGGCCTTGCGTTCATCTTTGGTACTGTTCCAGTCGTGTACACCCAGGAGGAACAGCCAAGCTTCCTTTCTGACACCATCATCCGGATGTAGACCACCATGGAAGACACGCTCCTTGACTTCATCAGGAGTGACTTGTAGTCTTCCATGAGAATCGAAGAAGGCGTCCCATTCCTTGATGGTAACAGGGTCTCTCTTCTCGTTCAGCTCAAGGTTTCTCATGTCAACATCAAGAATCTCAAACTCGCCCAGCTCAGTATCCTCATTCTCAAGCAGGTCCTTGGCTGTGTAGATACGTTGGCTCCTGTCACGCTCACTCTGTTCAGCAATCGTCATAGCCCATCTCGCAAGATAGAGACGAGCACTGTCAAACTCTTCTTGAACTGTCTGAACTTGGGGATTCTGCATGATACGACGTAGCTGAGGAGGCAATTTGGGGTTATCAGCAGCAGCCTGGGCAGTGCGACGGGTGAAAGTGGTGACCTGGCTGAGCTTCTCCAGGACAGCCCAACGAGATTCTTTGAAGAACTTTGCAACAGGATCCTCCTTTTTCTTCTTCTGAGGTTGTGCATTGGGGCCCTCGAGAGCTTGCTGAACCTTGTCGGGGGTTGGCTTTCCAGTCTTGTCTGTGCCAAAGCCAGTACGATCAGCATCCGAAGGCTCGATCAGAAAGATGTTGGGCTCGGGGGAGCGTTCAACGTTGAGGTGTCTCTTCAACCATCCCAAGACTTGATCACCACCCCAGAACAAGTTGCCGCTCTCGCCAAAGGGGTCAAAGTTCTCGCGAGCGAGCTTCTTGCGGTGGTTTATTGTGGACTGACACTCGCTGTCGTGGAAGAAGAGAGCAGGGAAGCTGTCTCCGGAGCGAGTGTTGATGACGATGCTGCCAAACCACCAGCCGGCGCTGGGCGGGCGGATCTGGACCGAGTAGATTTGGCTGGCTTGGACAGCAAAAGGGTATGGACCTGGAGAGGCGGAGTGGGCTTGTGTGATGGGTGGAGGCGGAACGAGGTTTCGGGTAGGTTGGTCCTTGTCGTCGAGGTCGACTTTTGAGTACGTGTCGAACTGGCCCTGGCTCTGGAGGGAGGCGAGAGGAGTCCAGCCCAGGATCAGCGAGGATGAGGGGATGTGGGTGGACGAGGAGGCGGCGGAGGAAGAAGCAGAGGGAGACTTTTGCTCGTACAAGGCCATGAAGCCATCGATGTTGTCCTTGGATGAGGGCGAGGGGTGGACAAAGACCTTGCTCTTTGCGTAGAGCAGCTTGACGCCGCGCGAAGCCGACGAGCGACGGCGCACGCTGTTGTAGTCGCTCTCTTCGTCGTCGCTCATGTCGTAGACTGATGCAGGTGGACTGCTGTTGTGGGATGCTGCCATGTCGTCGACTTGTCTTTTGTCCGTCTCCGTCTCAAACTGCTGCCTTGATGCTTGTGATGGATGGTCGGGGGGCATGACGTGTGTGGGGTAACTTTCCTTTCTCCCTCGAAGCCCCTCTTTTCATGTTTGTTTCGCATATATCATTGTTCAAACACGACGCACCCATCATATCACTTGTTCAAAAGCAAAAGTCGAACAACGTCAGGATCTCAAACATGTTCTAGTATTAAGGGAAAAGGGAAAGTCAAGACTCCATAACTCCTCGCTCCTTGAATGTACCGAGTAATCAACCTCTGCCAAAGCGACCAGACCCTGCCGGTGATGGCCCTCCTGATGCTGCTCCCGCCGCCGATGCTACGTTGGCCGCACTGTTGACTCTTGCAGCTCCCCACAATCTAGCCTTGAGTCTCTCCTGTGCCGTGCCTCCACTGCTCGCTGGCGGTGAAGGATCGCTTCCTTGCTGCTGCTGAGCCATAGTACTCTGATAGCTCCCTGCTCTTTGGCTCGGCAATGGTCGAGGTGCTGCCAAACTGTCCCCTCCCTGAGAGCGTCCCTGGTACGACGGACTTCGATCTTGTGCTCTCACTCTCAGTGACTGAGGTTGTGCTGAGGCTTGTTTCTGGCCAGGCGTATCCCAAAGGTCACTCAGACCGCCTCTTCCACCTCCCTGAGGAGCATTGAGTGTGGGTGTTTGTTGTGACGATTGCTGTCGCAGGCTGGATGTGAAGGATGCTGTTGTTTGCACAGACGCCGAGCGCTTGGGGTCGTTGGGCAGCCAGGCTGGAAAGGCTTTGTTCTGCTCAGTGTAGTATGCGCGGAGTGCTCGACACAGGTGCGAGTCGTCTTCGGTGTCGCCGTCGACTTCGTCCGACAGGAGGTTGCGCCGGAGTGTGTTGTATTTGGATGTTGTGTTTGTGAGGATGTTGGACAGGTACGACGACATGGTGAATAATTCTTTCTAACTGCCAGCAGTTGTTTGTTTCTTGAATCACGTCGAGTCGTGTGTTTCTTGAATCACGTCAAGTCGTGTGTTCGGGGTCATGTTGTGCGAGGTCGACAGGACTCAAGGAAGGTGTGCCGAGCTGGGGCAACTTGCCCGAGCCTTGGCAGCCCAAAAGGGCAATCCGACCACCTTTCCATCCTCATGTCCCCTCATGTCCCCTCATGTCCTCCGAGACTCCTCGCACTCGTCTTCGCCAGTCTTTCCTTTTCTGTACCAACCACGTAGTACTAACTCGCTACCCCGCCGCCGTAGTTCCCGCGACTCTCACGTATACATAAACCACGTAGGTCCTGGCTGTTTGTTTCCATTGTCTCTGTATCCTCAACTCTCCTCGCGAACATCCACACCATCAAAATGCTTGCTGCACCTCCCCAACCCCACGATATCTCCTTGTCGCACTTCAAAACTCCACAAGCTGCACAACATCTCTCTACCCACTCAAGTCCACGCTCAATTGCTCAAAACTGGCTCGACCGCTTCTCAGCAGTCCTTGTCTCTGCTGAGGCTTCTCGTCTATCTACCGTCTTCCATCAAGACAGCTGGTGGCGCGACCACGTAGCTCTGTCCTGGGATCTTCGTACTCTGCATGGTCTACCTGCCATAATCTCCTTTCTGTCTCCCATCCTCTCATCTATAAATCTACGTCCGTTGTCCTTGGCTTCAGACGGTGACGCATACGCTCCTTCCATCGTAACTCCTCTCCCAGAGCTTGATTGGGTCCAGTCAATCTTCACTTTCGAAACCAGTACAGGCAGGGGTCAAGGTTTTCTCCGTCTAGCTCAAGCCGGAGATGGCGACTGGAAAGCCCATATGCTGTACACCGCCCTCGACGAAATCAAGGGCCATGAAGAGAGCACTGGTGCTCGTCGCGCTCACGGTGGTCAGAATTCCTCGATTGGTGCAAACTGGTTCGAGCGAAGACAAACCACCTACGACTTTGTTGATTCTGAACCCACTGCCTTGATTATCGGTGCTGGACAAGCTGGTCTGAATCTTGCTGCTAGACTGCAAGCCCTGGGACTCTCCACTCTGATCGTGGATAGGCAAGCTCGCGTGGGAGATAACTGGCGCTCTCGATACCGCACCTTGGTCACACACGACCCCGTGACTTATGCACATATGTCTTATCTGCCGTTCCCCTCAAACTGGCCGCTCTACACTCCAAAGGACAAACTGGGAGATTGGTTTGAAGCCTATGCCAGTCTGATGGAACTCAACATTTGGCTCTCCTCTTCCGTCAACTCGGCAACCTATTCACCCTCCTCAAAGACCTGGACTGTTGAGGTCACAAAAGCAGACGGAAGCAAAAGAACACTCCACCCATCTCAATTAATCCTTGCCACAGGCCACAGCGGCGAACCTCGTATCCCTACATTTTCAGGTCAAGACTCTTTCAAAGGAACAATCTACCACGGCAGCGCCCACAAAGACGCCACCCCATCTTCCGCCCAAGGCAAGAAAATCCTCGTCGTAGGCACCGGGAACAGCGGCCACGACATCGCCCAAAACTACCACGAAGCCGGTGCTGCCTTAGTGACAATGCTGCAACGCTCAGGCACCTACGTCCTTCAAGCCGAAAAAGGAGGGCACATGCTTCATGCCGGCACCTACGATGAGACCGGTCCTCCCACCTCAGCCGCAGACATCTACTCACAATCCCTACCCTTGCCTGTGCAATTCGCCTTGGGCAGAACCCTTACTGCCGCAATCAAAGACGTCGAAAAAGAAAACCTAGACGGATTGGAAAAGGCAGGCTTTAAAGTCGATTTCGGCCACGATGGCTCGGGTTTGTTTAGGAAGTACATGACCAAAGGAGGTGGCTATTACATCGATGTAGGATGCAGCGAGCTCATCACTTCCGGCAAAATCAAAGTCGTGCGCTGTGCTGAAGGCATAGCTGGATTCGAAGCCGAGGGCGTACGTCTCGCCGACGGCAATTTCGTGGAAGCAGATGTGGTGGTTTTGGCAACAGGCTACGACAACATGCGCACTTCATGCCGCAAAATCCTTGGTGATGAGGTTGCGGATAAAGTTGTTGATGTGTGGGATTTGGATGACGAGGGAGAGTTGAACGGTGTAAGTGTTGTCTCTATCATTCTTCAATTTTCCTACATGGCATTGAGGATTTGGTCGTTGATTGTAACTGACCAATCTTTGACAAACAGATGTGGCGACCTTCAGGCCATCCTCACTTCTGGTACATGGGAGGCAACCTTGCTCTCTGCAGGATCTACAGCAAATTCCTGGCTCTACGGATTAAAGCGGTTGATGCTGGATTGAGCGGTATGTAGACAGAACGACCTTATACAGTTACGTGCCAATGCATCGATAACCGTCGAAATGCCTTTTGGCTCGGCAACATACGTGCGAAAGAGGCGTTGTTCGTCCAACATCGAGCTGCATGTTTGAATATAATTCGAGGTCACCCCTACTTCAAATCACTAGTACGCTAAACAAGTATGCACCCGAGATTCTCGGAAACATATGGCCGAAATCCGACTTTTTGCTCCCGTGTTTGACGCGTCCTCGGCGGATTATGAAGAGATGGGAACTTTTCTGTTCTGTAGATAGACTTGACCTACATCTTACAAGACATCTGTTGTTCTTAGCACATGTTATCATCATGTGTGAAAAATACTATGTTTTCTTGTCACAAGACCTCTCTAGATACAAGTGTGAGATCTTTTCAAACAAATGCTCGAAAGGATTAAATTGCGAACATTGACTAACGTTAGTCTAGCTTAACGAGGAGCGGTAGTAATATCCAATTAGAGTCACAGATGATTGAAACAATATCAAGCCCAACCACCAACCACATAACGAGCAAACCCCACAAAATATCACGAAAAACAGAAAACCCCCGGCGATCGAAATAGGAACCCATGGAACAGAGACCCGCGATGCAACCCATACTCCCAAACAGACCATACAAATAAGGAGAAGCCCCTATAAAGTGTATAGCCCGCCACTTTGGCGTTGTGGCCTTGGTGATAAGAGAGAGAGAGAGAGAGAGAGAGAGAGAGCCAACTTCCAGAGCCAATCGTTCCTGACAAGATAAGCAGGAACCTCAAGATCTCCAGGATTCGAAATCCATTGAGCCGGAGGACAGCGATCGCTTCTTGACAGGAGGTGGGTGGACGGGTTTGAGCAAGCGTGTCGTTGCATGCTTCGCTGTAGTTATAGTTCCCCATCATCACACTCTGTCCAACACATATCCACGGAAATCTTTGTTGGCAGTCCACTTCTGTACGCGGTATGCTTTGGTTGCATGGTAGAGGCCGTACATGGTCAATACGATGGTGTTGCCTCGTTTGTTCGAATGACTGTAGCCGATATTGCGCAGATTTAGAACCCAACTCCCAGGTCAATTTGCTCTTACACTGTGTGCAATCGAGAGGGATGCGTCCCTCATCTCATGTTGCTTCTGCTGTCGAGGTTGGTTTGACTTCTGCCGTGCCTAAGCTTCAAGCGAGTTCACGCTCGGGAATGGTATCGATTGTGAAAAAGAAACGATAAAGATACAATACGAAAATGGGGCGTCTATGGAGCTATAGAGCTAAATGCATAAACGAAGAGGGGTTTTGAATGGGATAGATGCTTCTGATGTTTTTCCTTCTTTCAAAGACCAATTTTTGAGCATTGTCGAGTACAAAGCGGATTTCAACAAACACGACAAATGTCTCAGCTGCCCGAATTTGTCTGGTTTGGGTTTTGCTGCATGGTGCCTGTCAGGTTCCAAGGTTCCTCTGTGCTTGAGAGAGGTGTAGAAACGTCGGACACGGAAGACTCGGTCCCGGAGTCCCAATGAAGTTCAGGCACTGGACCGAAAGCTTCCAGTGTGTTGCGCTTCCTGGATGACAAACGTGGTGGTTCATTGTTCGGTGTTCGTGGAAGTTCCTATCCTTGCATGACACTGCTCAAGGCTGCTTGAGCATCGGGACCGAGCTTTTCGCTCACAGCGGCTGCGATACGACCACCAGTCTTGGAGTCGGCTTCGCGCAGGTACAATCCGACCCACTGCTTGACATCCTGGACTTCGGGGAAGGGATCTCTAGGCACGGGCTTGCAGGTGTTGAGGGCAGTGAATCCAACACCGAAGCCGACGTCTTCTACATCACGATCTTCGATGATCAGGTCATCAGCAGTTTGTGGGAGAGGAGGATTGATGAGAAGTTTGAGAAGTGCCTCGCATGTGAAGCCCCAACCCTTCTTGCCGTAACGATCCACGAAAGCCTGGCTGTTAGCGAGGGTGTGGGTGAGCGAAACGACGGCAGTCTTGCGATCAAATGGTCGTGACAGCTTTTGTGTGTCAGGAAGGATGATCTGAAGATACATGGGAGTGAAGATGTTCTGTTGTACTTGGTCGGTAACGTTGATGAAAAGATCAGGACCAAGACCCTTGTCGTCCCGTGCTGAGAAGAAGTGGTAGAAGCGAACGAAGCGGATGGTGAAGTTTTCCGTCTTTGAGCTGGAGAGACGAGTCATGAGCAGCTGCACAATCGTGGTAAGGTAGTTTTGCAGCGCAGCGATTGGAATGTTGCCACAGATTGCTTCGAGCAGATCAAATCCAAGTGACTCGTTTGCCTTGGAGGAGATGAGCTTCTGGAAAATGACCAGAATCGGCTCGAGCTGGTTGTTGGCAACAATCTGCTCAACAGCACGAGGAATCATAGATGAGAGGAGGCGGACAAGAGCGGGTACGTTGCCGCGAGAGTTGTACATATCCAAAGTGAGGATGGGACCAAGCAAGCTCTGATAGTATTCAGGCAGGGAACCTGAAGGGTTTGCTTCGAGGAGCGCAGCAAAGACTTGGAAGACGTAAGGCTGGAATTCTTGGACGTCGTTGGCTAGGATCTCAGCAAAGGGATCGTAAAGAGCAGCTTCAAGCTTAGCGGCCTGTGTAGGAGCTGCGAAGCGAACAACAGCACCGATACTCTCAAAGTGGTAGTAGTAGAAACGAGGGTTGCTAGGGTTGTGGCGGATGACCTTGACGATGTTGATGAGGTTGGTGAGGACCATGTCGAGGATAGGCAAAACACCCTCGCGAATGACGATGAGAACACGCATCACACACTTGATCAAGAACTCATTCTCCTGGATCTTCTCGGCCTTGGAGTCCTTGGTCATGAGGAGGAAGAGATGTTGCAGGAGATCCTTGCTGAGTGACTGGAGAGTTTCTCTGGGAATGATGGGCTGACGCTTGTCGTCGGTCATGTAGAGGACACGCTCAACGGCAATGGCGGCATAGGAGTGGACGACGTAGTTCTCGTTGCCAAGGCACTGAACCAAGAGAGGGAAGGCAGCTTGCCATTGATCCTGAGTGAGTTGGCTGCGGAACAGGTAGAGATACTTGATGGCGTCAACCTTGAGGATGGCCTCGGTGTCAGCTGAAGTGAGATCGACAGCAATATTCTTTTGGAAGAAGTCAATAACATCAACGTTGGGATTCGTTGTCTGCACACCACGAGCAGCCGTGGGAACGCCCTTTGCAGCGATCGAGGTGAAGAGGTAGACGGCAGTGTCTTTGGACTTCCAGTTGTCGCTCTTGCCCTTTTCGTAGTCGGCCAAGTAATGTGAAATGTACTGAGAAACGACATCTGTGACGAGCTTCTCGAATTGTTCAACCAGCTGACGGAGGAAGTCGGTGGCTGCTCTTCTACGAGTATCGCTGTCGGATCCTTCCAAGTCGCGGCGAATAAACTCAATGGGCTCGTCTTCGAACATCTCAACATCCGACTCGCGCAGAGACAAGTTGGGAAGAATAACCTTCTCAACGACCTGGCCAAGAATCTCCTGGTTGTTGAAGCTTTGTGCATATTGATTGATCTTGGTGACTGAAGTCAAGAATTGCAGAGCCTTGCTGACCAAAATATCGTACTTGATCTCAGGACCAATGGCAGTGAGCAGGGTCCAAGAGCTCTCGACAAACTGGCCCAGGTATGGTCCAAAGGCATCCTCGTATTTCTGAACGTAGAGAATCAAAGCCTCGAAGATGGCAGCCTTGTTGTACTCCAGGAGACCAGCCTCTGACTCATCGTCGGTGTGCAGGAGAGGGTTGTCGTAGCTCAAGTACTTCAAGAGCAGAGCGCTGATGGAAGCGAGGTTGTCTTCGAAGACTGGAGGCAGATCTTGACACGAAAGGTCGTTGAACAGCTTGATGCTGAGGTTGAGTGTGGTAAAGTGTTGAGCGAGGAGGTCCTTGTTGTTCTGGTTTGCGGCGATTTGCTGATCTGTGCTCTTTTCAGAATGTCAGCGATGGTGTCAGCACTTGTTCAGCGGAGAGATTGTTACCTGCAAAAGGGCGAGGTAGGGTTCGCAGAATTTTGATAAGACGTGGTTGATCTCGGTAAAGAGATCGTCTGTGCGGAAAAGAGGACGCCAGCGGCGGAAGATGGAATGTGCGACCTGCAAGACACCGTTGTTGACCTTTGGGTTGTCGGGAGTGAAGCGTGATACGAGGTCGTCGACCAGAGTGTCCCAGCGCTCCCAGAAGTCCGAGTCGGCGATGACGCTGATGGCCTCTCCCAGCTGGTTCTGGATGGTGGCAGGCACAGAGATCATGAGGCCAATAACCTCACGCTTGATGGCGGTGACATCGTCCTGAGGGAGCTTGTAGTTGCCATCCTCGTCGGTCCAGGTGCGGCGGATGAAATTCTTGAAGAAGAGGGCGGCGGCCAAGCGTGTCGTGTTGGGATATGAATCTGAGGCGACAATCTGAAGCAGAGCGAGAGAGAACTGAGGCTTTGGCTCTTCCTGGCGAATGGCCTGCTCGGCTGTGGTGTGTGGTCAGTACATGACGCTGTTGAGTGTTTCGTGCGAGACTTGCCTTGCTTGTTCTGGCGAGGATCAAGACTGGCCTGTAGCAGGTTGGCAATCATTGACAGATCGGCCGACATGGTGGAAATGGTCGTCAAAGCGACGAAAGTAAACAAGTGCACAGAGAATGGTGGAAGCAACGAGCAGGCGACAAGAAGTTTTAGGCGTGTAAACAGAACCAACAGCTCCCCGCATTGGGGACGTGCGCTCGACCTGCCCAGAGATTCAAAAGAAGAAAAAAGGAAAAAGAAAGGGAAAAGCAGGCTGCCAGCGGAGACAGCCGCTTACCAACCAGCAGCCAATCAGCGGAGATGCTGTCAGCGGAGCGGAAACTTGACGCCGCTCGAACTGCCAGTGGCTCTGTACTCGCCCTCTCTGCTCGACATCACCACATCCACAGGCCTCACACAACATGATGCGCCAACAGCTTTTGCGCAGTCTGCCGCGCTCGCAGAGGCTGCCTTCTCTCAACGCCACCCGCGCCTTGTCCTCGTCCGCCCCTCGTCCTGCTGAGGTCGAGCTCACAATCGGTACGCCCACAATCAACCACCTGCAACCGCATCCGACATGACTGACACGCGCTTCCAGATGGCAAGAAGGTCTCAATAGAGGGTATGCGTCTACTCACCACCTCCTCCGTATCGTCACCACGTCTGACACGCTCTTCACAGCCGGCTCCGCCCTCATTCAGGCCTGCGAAAAGGCCGGCTCCACCGTCCCCCGCTACTGCTACCACGAGAAGCTCATGATCGCCGGTAACTGTCGTATGTGTCTCGTCGAGGTCGAGCGCGCCCCCAAGCCCGTTGCCTCTTGCGCATGGCCCGTCCAGCCCGGTATGGTCGTCAAGACCGACTCCCCCCTCGTCCACAAGGCCCGTGAGGGTGTTATGGAATTCCTGCTGGCCAACCACCCTCTGGACTGCCCCATTTGCGACCAAGGTGGCGAGTGTGATCTCCAGGACCAGAGCATGAGATACGGTGCCGACCGTGGTCGTTTCCACGAGCTTGGTGGCAAGCGTGCCGTCGAGGACAAGAACATTGGTCCTCTTGTCAAGGTGTGTTCTGATGCACATCTTCGCCCTCTGCCTGGCATTGGCTGACTAGCTTCTTCCAGACTTCCATGAACCGCTGCATTCACTGCACTCGCTGCATTCGTTTCGCCAACGACGTCGCTGGTGCTCCCGAGCTTGGTTCCACTGGCCGTGGCAACGACATGCAGATTGGTACCTACCTCGAGACCGCTCTCGACACCGAAATGTCTGGAAACGTTATCGACCTCTGCCCTGTCGGTGCCCTCACCTCCAAGCCTTACGCCTTCCGCGCTCGTCCCTGGGAGCTTAAGCACACCGAGACTGTTGATGTCATGGACGGTCTTGGTTCTAACATTCGTGTCGACAGCAGAGGTCTCCAGGTTATGCGTATCCTCCCCCGCCTGAACGACGACGTCAACGAGGAGTGGATTGACGACAGATCCCGCTTCTCATGTGATGGTCTCAGCACACAGCGTCTTACCACTCCCCTCATCCGTGAGGGTTCCACCTTCAAGCCCGCCACCTGGGAGAATGTTCTGGTCGAGGTCTCTGAGAAGTTCAAGCAGCTCCAGCCCAAGGGTGACGAATTCAAGGTGATCGCCGGTCACACCATCGACACCGAGTCGCTCGTTGCCGCCAAGGACCTCGCCAACCGTCTCGGATCTGAGAACCTGGCCCTTGACCAGCCTCAGGGTGACTCTCCTCTGGCCCACGGTATCGATGTTCGCGCCAACTTCACTTTCAACTCCAAGATTGTCGGTGTTGAAGAAGCTGATGCCATTCTTCTTGTCGGAACTAACCCCCGCCACGAGGCCGCTGTCCTGAACGCCCGCATCCGTAAGCAGTGGATCCGCTCTGACCTCGAGGTCGGTCTTGTTGGTGAGGACTTCGAGTCGACCTTCGAGTACGAGAACCTCGGTGCCGATGCCAACGCCCTCAAGTCTGCCTTGTCTGGACCCTTCGCTGAGAAGCTGAAGAACGCCGAGCGTCCCATGATCATTGTTGGTAGCGCTGTTGCTGAGAACCCTGACGCCAAGGCCATCTTCGAGACTGTCGGTAAGTTTATTGACGAGAACAAGGCCAATTTCGCCACCAAGGAGTGGAACGGATACAACGTTCTCCAGCGTGCTGCCGCCCGTACTGGTGCCTACGAGATTGGCTGGGGTGTCAGCAACCCTGAGACTGCCCAGGTCACTCCCAAGATTGTCTGGCTTCTTGGTGCCGATGAGATCGAGGCTGCCGACATTCCCAAGGACGCCTTCGTCATCTACCAGGGCTCTCACGGCGACAAGGGTGCTCAGCTTGCCGATGTCATCCTGCCCGGTGCTACCTACACCGAGAAGAGCGGAACCTACGTCAACACTGAAGGTCGTACACAGATGGCACGCGCTGCTACCGGTGTTTACGGTGCCGCTCGTGAGGACTGGAAGATTCTCCGTGCCGTTTCCGAGGCCCTTAACGTTACTCTTCCCTACGACGACATTGAGATGCTCCGCGACCGCATGAACGAGATTTCACCTGCTCTCTCCGCCTACGATGTCGCTGAGCCCACTTCGCAAGAGATTGCTGCTCTTTCCAAGGTCCAGCTCGTTGAGGCCAACCACGGCGCCAAGATTACCGGTACCGCCTTCAAGAAGCCCATTGCCGACTTCTTCTTCACCAACGCCATCTCAAGATCTTCGCCCACCATGGCCCGCTGCTCAGCATCAAAGGCTCAAGGCAACGCAAAGACCAACTTCATGGCTCCCGGTGAGCCCAACCCTCAAGTACATTACGGACCTAACGCTGTCGCCAGCGCATAAGCAACTACCAGTTTTGTTGTAGATACTAATTACACAAGACGGAGCTCTTACGAAAACACAACGCCGAGTCCGGAGTGGTAGAGGATGAAGATTTGGAAGAGGGATATACCCGAGAATCTGAGGTTATACCTGGAGTGGCTGGAGCCTGAAAAGCAAGAACGTCACTAGAAGACGATTTCTGCGTAAAGGAAAGACGAAGAGGGGGTTTTACTTTACAAACACCGCCCCCAAAGATGGGCGAACTTGGGCGTTCTCACTGTATTCGACATGCTTCTATTTTTCCATTTGTTTCCTTTTTCTGTTTAGCATAGTCGTGGTCATGGAAATGTTGTACATATCAAAACTTGTATTCGTTCATTGTCTTGGTCTGGAAACTTGTGAGGCAGGGGGGTTATCAGCAGCAGCCTGGGCAGTGCGACGGGTGAAAGTGGTGACCTGGCTGAGCTTCTCCAGGACAGCCCAACGAGATTCTTTGAAGAACTTTGCAACAGGATCCTCCTTTTTCTTCTTCTGA
>Ga0115848_100685_pt1 | contig 13794 bp, 9 predicted proteins | sample InSIn3gowninarea_FD_83862 | JGI IMG/M metagenome (GOLD analysis project Ga0115848, IMG submission 83862) | reverse complement strand
CAAGGTCGTGTAATTAATACCTGGGCTGATATTATTAATCGTGCTAACCTTGGTATGGAAGTTATGCATGAACGTAATGCTCATAATTTCCCTCTAGACTTAGCTTCTGTCGAAGCTCCATCTACAAATGGATAAGACTTAGGTATTAGTATATATGAGTTATTGAAAATAAATAAGAAAGGAGCAATAATCAACTTCTTGTTTTATCAAGAGGATTGACATTGCTCCTTTCTTATTTATTAGCCCTTTAATTATTATATAATTGTAATTACTATTTAGTCGTCTTTTCTTTTACTTTTTTACTTAATAGAATATAATATAAGCTTTTTTTTATTTTATTTTAACTCAAGATACGAAAAAGTAAAAGAGTATCCTATTTGATTTATGTAGTAATTTTTATTTTATATATGTTTTTATCGGTGAAGTTTTTATTTTTTTATTTATTTAAATAAAAAAGATAAAGCTTTCAATTTATTTTCTGCCTCTTGTCTTTTATCTTATAAGAAAGGGAAACAAAACAAGAGGAATGGTAGAAATTGAAATTTTTGTAATTTATACTACATACAGGGAGTGGGGGATAGGGGCGGATGTAGCCAAGTGGATCAAGGCAGTGGATTGTGAATCCACCACGCGCGGGTTCAATCCCCGTCGTTCGCCCATCAATAAATGGACCATTTGTTACGGAGACACAAGACAAACCTAGAAATCATTTTTCTGCAAGTTATCTCGAGGCTTTCAAACGCATCCAAGCAATTGGTACCCGATTGAAACATAGAAAGCATAGATTCGCGTCGCCTACTTGCGGAAAGCACAAATGGAATGGCGGATCATTCATTGTATGAAGTTTTTAAGACCTCACTAATCAGCCTTACACTTTTTAGTTCATAATGAATGAAGTGAACCCCCGGATGAAGAGAAAATATCCCCTCCCTTTTACTAAACCATGGGGAGCCCCGAGTAGTTTACCGAGCAAATTTTGTTGTCGTGACGATACCTTTCTTAGTGGAAGATCGGAAAAGACTTCTCTTCATCACGAGACTGATTGGGTCTGCCGTAGACACCCGAGAGACCCCCACAAGGCAGGCTAAAAGAGTAAGAGGACAACAAGCAAAGAGTTATGCTTTCATTTCTTTGTTGAGATTGAAATCAAGTTCTTTAAAAAGAGGGTAGGTATAATGCACGCAGGCCAAGTCAAGAAAAGGACTTCCTTACTTTTCTTTCATAGTAGTCTTAATGACTAGTAGTTTGAAGCCTTAAGAAAAAAACCGGTTTTTTTCGGCACTCGGTTCCTTCGTCTTAAGTCAAGTTCAGTTTACTTTTTCGATTCGGAACTCTTAGTCGAGCTGATGGCGAGATCGATTTTTTGTTCGAGGTTCAAGAGAAAAGAGAGGAACCACCGCCCAATGGTGCTTTTACGAAAGTACGGTTACCGGTAGCTAATACCTTCTCGACACTATCGAACCTTAAATCCACTCTCAATCGCTCTTTTTAGTGGGGAGGAATTGTTTTCGTATCCTGGACTTAAGGAAAGGAAAAAAGTGCCCTATCTGCCTTTAAGTGAGAGGGGGGGGGGGAAGTGCCGGTTGTTTGTTTTCAAGTCAAGCCCCGTATCCCTATCTCTTTTTAGGTTGGCATAACAAAGAAAGAGAGTGCCAAGAAAGAACACATACCCATCACTTTTGGAGGGTTCGGGACCGTCAGGGAGCCCCTATAGACGTAAAGACTTGACTTCCACTGAACCGGCACTACTATTTGTCGGCTCCTACCACTTGTCCCTCTTTTACGAAAATCCCGGGGTTTATGCGTTTTTCGGAAACAAAAGTAGCTCGCCAAGCTAAAAACAGAGGAGTTCCCTCACTACGAAAGGTGCCCCGTGGATGGACGAGTTCCTAAACTACGAAAGATATGGAGCGGATGGCGTACTGATAGATTTCCTATGCGTTCTGGATCCAGCTGAAAAAGCCCTTTTTTGATTAGTAAAGCGCTAACGCGCCCCTTATTGAAAACTAAAGTAAAGCAAGAAGCGAGAAACTTGACTTTGAGAAAGAAATGATAATAAGTAAAAAATAGATTCTAAAATATGGCATTCAAAAGCAAGGAGAGGAGCATCCATGACCCATGACAACAAATTCTTCTTTTTGAAAGCCAATTCCTTCTTCCATTTCTCAAAGAGAATGTTATTTGGTAAGCTCTTTCTTTTTCATACTCATTGTCTCTTTCCTTATCTTTGTATCTCTTTGTTTATTCAAAATGGGTATTCCCATATGTTTTTCTTATTTTATTCTCAAGCGGGGGAGTTAGGTAAGGTGCGCTGAATGAGCGTTGACTTCTTCTTTCTTACTGGAAGAAAAAGAGTCACATTCTTAGTATTAATTACTATATTTATAATTATTTCAGTAAACTGATTGGGTCTATTTGGCTTTTACTCCGAAACTTTTTGATTCCTAAAAAGCCAATGCTCTCTTTCGTATAAATTATATTGATTGTGTTTTGAGTTTTTACTGCGCCAGTTTATCGTATATAAACATAAAAACAGTGAAACTCTCCGCCGCCTATACGGAGAAGATCTTTCCTCTTCTCTGAAATGGTGAGGCCAAAATTTACAGGCTAAAAAGAGGGAAAGAAGCCTGTTGAAAGTAGGAATAAGGATTTGCCCCCCCCCTGGTCGAAATAAGGAAAGTGGCCCAGCTGAGTGGCAAGCATTTGTTGGAAGAAGAGGGCGGGGTTCCCACAGCAACCCAAACAATCGCTGATTTGATATCCGCTTCATGTTATGCTTTACACTGATGAGGCGAACAGTGATCAACCAACTTAATGCCTTCCCTAACCAAAGCGGACTCGAGGGCTCTCGGTATTGACGGGAATGAACCCACTCCTCGAGACCAGGCATGCAGCTTGCTGGCTGCACTACGCCCTTTCCACATTCGTAGCTGTAGTGTAGGTGGGATTCAATCCCCGGCTGCCGAGCCCCTTTCCTCGGTATGCACCTAGAATCAGACGGCCTCTCCTTGGGGTCAAACACTTCATTCTTCTTTTTATTCATTTTTGTTTTAACGTGTAGTTGTTTGGTTTGTTGATCTTTTTTGAAACTTTTTTTCTTTCACTACGTAGCGCTTCGCCTTTCATCTATTTCGTTGTTCTGCCTCTTTTATTTTTCTAGAAAATTTGCCTTGCTATAAATCTTTCAAGTCTCGAAGACGGGGGCGTCGCGTTCGGGTAACCGAACGTGGCGACAGCCGAGGTAGTTCCTCGTCTGTAAGCCCGGATCGCCACTCATGGTTTTACTGTGATTGGGGATTCTGGCCTCCCCCTGTGGCATCACTATCGGTTGTCCATTTGGATGATATGATAGTGACTACCACACCTGTTGTTGAAGGCTTGACAAACCTTCTACAAGCAGGACTTGGCATCTACCAAGTGCCCTCCTAGGCCCCTCCATGAGAAGGGGACTGTGGGTGAGATCGACTTGATCTTAGGGGTGATGCAACTTACACTCTTGAAGGGTGTAAGGCAGATCACACAGTGGTTTCCTGGGGTCCAGATTAAAATAGTCTGGCCTCAGGGGTGCGATGAGAACCTCGCCCAACCCAATAGGGGAAGGCAACGAGCTCTCCCTCACACATTTCAATAATAGATTTATGAGAGTGTGATAGGACTCAATGCCTAAAGCGTAGTGATTTAGCCTTGGTGGCGGTCACTGCTGGTTCGAAGATCAAACAAGCAATGAAACCATTCTTTAACTTATGTGTTAATTTGAGGCCCATACGGTGGCAGAGAATTGGAGAAGATTCTCGGGTGTTGAAGAGCCTCCTCTTTAAGGTGACTCTTCTCATCCAGGATGGGGTAACCAAGGAACACTGTATTGCAATTCACCTGTTTACCAAACAAGTGCTGCGACTGTGTAAAGGATCAGGGATGCTGTTCACTGCGCTTTATTTGAAGCAGTGTAGCTCATCTCTTCAAACCTTTTATGGAGGCATAAAAAGACCCCATGATTTATTACCAGTCCCAGTGTCTCTCACCCGGTCTCAGGCATACCACGTATCATTCCTCCTTTTCATAGAAGGATAATAAGAAGGCATGATGACAGGGCTTACTTGGTGGTGCGATTCTACTTATCTCTTTTCTCAATTAATAAAGTTATTAAGTTAGCAAAGAAGGTAACTAAGGCTCTTTTTGAGCCTATAATCACACCTGCCGATTTAGAGTCTGTCCAAGAGATTGTGGGGGAGATGAAAGTGTTCCTCCCTGATCTCTTGTCCCGGTATTTACCTCGACTCTCCACGATTCCTCTTTGTCAGGGGATGTCGTGGGTACCGACTTGGAAAAGTCTTCCAACCGTATGCTTCTTCGATCACAATTGTGCTATGACGGATGTTCTGAGAAGGCGAGACAATTATTTAGAAAGAACATTATATCGGTCTTTCCTTCTCAAATGTTCGAAATGGCCTCTTATGCCTCTCTTTTGGAGTTTATACACCAAAAGGGAGAGCAGTGGTCGTCAGGTATACTGTGGCCCCATAGAGTCAGATATGCGTTCGACAAGAACAACAAATTGTTTTCAGGAACTGATCTCGATCAGTTCGAGAAAACGATCGGTCCTGTCTTACCAACATGTCGACAACTAGGGTTGCCCATGGTTGAAGGCCGACTGGGTCAGTCGGTTGAGGGAGGAGGTAAGAGAAGAGTATTCGCCATAGGAAACTATATCAATCAAAGACTACTCAAACCAGTCCATGACTGGTTGATGTCTGTGTTGAGAATGTTGCCCATGGATGGCACGTTCAACCAGGAAGGTCCTCTTGATAGATTAGAGGGCGAACGCCATGTGTTCTCATATGACTTGAAGAATGCCACCGACAGGTGGCCTCTCCTCTTGTTATTTGAGGTCATGTCGGCGGCCTTTGATCGGTCGTTCGCTTCAGCTGTAGTGAACTCGGCTCTTGCGATGAACGCATTTGTTGTGCCGTTTGTCAAAAGAAAGTTTTTTCACTTGTCAGCTTTATTGCAGGACAACCCTTAGGGTACTATGCCTCTTGGCCTCTCTTTGCACTATCCCATCATATATTGGTGTGGTATTGCGCCGAACAGGTACATCCAGGTATGCGCTTTGATAAGTACGCAGTACTGGGTGATGATGTAGTCATTGCTGACCCTGAAGTGGGCCGGGTCTACGAGGAAACTCTGAAAAGACTCGGTGTTAGGAGTTAGAATCAGTTATCAAAAATCTCTGATTTCTAACACTGGATCGGCAGAGTTTGCGAAACGGTTCCGAGTGAACGACCTTAGAAAGGACATTAGCCCGATCTCGGTTCGTTCACTACTGAACTTCTACCACCCATATGGTCTAGTGGCTATCGGACTCAAACATAGTAGTGTCCGATTCTCCACTCTGTGTCGTGTTGGTGGTGCAGGTTTCAGGGTACTTGCTCGCCTAGATCACAAAAGAAATAAATCCTTTGAACGTGTTCTAGCCATGCAGACGAAAACCCTATATGGCCCAGATGGTTTTGACCTCTGGCTAGGTAGGGGAGGTCCCCTTAATCCCTATCTCAAAGGTGTCATAATTGCTCGTCTTCGCAAGGAGATGAGGCCTAAAGACCTACGGTTGATACCTGATGAACTCTTCATCCAAGAAAAGGTGAAGGAGTTCTTAGAGTGGTCAACCCTCCGCGGGTGGGTTAAGGAATGGTTGCGCTATTGCCGCTATTACTATACGGTACATTAATGCAACCTGATGTTTGCATCAGCGCCTTTTTCGATGCGCCTGTTGTGAATCACAATTGGCAGGCTGACCGACGCCAAGAATCTTTGGTTAGGTTTGGTCTGCTATGGCAGATCTATGACATGGTTGCATCACTAGGGTTGTCTTTCAGACCTCCTATTTTGGAAGACACCTCCCAGTGTGAGCGATCACACTGGTGGCTGCTGGGCGGAGTATCTGGTACAGAATACTTGGTCTCGTCTCGGGGTCTAATCCAACCTCGAGCGAGGAGTGGTATTATTGCTCCTGGTTATCCATTTGATCGACCGGAGCATGATATCACTATAACCCACATCCATTATAAGACTTTGGGCGTTCCTGATTGCCAATGTGTCTGGGATTTCATCCGGAGTGAAGGGCGGAAACGCTCCTGATCTTTTAGGGTGGGAAATAGTCGATCTATATGGTCGGCGGGGGCCCGGATGCATTAGACTCCTAGGATTAAGGAGTCTAACCCCCCCCCCAAAAAAAAAAGAAAGGACAGATAAGACTGGGTTATATCCCCCTCTGTGGTCCGGTCCTTCCTTAGGTTCCGTACGATGTTCTGCTAGTTTGGTTGCTTGGGAGCACGAGATCGTAACTACTCGTAATATCCTTCGATCGCTTGCCGCGAAGATGGAAAGCGTGAGCTAAAGCGGTTATCAGGTTAAAGACTCAATCTTATTGTTAGGAAGTAGCTGCAAGAAGTAGAGTCAGTCTGAAAGCCTTCTTTTTGGCTCTCGTGTGAGGGTTGTCATAACTTGTGTCTATCTGCTGTTAAATGACTTTATAGAGTCCTAAGGGTAGTCTCAAAGATAAGGGATTCAAGCCGTATTTGTTTTGATTAGCTGTCCCAGGGAAAGGAGTAAGTATTGGCTGTTGGCATGTCCGAGCTAAGATTGGTTGAGGCGGGTAAAGACGGTTGCGTAGCTTACTTGGTAAAGGATTCCTTTAGTTTAGCGGTCATGGATCGATTCTAGGTGGTTAACTTGTATACCCCTATTCTCAGAGTTCACGTTCTGATCTAGTAAATCGACTTTTCAGATGAGTTCCATAGTTTTGGACAGGACAGGTGGAAACCTGGACGTAAAGCGTCTGTTAAAGCAATCGGGCAAATGCGTGTATACTAGCTTATTAGCTTTAGTAGCTTGTGTACTAGCCTGTTAAAGGAAGCAGGGGTACGCTGATTTGGGAATAAGCTGGAAGTAAAGTAGTATGAGTTGAAGTGAAGGGCGCTAGTAAGTAATAATAAGTAGAGCGGAACACTGTTGGCTGAACAAAAGACGTATGACTTGAGAAAGTAAGATCTCCGATCTGTTGTCGGGAAAAGAAGTGAACATGGTACTTTAGAATGCAAATAATAGGTCCTTTTAGCCAAATCCAGGCTTTTGAGTTTGTAGCTAGGCAGCTAAGCCAGTAGTAGTTCAGTTCAGGTCAGGGCATGAAGCTACAGGTTCTATTTGCGGTCGTGAGACAGAGGTCAGAGGCAACTTGTTATATAGGTAGCCGTGCGTGTTAATAGATCTTCTTCTATACTAGTAGTAGCAGTAGTGGGTGAATCGGTTTAATATGGGGTTTTTTTCTTTATTAGAAGGATAAGCACGGTTATTGCTGTTTGTCCCAACATTCAGCCGAGGTAGGCTACTAACTTGCTCGTTATAAGTAGTTAACGAACGGAAATAAGGCCATTTTATGTCTATAAGTGAAGATTGGATGGATGCCCGCTCCTTGGGTATGCTTTCAAAAGGGCTGTTTTCATGCGTGCTGGTGTTCGTGGTCTGTTGGTTTTTCTGTTCTCGTGGGGGAAGGCGGGATTGGCGCATCTACAAGTTGAGAGTGTGCTCGGGCAAGTGGGCTAACCAGAACTACTAGTAACGGGATTTGCCTGCAATACGAGTAAGGGGAATGGAACTCTTGTTTGAGAACTTTAGCTACGGACTTAGGTTAGCTAGCTCAGCTTCTCCTATGGCTATTTGGATTAAGGAACTAGGGTAACGCGAAGACAAAGAAGGCCTAATAATAATGGTGAGTCGAATCAGGCGCGGCAGCCGTTCCAAGGCTTTTATGCCACCGTTCCGGCCTTATTTAAGATAGGAGAATGAGGTTCAAGCAAAAGACTCCGGGTTTTGCCTAAGGCGAGTAGCAGACTCTGGTTTCAGTGCACGTGTGGAAGGCAACTCTGTTTAGCCAGCAAGCATAGGAAATAAATCCCCCCGGGGAACTTACTATTAATGCTAATCCATTAGTTCTAGCTCGAAGTTTGCCCTTAGTTGTCTCGAAGTTAGCTGCTTGGCATGAGTAGCTTGGCTTGCTCATGCGGGGCTTTGGAAAGAAAGTCACCAGGGAATTCATATACAAATCTTCTAATCCAGCTCGAGAAGTTTTATTTTGAAAAGTAGATCGGGAGTTCAAGCAGATGTTAAATTAGGGTGAGGTTTACTATTCTAGTCTACAGGCCACTTAGCTAAACGAAATCCTGAGTATCGACTGTCGTGTGAGTCTCGACCAATGTGTAGCTGCCGTTAAAAGGCTATAAGTAACGGCATTCTCAGTTAAGATAACAGGATTCAAGCTTGCTTGTGTGTACGTGCTTGTTATAAGTAGATGTAGATGTGAAGGTGCCTAAGGAACCGCCCTAACCCCCTTAAATACGTTGTTAGAGGCGTTGGCTATTCGTAGATCTGTTATACAGGCGATTTAGCTACTTTCAATCCTTAGTTTAAACTCTTCAGTGAGTCTTGCTATCTCCCAGTCGTAACTGTACCTTAGGTCCACTCGCTATGGATGCGAAGAAAGTGACAAAGTCAACCTAACCGCTTACCTTTGGAAACGCGCTAAAACAGGCCTATGGGTTCGCCTTTCTAATAGAAGAAGTATATCTAATTAGCCAGATCGTCTGAAGCATGAACAGAATCACCTTTGTTCCGAAGGCCTAGCGAGTTACTTTTTTTTGAAAGGCGGTCCTTTTCTTTCCCCGGACCGATGACTCGCTTGTTCAGTACTCCTAACTATTATAGGAGGATGCCGTCCCCTCGGGACTACCAGTAGTTTCGGTTGTTGAATCTCGTGCAAGTTAGGTGGTTGTGGTTGTATTGGTTGCAAGCGGAACGTAGGCGCTTTAGGTGTGTGTTGACCATGCACTCTCGCGTCATGTAATGTCGTATGTATGATAGAGGTGGTGTGGTGATTGACCTCAATGCTAATGGTTATCCCAAAGGTTCAACGAATGAATGAAGCTATGATCGTACCCGGATAGAGATAATGGTCTCCCTCTGATGTCTCCAAGCCAGTCATAATAGAATAGATAGGCAAAGCCGCCAATAGCAGTCTGTTCTCGCCTATCGATAGATAGTAGGTTGCTTCCAAGCTCAAACCATTTGAAACTGAATTGCTACTTTTTTCTTGTTATTGATAGAGTGGTATTCTCCGCCCCTGTCAAGTAAAGTAGAGGGAGAGAACTGGAAGAGAGAAGGAAAAAGAGCAAAGGATTTACAAGTCTAATGGGAGAAGAATGGCTGACACGTTGACTGCCTTCGAGACTCTATAAAATCTAATCCAAGCGGTCTAACCCCCGGGGCGGACCCCAACCGAAAGGCGCTAGACGGACTAACGGCAAGCGAGATAAAGAAAGCAGCTGGCCCTATGTGTAAAACCTTGCCGCGGGAGAGTCTTTCTCCAATGATAATAAAGAAAGTTTTTGGGCAAGACAAGAAAGGAACTCGCGCCCTTTGACACCAAGGGATAAGAGCTGATTGCTGGCGATGACTTGGTGAAGGGAATCTATGAGAGACGGTTCTCGAACCGGGTTCCGACCGAATAGAACGCGGAGCCAACGAGTTCAGTCGAACAGCGTAACGAGTCTAAGGGCGGGATCAAGCTTGAAAGGAATGGGCGGGCGTAGGCTTAATAGTGAACGCGGACCCCCCTGCTTATAGATATGAGATCAATGACTTAAAAGACAGATGCCGAGATAAACTGCTAGACTTCTTTATTGCGTTGCGAAGAGAAATCGAAGACGAAGATTTGCTGACGCAGTGCGGGCACTGGATGAAAAAGACAGAGAAAAGAACAACAACCCACCGGAAGGGCATACCTCAAGAGCACCAATCTCCCCCAGCAAACATCTATCTGCACGAAGCCGACCTATAGATAGAAAGAAAAATGCAGGAAAGGAAAATGAAATATGAAATAAAAAAGATGCTTTGGGAGTGTGAGATACGCGGACGGGGAGTACGCAGCCGAACAACCGCAGGGGCTTCCAGCAGTGATAGCTGAACTAACCAGATGGGTCGCCCAAAACCTGGAGCTGACATTTCAATCGGAAATCAACGTCGGATCCCGGCTATCCGAAAAACGCAGACTGAAGCGGAGGATCACAAAATGCAACAACACAACAAGGGGCGAACCAAGCGCTTGCGCGAAGGAAGAAGCGAATCAATCAGAATGGAGACAGGGAGGAGAGGCGAAAGAGAGATTTTCGAGCCTGCAAGCAGCAAGCAACAACGGCTGAAAAGCCGTTGCGCGCTAGCTTGTAGTTTAGGGGTATAGTAAGGGTGCCCCTTTCTAAAACTTATACTTCTATTTAATATAAGGTAAGCTTTTTGGAACCCTAGTTTTGGAGTTTTCCCCAACCTATAACCTATACCAACCTAAGAAAAAGGGGCTTACGTTTTTCAGCTGCATCGCACTGCCGCATAAACAATGGATCCGCTGGGCTGGATGAGCCACCTTCTCTGGAAAGGAATAGTGAAAAGCCATGTCACTTGGAACGGAACTGGTTGCCTTATTTACTTTTAGTAAGACCGCTTTGGTAAGCTAAATTCTATTATATGGGCATGGTTGCTTACAAGACAAAAGCTAGCTTCTAGATGTTCTTTGCCTGAACATATAGAAGAAGCAACCTTCTGGCCTCTGTACCAGTAGTGGAGTGGCTTGCTACTTTCAATCAGAAAAGTAAAATGGAGCAAGGCAAGGGAGAAAGAAGCTGTCCCCTCTTCTCTGATAACCCGCCGCCGGTCATATAGAGTGCTCCGCCCGCCACCGCATATGTAGAAAAAGAGGGAGCAGGGAAGGAAGAACAACCGTTTGACTTTGGCACATGAGGTGGGGGCTTTGGCTAGGTAACATAATGGAAATGTATTGGACTGCAAATCCTGGAATGACGGTTCGACCCCGTCCTTGGCCTCGGGGAATGGCGAGCAGCGCGGAACTTTAATGAATCAAATGGCATAAGCATAAGGGGGCTTTCCTTTGTTAGAAATCCACAGACAACATTCTGGAACTTCCAAACCAAAAAAATGCAACATGAGAAGGAGCTTTTTACGTTACGCTTCAATAGAATGAATTCGGTAAGGGTAGAATACGCCCCATGGTCGATCGAAGGTCCTGTGCCACTTGAACTCAAATCTATCTTACCTTCCATCCATCTTTGTCCAGCCAGCTCATAACAAAATGTTAGACCAATCTCACAGGACTGACACAACCGAATTGGTTGAGGAAAAGGAAACCCCAGCGGCCAAGCACTCCCGCCCCCAAAAGCGGAGACCGAACAACCGCCGGGTTGTCGAGGACACGTCTGAAGAGGAGGCGGGCGCCCTCTAAGTTTACCGCCCTACCCACTAATGGACTATGAGGGGGGCGAGCGAACGGGAACCGACCGAGAACCCGAACCGCTTGACGGACGGACCCCTTCATACTCGATTCATTAGGGTCGGGGATGAATGGAACCAATCAGAAGTGCAAATCGCGCAAGCGAAGCCGGGAAACGGACCGCAGCGCAACGACTAGGACTCGTGTCGGAGAAGTTTTGAGCGTGAGCTACCACTCATGCAGCGGCAAGGACCCGCAACTCTCGAAAGGGGCCACCAACCGCCCGAATCACTGTAGCAAACCCCCCCTTTACTCAATGGATAGCGCTTATCCTCTTTCAATCAACAAAATGAAAAATGGGGGAGAAATGAAATAAATAAAAGAAAGAGAGAAAGAGGCCTTTATTGAAGAGGCTTTGCACCTAAAATAGGACTAATGAAGATCCAGAAGAATGGGTCTGGGCTTTCAAAAAGATGAAGATGCAAAGGGTAAAGAGAAAGTCTTTTGAACAACCAACCTGACATAAGGATTCTAGCTCGCCCACTTAGAGCGGATGGAGATTCTCGGACGGGGAAAAGCGGCACTCGACATCTATTAAACAACACCAAGAACAAAGCCATACCATGCCCTCGGGAGAAACTAGTGATGATTGCCATGAATGCTGCCCTCTCAACATGGTGCCCCTCTCAGTAGAGGGGCGTGAAAACGCCGTGGAAACTTTGACCGAATGAATAGGGATCAATTGATAGACATTTTTATTGAGAAAGAGAATCCAGGATGAACGCTTTTTTCGTTCGCTATGCGCTGACTGGATGCGTACTCGCGTGATCGATCGATGGACGGGGGAATTGCGCGAATGACGAGACCGACCTAATAACCTAAAGTAAAGGCTCTTCCCTCTCTTGGTGGCGAATCTTGATTGACTGACACTAGGAACCGATTCGGAGAAACAAGAAGCATGGCATGAGATACGCGGCGGAAATTTTTCCGATAGCGAATTACTTGACTCGATGGATGGAGGGGGGGCCCTCCAACTCAAGCACGAAATCAATGTTGAGTCAACAATCACCGAGAGGGGCACCACCAAGCGAGATCGAGACCAGCCCCTTGTATAGGGTTCCAAACCTGCGCTTCTTCAAATATCCCATAAAAAAAGGTAGGGGCTTCAAAGCTTGACTAAGAAGCGCGAAACTTGACTTTGAGAAAGAAGCGCCTTATATTCTAATATTAGTAAAGGCGCCTTAGCCTATCTAAACGTAAGGGGCCTTTTCTTGCTCGTTAGCGCTTTAGAAAGATTGCAGGGCGCTAGCTTACTAATAAGAAAGGGCTTTTTCAGCTTGATTGGAATCGATTTCTATGATTGAATAGCAGAAGTGCTACTTAGTAGTAGAAACTCGGAGAGACAGACAGAGAGGGGACTCTCTCATACCTGCTAACTCCTAGGATGAGAAGTAGGTCCCTTGTTTTTGGCAGGAATAGTTCCAGCCTTTGTTGCCCCTCGGTAGAGTGAGTCTACTTAGCGAACTGGCAGGACGCGGGGATCGATTGATCAATATGAATCTCGAGAGTAGATGGTTGACCGCCGCCCCCTTGTCCTGGGGGCTCTCCGGCCGGGGAGGGGCTTGCTATCGTAACCTTTTCTCCCGGTGTATGTGAAAAAAAAAGAGTGACGAACCCATTTTTGTTCGGTCATAGGTTGGTTCCAAAGAACGAGAGTCGGCTTCCTTAAGTCCGTTGTTCCTCAGTAGCTCAGTGGTAGAGCGGTCGGCTGTTAACTGACTGGTCGTAGGTTCAAATCCTACTTGGGGAGATTTTTGAGTTATCGCTTTTCTGACCTACTAGCGAGCCCTGCCCTTCTCCTTAGTTTCTAAACTAGCAGAATCGTGGGACATAAAAAGTGGGAAGTTGATTGTTGGTTTTTATTCCTCACTCTCGTATAGGTGAACTTGGTTCGTTTAATTCTTAGGGAGAAGAAGGATCCACTGGGAATGAATGGGAAGACTGGAGTAGTATCTTTATTAGCCGGAAGGAAGGTCTCCACTCATTTCATTCATTCAGTGCCTGCGGTGAGGCGCGACCCACAACAAACAAAGGGGGAAAGCTTGCTTGCTGTAGCCCTATTTTTGTAGACTAGGCTTGGTAAGCGTAAGCTATTTAAGTAGGCGGGTAGGCTCGCAGCTTCGCCAGAAGCGACTAGTCGCCTCCTTTCCTCCGCCGAAAGATGCTTATTAGCCAGAAGTGACGAAGGGGGGGGCTGGGGAAGGCCGACGGCTACATGAGGGGGAAGCTGCCGTAGAAGCTTTGCCCCTTGCTTTACAGAGATTGTTATGAACTGACTCAATTACTAGATTCTCCCGGAACGCTGGCTAAGCTAATAAATAGTATTAGTTCTCTTCAATCAAATCAATAAGCTTTTTGATTGATTCAGGGCACCGCCCTCCTTCTTAGAACCCATTGAGGGG
>Ga0115848_100683_pt1 | contig 13815 bp, 12 predicted proteins | sample InSIn3gowninarea_FD_83862 | JGI IMG/M metagenome (GOLD analysis project Ga0115848, IMG submission 83862) | reverse complement strand
TATGAAGAATAGGCTTTTCCTTTGTATATGCTACTTGGAAGAGTCGAACCTGCATGTATAACCGCTTTTACCGAGGTGAACCATCGTATAGATATGCAAATATTAACTCACAACTTCGTTGCTATTTCAGACTTCAGACAAACTGATTATTGGTTGATGTAGTTTGGAAGTTCTAATGGGTCTAGTATGAAAATTTTATGAAACAAAGCCTTCATTTGTATTGTTGTGTACTAGGAGCATCCAGTCTAAAAATTTATGAAACATGGTCCTTGGAGGAAGAGAGAAGGTTGTAGCCTTCTATAGGCTAGTGCCTACATACTAGTAAACACATTGGCTAGTATAAGAGCTAGGGCATTGCAGCTCCCTTCCAGTAGAAGCTAGAAAACAAGAGGAGGTTGTAGCCTTCTGTAGGTGGGTGCCTACGTACTGGTATGAGTCTACACCAGTACAATATTGTAAACATATTTTCTTAATATTAAGAGAAGACAGAGATGACAACAGTGGGTGGTTTTTCTCCCAGATTAGGTTTCCACCTTAAATCTTGGTGTTCATGTTTGTTGCTATGTGTGATGGTTTATTATGGTTTTACTGCACTGTTAAACAAGTTATTGATGCATTGATTAAAGTTGAACACATGATAAATTGACTAAATCATAAGTTCTCTGGGTATATGATGGTTTCTCTAGTCACAATAGCATGTACACGCAAGTTCACTTCACAGAAATAACGTATATAAATCTACTTGGAAAATGAAATATTATTGAACTATAAATACTAATTCACCCTCCCACTCAGTATTATTTCCAACAATTTTTATCAGAGCAGGTCCTTCAAAAGAAGCTTGATTGCTTGAAGGAAGAACTTTCAAGATGAATAATCACAAAGGCATGGGATCTATCAGACCACCAATCTTCAATGGGAACAACTTGGTATATTGGAAAATAAGAACCAGAGCCTATCTTCAATCACTTGGAGCCAATTTTTGGGAAATTGTGGAAGGAGGATATCAATTTCCAGCACCAATACCTACAGACTCTACAAGTAAGAAGTTATACAAAGCTAATGCCAAAGAAGTCAATACTTTATTGGGAAGTCTGTCAAAATCAGAATTTGTCAAAGTCATGCATCTCAAGACAACCAAAGAGATATGGGACAAAATCATTCATAGCTACAAAGGAGACTCCCAGGTAAAACGTGCTAAGTTTCAAACTCTCATAATTAAGTATGAAACTCTTAAGATGCATAGTGATGAGAGTATTGCTAGTTACTTTTTACGTGTAGAAGAAATTATTAATTGTATGAAGAGATAAAGGAAGCTACTTTATTTGAGAAAATTTTGAGATCTTTGTCTTCTAAATTTGAGTCAAAAGTATTAGCCATAGAAGAAAAACTAGATCTTCAAACTATTACTGTGACTCAACTCCATGGAATCCTAACTGCCTTTGAAATGAGGAAAGGAGGTCCATCAGATATGAGAGAAGCCGCTTTTAAAGCTTTAGCAAAGGGAAAAGAAAAGGAAAAGCACAATGAACCAGGATACATTTTAGAAGAAGAATATGAGGTAAATTTTGTCAAGAAGCTTCAACGGGGTTCTGGAAGATTTAAAGGTAAGCTACCATTCAAATGCTTTGCTTATGGTAGAGTCGGCCATTATGTTGCCAAATGTCCTCATAAAGATAAATATGAAAAGGGAAAGGAATATGGAAAAGGAAATAGAAAACAAGTTGTCAATAGAAGGAGTCACTATCCACATGAATATAGTGTTGGATTATCTAATAGTGATGAAGATGAAACTGAACAAGATTATAGACTTCTCATGGCCTATGACAATGATGATTTTTTGGATGCCTTAGAAGAGGAAGAATTTCTTGCAGAAATCACAAAACTCAAAATCTGTTTAGAAGAAAAGAATATGTTCATAGATACATTGACACATCAACTTACTGAAAGAGAAAAGCACAATGAAATTATAGAATGTGAAATTGTGGGTCTAAGAGAAGAACTTGAGAAGACAAAATCTCTTAATCTTAGATTTGCTAAAGGATCAGAAAATTTAAATGAAATCATCAAAGTTCAGTGTTCTCCTCTTATAAAGATAGGTCTTGGATATATTTAAGAATCATCTCAATCACAAAAGCTGTGAGACCCCACCAAAAGTTATCTTGATGTAGCAAGGACCAGTGAACAATATGTCAATCGTCAGCAAAGGCCTAAAAGTACCCATCAAGTAAATCATACTCAATTTACTCCAAGGATGAATATCAGTAGAAGCTTCAACCAACATAAAAACAATGCCAAAAGATTCTATGATTGAAGAAACTTCTTTAATGGGAAATGTTTTTCATGCCATAACTTTGGACATAAGGCTGCTTAATGTGTTGCTTACAAAACCATCATGACTAGAGAAGCAAGAAATCAAAGGAGTGTAACAGGAATCAAGAAAGGTTCCTATAATAACTTTTCTCCTCTTGAAGATGAAATAGAATGTTCGATTTGTAACAACTTTGGTCATGAAGAATCTGAATGCAGGAGAAAATTTCGGCCAACACTTCAAAAGTAACAAACATCATCAAATTCCAAGATATGGAGAAAGAAGGAAACTCAATCAGAAAGATGTGGCATAGCTCTGTATGTAGAAGGACAAGAGAATTAGTGGTACATCGACAGTGGATGCTCCAAACACATGAGAGGTGATAAAGAGAAACTTCATTCATATAATGCTTTAGAAAAGGAAAAGAATGTCTCATTTGGAAATGACACACCAACTATCATTAAAGGTAAGGGCTTTGTTTTCTTGAAAGAAAAGGTTAAAGATGGAAATGTCATGTATGTAGATGGTTTAAATCATAACTTATGAAGTTTCAGTCAAATGTGTGATCAAGGAAATGAAGTTGTGTTTCGATCAAACAGATGTGTAGTTCGTGAGCTTGATATAGGAAAGACTGTAATCAAAGGTACAAGAACTCCAAACAATTTATACATACTCAAAGTAGGACAACAACAATTATATCTAAGAAAAATAGATGAAAACTAGCTATGGCACAAAAGATTAGGGCATCTAAGCTTTTCTCAAATAAGAAAAGCATGCAGGCTCAAGACGGTACATGATCTTCCAGATATCAACATCCCAGAAAATACCATATGCAAACCATGTCAAGTTGGTAAGAGAACTAGAGTTCATTTCAGTGAAAAAGAAGGATCAACAAGCAAGCCTCTTGAACTCATCCATACTGATCTATGTGGTCCTACAAGAAAAAAGTCACCTCATGGAGAAGAATACTTTATTTTATTTATTGATGATTTTTCCAAGATGTGTTGGATAGGCCTACTAAAGCATAAAGATGAAGCATTTGAAAAGTTTAAAGCCTTCAAATCTTTAGTTGAAAATGAATCAGATCAAAAAATCGAATGTCTCAGATCTGATTGAGGGGAAGAATTCATATTAGATGAATTCTTTGAGTTTTGTGAACAACATGGAATAAAAAGGCAATTCTCTATTTCTAGAACTCCTCAACAAAATGGCGTGGTGGAAAGAATGAATAGAACAATTCAACAAATGGCTCGAGTGATTCTTGATGAATCTGGAACTCCCGCAACCTTCTGGGGTGAAGCTGCATTTACTGTCATGACTATTCTTAACAAAGAAAATGTTTAGGTAAATAGCGATCAAATTCCATATGAACTTTGGTATAGTAAGTCTCCTATTGTAAAAAAATTTAGAGATTTTGGAAGAAAATGTTTCATCAAAAGGATTGATGAAAAACTTGGTAAGTTTGAACCCAGATAAGACAAAGGAATTCTTCTTGGTTATTCATCCAGAAGTAAAGGATACAAATGTTATAATAAAGGACTTCAGAAAATTGTTGAATGCATTGATGTTGTAATGGATGAAGCACACAGAAACCTGGAACAAATGAAATCAACAAAGGAAGATGACAATGAGGAAGATTGGGAATGCTTTCCCGTATGAAATCAAAATGATATAGAGGAAGAAACCAATGAAGCACTAGAAGAATACACAACAGATAGGGAAAAGACTCCATCCAAGTATGTTCAGAAGAATCATCCAGAATCTCAAATTCTATGAGCTGAAGGGTCTGGAGTACAGACAAGAAGAACTCTTATAGGTACCTCAAGTTATCTAGCATTACTATCCTCCACAGGAATGTAAATGAAGCTAGCAAAGATGAATTTTGGGCTAAGGCCATGGATGAAGAACTTGAAAAAATTGAACAATGATACTTGGGAATTAGTTCCTAGACCTCATGATAAAAATGTTATAGGAACAAAATGGATATTTAAGAATAAGTTGAATGAAAATGGAGAAGTTATTAGAAACAAAGCAAGACTTGTTTGTAAATGGTATGCTCAACAAGAAGGTATAGATTTTGAAGAAACTTTTGCACATGTTGCCAAACTTGTAGCCATAAGAATGTTTCTTTCTCTTTCTAGTTTTCAATAATTCAAAGTATATCAAATGGATGTAAAATCAGCCTTTCTTAATGGATATTTAGAAGAAGAAGTTTATATTGAGAAAGCAGAAGGATTCATTATAGGAAATAATGAAAAACTCATATGTAAGCTCAAAAAGGCTCTTTATGGTCTGAAACAGGATCCAAGGGCTTGGTATTACCATCTTGACAAATATCTACAACAACAAGGTTTCACAAAAGGTTATGCAGATAGCAATCTATACACAAATATTGAAAATGATAAACTGCTAATTATTGTTGTTTATGTTGATGATATCATCTTTGGTAGCAATGAAGAATATATGAGTTAGAATTTTGTTTTTGTAATGCAACAAGAATTTAAAATGTCCTTACTTGGTGAACTTACTTATTTTCTTAGTCTACAAGTGCGGCAAACAAAAGATGGTATTTTTCTTTCACAAACCAAATATCTCAAGCAGATCTTGAAGAAGTATGGAATGGAAGATTCTAAACCGGTATGTACTCCAATGATAACAGGATGTAGTATCAGTTTTAACGATGAATCACCAGTAGTAAACCAACCAACTTACAGATCTATGATTGGAAGTATGCTTTATCTAACAGGTACCGAACCTGATATCATGCATGCAGTAGGAATTATTGGAAGGTTCCAAGCAAATCCAAAGGAATCACATCTTCAAGAAGTTAAAAGAATGATCAAATATCTTCAAGGAACTCAAGACTTTGGACAATGGTATCCTAAAAATACATACGTTACTCTTCATGCATATACAAATTCAGATTGGACAAGAAATGTTGATGATTGAAAGAGCACTAGTGGAGGTGCATTCTATATGGGTTCACGGTTAGTGTCTTGGTTCATCAAGAAACAAAGTTCAATTTTCTTATCTACAACTGAAGCAGAATATGTGGTTGTTGCATCTCGTTGCACACAACTACTTTGGATGATGCAAACATTGCAAGACATTCAGATCACATGTACTCCACCCATCTCCATTCTATGTGATAATACAAGTTCCATCAGTATTTCGAAAAATCCTGTCATGCACTCCAAGACCAAGCACATACCCATTAAGTACCATTTTCTATGAGAAAAAGTACTTGAACAAAAGGTTAAATTGGAGTATGTTCCCTCCAAAGAATAGGTTGCTAATATATTCACCAAACCGCTTCCCAGAGAAACATCTGAATATCTCAGACAAAAGCTGGGAGTAGTTGTTGCATCATCCTTCTATTAAATCCATTTTTTCAAAGGAAGGTTCATACACGAGAATTAGAAGCTGCAAAATCGTGTATATGTAGTTTTGTTGAAGAAGAAGTGACACAAACAAAGGAAAAGGGGTCTGATATGGTTTAGTCAATTATCAATTATATTTTCTGTTGTGATTGATGATGATTACAGTCTATTGATGATATGTATAAGTGCTTTTGGCCCTCATAATTTGATTAATAACTTGATGAATAAATGGTTGATGATGATGCCTTGATAATTCTTACTGGAAAATGCAATTACCAGATTTGATAGTGAACAATTGGCAAAGGTTCAGGGGGAGCATATGCTTCTAATAATGCATTGTTGGCATTATATTAGAAGACCTTGGTACATAATGATGCTTATGGTGCTAAAGACAGAGGTGGCATATGATGAAATCTCAAATGATCCACATAGTTGTTTTTTATTCAGTTGACCCTTTTGATGAAGGACATATACAGGTTATTGATATTGATGTCGCTGACATATGCTTTTGGTACAAATCATATATGGTGTATGACAGTTGCTGATGACTATCATGATATTGATTAGATCATTGGTCCTTGTTATAAATGTCATATGTATCTTTTGATGTAAAGGTCATGAAAGGACCTATGATGTAGTTTGTAACTCCTCTATACATGGGAAGGATGATGTAATAATTGTTATGTTCTAGTCATGTATATCCCCACTTGGTTGGGTAGATGAGTCAAATTTGGTATATCCCCACTTGGTTGGGAGATTGACGTAAGTATGAGTCATTGGTGATAGGAATGTCATACTCACGTAATTGAGCTATAGAGTCATGTTATTCTTTTGGAAAATATTTTTGCAGACTCTGCATGTGCTGAGGGGGAAAATGGATGGTTTAGTGCATCTCAACATATGCAAAGGGGGAGTTTAATCAGAGAATTCAACATGTACTCAGGGGGGGCATGGACAACATAGTGTATCTCAAAGGGGGGAATATCTTGGTCCACCCTTTGCCCTTAATGTAAAAGGGGGAGAGTATCTTGGTGTTGTTTGATATATCTATCAGGTTCTACAGCTTGACGTAATAAACACCAATATGGTTGCCATCAAGTCCAAAGGGGGAGATTGTTGGCATTATGATATAGGTGTTGTCCTTGATGGAGAATCACATAGGTGACATATCACAGTGCAACAGGTTAACAACAAAGGCTTATAGATCAGACTCCAGAGATTGAACAAAGAGAATGGTTTAAGAAGCATATGCTGGTTCACTTTGTCAAAACAACATATACACGCTGGTTCACAGAAAAAAAACAACATATACATATACACGCACTTTCACAAGAAGGAAAAATGCATATGGGATGGAAAATCAAGGTTTTGGTCTGAGGTATTGGTCCAAGGTTTTAGTCTGAGGTATTGGTCTGACGTTTTGGTCCGAGGTATTGATAAATGATCAAACTATATAAGGAGGAGAAGATCAACGGGCCAAGTGTGCAAGTGAAAATGGTTTCTCAAGAATACTTCTATTTGAAGTATATTTTATGTTGCAGGGGCTATGTTTGTGATTTGATCTGAAATATTTTCTGCACCTTGAATTCAATGTTGGATCAAGATCATGAGACATGAAATGACTTATCATTGAATGATTTGATATTGGTTGGGCTAGATCTGATTGCATACACCTATTTTATTCTTTAAATGTCATGATATGGGTTTGTTTGAAGTTTGAAATAGCAGCGAAGTTGTGAGTTAATATTTACATATCTATATGCTGGTTCGCCTCAGTAAAAGCGTGTATACACACAGGTTTGACTCTTCCAAGTAGCATATACAAAGGAAAATCCTATTCTTTAGAAATGACCGATCTATCTGATTAGTTCTATTGTTTTACTATTGTCTGTCAATGAAGTCTTCTTAGATATGAATGTAAAACCGAATGCATTAGGAGTTTGGTGTCTGATTGATTGATTGTCTAAGTGAGAAGGGTTATCTCTGCTACTGCATGTGTAAAGCTTTGTAAAATGACAATAGATGTTCAATATATTTCTGGTTGATATAGACTTGATTCAGAAGTTTTATGTTTCAGTAGCTTTGAAGGTATACGCAGGTTTGGTTAAGGAAAGTGGTGTGTACATGCAGGTTGGGTTCAGTAAAGTAGTGTATACATTCTGATGCATGATTTTTGAGGTTACATCTGGGTCTGAATGATGATGCAGGTTTCTGGGTTCAAGATAGTGTTCTGGTGACAGTGATATGACTGTTCACATTAACTGATTATTGGTTGATGCAGTTTGGAAGTTTTGATGGGTCTAGTATTAAAATTTGATGAAACGAGGCCTTCATTTGTATTGTTTTGTACTAAGAGAATCCAATGTGAAAATTTATGAGATGTGGTCCTTGGAGGAAGAGAGAAGGTTGTAATCTTCTGTAGGCTAGCGCCTACGTACTAGTAAACACATTGGCTAGTACAAGAGCTAGGGGGTCGTAGTTCCCTTCCAGTAGAAGCTGGAAAATGAGAGAAGGTTGTAGCCTTCTGCATGTGGGTGCCTACGTACTAGTATGAGTCCGCACCAGTACAAGATTGTAAATAGATTTTCTTAATATTAAAAGAAGACAGAGACGACAGCAACAGGTGGTTTTTCTCCTACATTGGGTTTCCACCTTAAATCTTGGTGTTCATGTGTGTTGCTTATGTGTAATGGTTTATTATGTTTTTACTGCATTGTTTAACAAGTTACTGATGCATTGATTAAAGTTCAACACATGATAAATTGACTAAATTATAAGTTCTTTGGGTATATGTTGGTTTCTCTAATAGCAATAGCATGCACACGCAAGTTCACTTCATAAAAGTAGCGTATATAAATATGTTTGGGAAATGAAATATTATTAAACTGTAAATACTGATTCACTCCCTCTCTCAGTATTATTTCCAACAAAGTTTGTCCAAAAGGCAATACAAATAAAAAGATACCTTGAAGATCCAGTGGTAGACATAATGGATTCTTACTTTCCTAGTCTTTAAAAAGTGCAGATTTCGGCATATTGGTAGTTTCCAACTATAGATAGGATTTTTTTGAGAAAAACAATTATGGCCTCGGACAAGTTTATATTGGTAGTTTCTTTTTTCTATTTGCAAATTCCAGCAGTTTTAATTTTGGTTTACAATTTTCAAATAAAGAGTGACAATATGGAAAATAAATCTATCGGGATATTTCAATTTGAGAAATTTGTTTTGGTTTGACTCCATGCCCAACCAGGGGCCACTGGTCTACGAGTTCTTAACACTTTTCAGACAAAGTGTTGTCCCTAGTTGGAACCAATGTGTTGTAGCTCAATCTTGCAAAGTGAAAAGGATCCTTTATAAACAAAAACTATGGAAAGTTTCAAAAGAAGATAATGAGTCTTTAAATTTTCTATTGCTTTGTGAGAAAACGTAAGATTTTGGTAGCCAGTTAATTTTTTTTTTTGTCAAATAGATTATTTTATTACAATATTAAAGTTCACTTTGTTTAAAAAGATTAGGCTTGAAGGCCCTAACCTTTGGGTTTTTCATTCCATGGAGTATGCATTCTCGGAGCCCATCAATCATAATGTTTATCTTACAAATCAAGGTAGCACCCATACAAAGCATTGAGAACAATAGCCCACAACAACTTACACAGTGCATAATCCATTAGTATGGACTGTGAGTTATGAGATATGTCAATAATTGAATAATTATGCATCTTACCAATGTTGGATAAAAACATGACTATTGTGCATGTCCATAGAATCATCGTTAGTTGATGAAGTCTTGCCCGATCTCAGGGAAGTCATAGGTGACCGCCAAATATCTTCAAGATTATTGATAGTGATATTATAAACAAGGAAAAGCCTCATCTTGAATTAAAAATCTGGTATAATAACTTAAAAATGGTTCACTACGTGTAACACTCATGCAAAGTACGGAACTAAGGAAGGAGCCCACTAAAGGAGCTTGACTCCTTCCCAACACACTAACAAGTTTAGTAGAGATCAACTGATATCAAATTAAGTGAACAATGGGCACATATATGGATGCAATACATAATATATGATAAATGAGGGCTCTTCAAATTCCAAACATCACACGAGGAAGTCGTAGGGATATAATATTAATCTTAGGGGTTATAATGTTGGATTTTATAATATTAAAACCTAATAATTGATTTAATATTAGAATTTAATATTGTTATGTTGGAATGTTTCATAAATCTATTGTTATGTATCAAAGATATTGATAGTTATATTAATATGTTTGAAATATATTGATAATTATATTAATATGTTAATAAATGTATATTAATCTTTTTTTGTTGAAGCAAGAGACAGTCCTTCTATTCACTTATAGCTAAAAATAGTTTACATAAAATAAAACAAGCCCAAAGGAGAAGTGGGCCAAAGCGTTATCTAACATCCTTAGATTAGGATACAAGGCCAACTGATCGATATCTGGGCCAAGGGACTGCAAACCAAAATAGATGACCTGAACCGTTCGATCCATTCTCCGAGATCTAACGAATGGGGTTCAATAACAGTACATGAACAGGTAAACTCAAAAAATCTTTAGGCAGACTCGATGAGGAAATAGAGACCACAGTGAAAAGTTTTCGGGTTCGCTAAGTGGATAACCCTCGAGCAGGTAGTCCTCCCACAATCCACCGATCCTGTCCTTGAGGAGAAACTAGCTAGGAAGATAACCCAGACCCGCCAACTTGCATGGTGAACCTTGGTCGTTGATCTACCACTACTAGATCCTACAGCTATAAAGAATGTCGGGTTGAAAATATGAACAGGGAATACCCACTCGATATAGACAGTTTTCACTCTCCTCCTTAAGCCACGTGTTGTTAAGTTAATGGCATTGGATGAAATCCTAATAAACCGCTTAGGGTTTTTTGGGTGCCCAAAAACCATTTTAGTTGTAGAAAAATGGTTTTTGCCACTGTTTAGCTTCACTCTCTTACCCCAATACCGTCCATCCATCTGAGAGACACATTTGTGTCGATTCTTGAGTCTTTTGTTTATCAAATCCTTATCATACATCTGCTTAAATTTTAATTAGCTGCTTCTCCTTCACGAACTGATAATGCTCCCTGTCTACACTTGCCAGAGTGTAGCAATCCTCACGCAATTTCCCTATAGGAACCGACTCCCATGGACAACTTTGATTGTCTTTTGTACAAAGCACCCCTTCATTAGCCAGTTGATCCACCAATTTGTTGGTGTTTCTGTGAACATGTACAAAACTGAGTGTTCTTAAGATTCTTAGGTGTGACTGAATTCGATGATAGACCTGCACAAGTCTCCAGTGGTTCGAGACTTTATCTGGTGCTGATCCCGTGCCTATCTTTTTTACCAAATTAATAGTTAATTCAGAGTCTGCCTCTATGATTATGTTCTGTGAATTGGAATCAATAAGGGTTTCTAAGCATTGTTCAATGGCCATGAGTTCCGCCATATTGTTGGTGGCATTCCCCAAATGACTATGAAAGATGAATTTTATGTTACCCTGTTCATCTCTTAAGACTCCCCTATATCCAGCATCCCCAGGGTTTCCTTTTGAAGCTCCATCTATGTTGAATTTCAAAATGCTGTGTGGAGGGGGTTTCCAGAAAGCCTTTCCCTTTATAGTGTGTCTTGCACTCTTTCTTATGCCCTTAGGGGCAAGCACCTGGAGCCCCAATAGCTCAAGAATGTGAGCCTTCTGGTGACCAAGGGATTTCTCGGGGGGTTCCTTCAGAAGGGCATTAACATTTTCTTTGATCTGTCTTGAGATCTGTGCAATGATGCTTTGGGTTGAGCCAGATTTGTCATTAAAAATCCTGTTGTTACATTTTTTCCAAACATCCCAAATCAAAAATCCTGGAATCAGAGTCCATGCGATGTTGACTGTCTCATGATCTGAGAAGTCTTTCCTCCAATTCTTTAAAGTTTTTGTTATGTCATTTTCATCCCTATCAGTTTGTTTGAATATTGGGGCCACCCAGTTCCATAAGTTAGAGGTGAATGAGCAGAGGTTGAGTAGGTGATCCATAGTTTCTTCCTGTAGACCACATAACAGGCATCTAGATGGACCAACAAAACCTCGTTTTCTTATGTTTTCCCAAGTCAGGATATTTTTTTGTTGTACCAGCCACATGAACAGTTTGATCTTCACCCAGTGTGGGTTCTGCCATAGGTCCTTCCATATTTTATCAGGGCTCAGATAGTTGAATCTAGTGGCAATTCTTTTGGATTCTCTGAGGTTGAAGTTTCCCTCACTGTTCCTCCCCCATCTAAGTTGGTCGTCTGAGGTTGAAGTTAAAATTTTTCTCTTTTCCAGGATCACTTCTAGAACTTTAGCTTGGGCCTACAAAGGGGTCTCTTCATTGTATCCTGGTACCTTCCATATCTTCATTTACCATTGTCCCTTGTCTGGTCCCAAAATTCTCTTACCCTTTTCAATCCTTTATTGATGGTATCTTCTTTGATAATGTCCAGTTCTTCTCTACAAAGGTTAGGTTCTTGCTACCAGTTATCCTCCCAAAACCAGGCTAGATTCCCACTTTTGATCTCCTAGAAACTATGTTTCGGAACTAAGGCTCTGTTCTCCCAAGCATTGTTCCATATATGGGAGCCCCTAATGTGCCTTGTCATTCGAATATGGTCCCTTTCTTGCTAGTCCTTTGTATATTTATATTTCTAGAGCTTAGCCCAAGGTTTACCCATTTCCTTTAGCCATCTCCACCAAAGTTTTGCCCCCAAAACTTTGCTTAGAGTATCCAGGTCTTGGAGACCTAAACCACCATGGAATTTGGGTTTGCAAAGTTTGTCCTAGGCTATCAGAGCCCATTTCTTTTTCTCTTCCTTTTTACCCCAAAGAAAATCTCTTTGGATGTTCCTGATTTGTTGAGAGACTCCTTTTGGGATAGGAAGAGTTGATAACATGAAAATTGGAATGGTTTATCAGATGGCCTTTGTAAGGACTAGCCTGCCTGCAAAATTCAAAGATCTTCTTGTCCACTTACTGACTTTGTCCTTCAGTTTATTAGTCACTAGTTCCCATACTTCCTTTCTCAGAGGATTGTCAGTGAGAGGCATTCCTAGATATTTAGAGGGAAGATGATCTTTTTGAAAGCCGATAATTTTGGAGAGATTTCTCTGAATAGATATATCAGTATTGAAAAAGAAAAATTTAGATTTTGTGAGGCTACCTCTGTGCCAGTGGCCATTGCAAACTCATGTAAAATTTGCTTAAAATCTTTGGCTTCCTTGACTGTGGGTGTGCCCTGTAGCATGGTATCATCCACAAATTGCTAATGAGTCAATGTTTCTCCATTCTAAGTTAGTTTGAGTCCCTGGATTCTTCCTTCTACCTTGGTTGAATTAATCGCTCTACCTATACCTTCCATCATGAGAATGAAGAGAAAGGGGGAGAGCGAATCTCCTTGCCTGAGACCTCTTAAAGGCCGGAAGGTTCTAGATGAAGAGCCATTAAGAAGGATTGAACAACTAGCTGAGGTAACCAGGGCCATGACCCATCCTATCCAGTTATGGTCAAAGTTATACGCTTTTAGAACATCCCTGATGTATGACCAGCTTAGCTTGTCATAAGTTTTCGCAATGTCAAGCTATATCATCATCCCCACTTGCTTACTTTTATTGAGAGAATGAACCACTTCGTGAGCTTGGATGATATTTTTGAGAATTTGTCTACCTTCCACATATCGAGTGTTCTCCTCTGGCACGAGCGTCGAAAGAATGGGTTTTAGTCTGTTAGAAATAACTTTTGAAATGATTTTGTACACCACATTGCATAAAGCTATGGGTCTAAACCTGTCTAGTGTAATGGCTTTTTCCTTCTTAGGGATTAGGGCTATGAAGGATGCATTTAGCGCTCTCAGGACTGTTCTTGATTTTCTCGAATCCTCCACCACCTCAAGAATATCCTTTCTGACTATTTCCCAACATGTTTTGAAGAAGTCTACATTGAAACCATTCGGACCTGGGGCTTTCCCATTGTGCATCTCTTTGATTACTTCATTGATCTCTACTAAACTTGTTAGTGTGTTGGGAAGGAGTCAAGCTCCTTTAGTGGGCTCCTTCCTTAGTTCCGTACTTTGCATGAGT
>Ga0115848_100682_pt1 | contig 13832 bp, 5 predicted proteins | sample InSIn3gowninarea_FD_83862 | JGI IMG/M metagenome (GOLD analysis project Ga0115848, IMG submission 83862) | reverse complement strand
GGATATATATATGTATTTTTGTGTGTAGATGTATATAGAGAGATAGGTGTAGAGATAGGGGGGTGGGTGTGTGGGTGTGTGTGTGTGTGTGTGTGTGTGTGTGTGTGTGTGTGTGTGTGTGTGTGTGTGTGTGTGTGTGTGTGTGTGTGTGTGTGTCTATTCATCTACCTGTCTTCTTTTCTTTGTGTTCGAGGTGACGAGAGTATTTGTACCGAAACTGATTGAGATATATACATAACTGCCAACTTTGTTCGTTGATTGCGACTGTAGTGGTGGTAACTACTCTGATATATAGGTGGGTGTATGATTCGTTTATATGAGCACTAGACATTCGAGAGGATGATCGAAATTGGATGGCCGAGTTTATTGTGATACTATCCTGTGGAGGGGCGGCAAGGATTGGGTGAGGTGAAACAGGGTGTCCTCTGAATGAGCTTGGACAGGACGACTCGGTGGTATGTATTCTGTTGTCTTCGTGGTGTATAGGTGTAATTACTTGAGCAGGGTGAGTTTGAACGCTGTCTTGGTTTGGTGTTCTTATTGTAAAGAGTGGTAAGGTGGGTTGGCTTGGGAGGCACCTCAAGGGTAGCTGTGCAAGTTTGGGGAGTTATGTTAGTGAAAAGTTGGTGGTGGTTATGTTCGCTGTTTCTAGAGTACTTGGCAGGCTAGACATGGGCCCAGCGAATGTCGCTATTGTAGTATCAGTTAGTTTCTGATAAGAATGGCGAAGAGTTCGACGGCCATCTCTTCGTTGTGAAAGGATGCGCCAGCTGATGTGCTTCGATAATGAATTTCGTTGGTGGCTAGTAAGAGTAAAAATTTAATTTAAACCAGCTAGATTCTTGATATGTTTGGTGATACTGGCATTTTAGTGGTGAAGGATCCACGGTAAGACGGGTGATAGTGATAGATGTGCTTCAGTTGCCATACTGCTGTTGGTATGTTTACGAAGAAGATATGAGTGTTGTAGGCGTTTATCTTGATGGTCTGTGGGAGAAATGATTTTCTGGTGACCTCGACACAGTCCTCGTTGATAGCTGCAGCCATGGTAACTGAGAGTAAGACAAGCAAGCGCTTCTGAGAGTTCTTCGACCTGTGTTGAAGCGTTGGTTTCCATATTATCTTCCTGGGCAGAAGCATTTGCTAGCAATGCAGATTGAAGTCTGCCTTAGCTGAGCGCATCGAGAGGTTTCCGAGCTATGATAGTAATACTAGTCGTCATTGTCAGCATAGCTCAGAATCATAGATTGATAACATACGAATCCGAGTAAAAGTGCTGGTCATTTTTTCCAAGCTCAATGATGGCAGCCTCACACATGGTATTCACACACACACACACATAAACCGGAACCTTCATCTCTAGACCTTTGTCCATATCTACATCTACATTGAAACCTACAGCTATATCTACATCTACATCTACATTTACATCTTCATCAACAAACATTTATCAAGTCCTACCACCTACGCCTCAAACATCAACAACCGTCCAATTAGAAAGAAACCATGATATCTGCAAATCAATGGGCCATGAGTTTACACGATTTCTTGGTGTAGAATCTTAATTCACGTCCAGCCTGTCCATGTCTTATTTGATGACGGCGGTGTACCACAATCGTACTGTCCTTAGATAAACACACGCAGAAAGATTGGCAAGTGGACTGAGATGGTAGTATAGGACGGGTCGAAGGAGAACATCATTTCCATACACATTGACTGTTAATCTCGATATGGATATGGATATTGACATTGGTTTTCTACAGTTGACATGAACATTATCATTATCATTAACATTAAAGAGCACGGCCGTTATTACATGTCGAATCATATGACTGGTAGCCGTACAATACATAGATACATACATAAACCCGTCAGAGAGAAATGGGAACTAGTGAGACAGACGAACGAACACACGAACGGTGCATAGCACCACGAGCTCGCCAAATCTCCAACAACACTAGCCCCATTCCAAACATGCCAGCGAGTCAATCATCTTAAATGGCCCATCCCCCACCCTGATCAAAGCCAAAATTCATAGCAAGAAATTCATCACCAAACCCATAAGCCATCAACTCGTCGCTTGTAAAGTCCATCAAACTCATCTGATCGCCCTGCATGCCATATGCCGACGCCATCATAGGATCGATGCCCATGTTCGGGTCGCCTGACATGCCGGGCTGGAGGGTAGGCGCGAGTTGCTGCTGGGGGAGATGGTTCGTTTGTTGGGGTGGTGGGGAGGAGAGCCATTGGGGTTGTTGGGGTTGACCTGGTCCAGGGCCTGGCGGAGGCGGTGGTTGTTGTTGGACTCGACCTGTAGGTGCCATTGCTGCATCGGAAAGCATTTGGAGACCTGTGCGTTGAGTGGTGTGGGATTGTGGCATGGGAAGTGTCAGTGGTTGTTGCTGTTGCCACATTTGAGTCGAGTGAGGCTGTGGTTGTGAGTTTTGTTGTTGATGCTGTTGCACTTCTCTTGGAGCAGCTGAAGGGGCGTATGTCAGTGTTTTTGAGACGTTAGCTCGCGCCGGCATACGCGGTTGTGATTGTTCTCGACTAGCGCGTCCGCTTGGTGCTTCTGCTCGTTTCGTATGCCAACCTCTGAGCATTTGGAAGATTAGGCTGAACTTGTAGGCAACTTTTGATTGACCTCCCTCGGCAACCTTGGTTAGGACATTTATTAGACGATCTAGGTAGTAGTCGACCTTGAGCTCGTGTACTGGAAAGATAACTCCTATCTTGGACTCTTTAGCGGCGATAGCGGTGTAGAGCTTGATGAGTGCAACTGCTGCGTAGGAATTGCGGACGAAAAAATGAGTTGGTAGCGATCGTAGCAGGTTAATGTCCATGGATAAGAAAGCATCGAATGCGGCATGCGCCGAATTTAAACACACCGCGAGACTCTTAATATGGACGGGTGTTACAGATTCTGGATCTGGAGGGCCCTCGATAGGAGTTCGGTGGTATGGAGGCCGAAAATCGTCAATGTTGTGCTCGTTGTGCATAGCAATTTCGTGCATATACAGGTTGATGATTGCTTTCGTATGTCTCATGATTGGGCTTTGCATAAATTCCTCCCCATCTCTGTGCCAACGCTCAAGTTCTTGTTCAAGACCCTTCAAATGTAATTGAACAGAATGATCGGTAAGTGAGAGCTCCTTCGCTGGATCATCCATGGCAAATTCTGTTCCGATCATTTCTGCGATATGTTGTGCTTGAACGATGTGACAGAGCCATCGATCGGTGGGTAGAGCGTCTGAGGACGTACAGAGGACATCGATGCACTCGTCGGCGTAGGCAGACCAGCGTAGAAGAAGCGGTCGTCGCGATGACATAGCAGAACTGAAATTTGTTAGCCATGTTGTCTATAGAATTCCTCCTTCACTTACTTCGAGCACATATAGTAGCATCCCAGCCAACATCTTCGAGTTTCTGCGGCGTTCGGATCAGGCAATCCTTTTGTCTTCTCCATGAAATCCTTCCATATCGGGCGTGCTCCTTTTTTCATGCGCTTTCCCATTCCGATGTCAAGGGCCATCACGGCTGCAATGTGAACAAGCTGATTAAAATTGAGCTCTTCATACTTCTCGGGTGGTTGATAGAATACAATCATAATCTGGATGGTCTGAACCAACTCCATTGACTTTTCTCCATAGTACACTATACGATCAGCTAATGTCCTAGTGGCATCACTAATGATCTTTGACTGTAAATCTGGTCTGATTGTGCCTATCGCAACAGCCACAATTGCCTGAAACAGTGTTGGTTTCGCTTTTCGAATCTCCTCGGCCTTAGTACCGGCTGGGAAGCAGACGATAGGTAATTGCTTGCACATGTCATTGAGGTATCGTTCAAAGCACTTGTAAGCTGTTTTCTGATCAATTAGACCCCGGTCAATAATATCTCGGTTACAATGCGCGCGCTTGCCACTGATTGCCTCCGTACATGGTTACTGCCTGTGTTTAGGTTCAAGAGGAACGCTGTTTGAATCGTTGATTATCTCGGCGGTGATGTACAGTAGGTCGAGACCACTCACATAACGCAATGGATGCAACACTGACCTCGAACCTGTGATCGTCTGTTGGCAAGATTAGCTTGATTTGTCCAGATCGTACACTTTGTGATTCCTCCACTCCCTCCACGCCAACCAGGGTCCCAACTCACCAAAATAAAGAGGAGCAAAAGTCAAATTTGTCGAATGGCGCAATTGACTTGGTTGACTGGTGACACTTCACCACGGTTCATTCCGTCTCCATATCAGCATGGGATTATTCGCTTTCTTTTTGGCTAGTGTCTTGAGGGCGCACATGTACAGTACAATTGATATTGGCAAATAGTACGCCGAGCTCTCGAATGCTATTGTGACACTAAAGATGCTACGAAGACCAATGGTCAGAACAAAGCTCGTTCCTCGACACAGAGCTTCGGCGTCCCCATACTGTACAGTACAAGTCTGATTGTTAGCCAGCGCCTCTAGACGAAATGTTCCTACTTCGGAAATGAACGTGATTTGTTCTATTCCGGGACACTCTTGAGATTGTACCGCTCATGTCTGCACATTGCTGACTGCGTTAATCTACGCTTGAGGAAAACGTTGAGGCATAGGAGCTATTCTCCATCACCCGCTGGGTTTCGACAAGCAGGACGTAGACATTACCTAAGTTCGAGTCGGCTCTTTGCCCTCACTACGCCTTCGGGGCCGGGCACTCGCCCAAAGCGTTCAAATGTACTGTACGTACAAACACCTATGAGCACTCGCCGGACTCAAGGTTTCAGACCACTCGCTGCGCTGCTGTATGCATAGACCGAAGCAAGCCAGAGCATGTTTTGGAGTGATGATAGTGGAATAGTAGTTCGTCATGGCCGAAGAAGACTTGCCGACTGCCCGAGCCTTTACTCGGATCGGCGATGTAAGCATGTCTGAGAAGCACGAGACTTCCAGTATTATACGAGCTTTTGAGTTGTGATCGTCGGTAGGTGCATGGTGTCGAGTTCCAACTGGCTGTTCAGAAGGAAAAACAACCCTCCTCGGGATGAATGGCCACCAAAGTGTTCATGCTGGCCACCAAGTTTTATCATAGGGACGATTCCAGGTTGCGTGTGAACAACCACAAGCTGGACAGGTCACAGCCCATGCTCACAGGGTCTCGACGGTGGCGTCCCATGGCGTGCGGGCAGACATGGAGGGGTAGATGCCAAGAGCGTTTTAATTGGTGACTTTCCAGCGATGGTCGGACAGTCCTGATCATGCAAGCTGCACATCGTCCTCTAGTTGCAGATGCATGCCATCCCCACCTCGTCTGCTGTCCTACCGCATGTCGACAAGGATCGTGCCATTCAGAAATGCCGCAAGAACAGCACATTCTTCACCTCACATACTGCAGCCTTCGCATCGTCCACAAGCAAGCGTTCAATCACTTGCTCATGATCCAGAGGGCTTACCTAACCTGTGAGACAAATCTGTCTCGATGGGACAAGTGTTGAATGTCAATCCAATTCATGGCCATCAAGACGTCAAGCAAGGAACGTGCCGTTTGACTGAAGTCAATATCACAGCAAACTTCATACTAGCCCCTTCATGCAGCACCGAATTTTTCCGAGCATCGTGGCATGCGCTGATCAACCTCAACCACGACGAGTAGTGCATTTCTCCTCCACCAACGCTGGTGTCGGGAACACATTCACCTGAAGTCAACACGAGCGATCCAGAACTGCCAGTAAGGACGAACGAGATATATGAATAACAAGAGGTTGGCAATGGAACACTTAGTGGGTTTAGAGAGTACAGTGAAATGGCTCTGCAGGAGCTGTCTGATGCTGGAAAGCTCGGAAGCTGCGACGACGACTTCAACGAGAGCAATTGAGCGAACTTGGAATCAAGTTTCTCTGTGAGCTTATGGCTTTGATTGGAAGAATCGTAATTCTATCTTGATCGTGGTATCTTGCTCAACGGTACTTGCTTAGGATGAGACATTCGTTCCCAGCCTCTATAGCAGACCATAACCTGCATTTCTCGTCGTACTTTCCTTGCTGTCTATCCAGAAGGACAAGCATGTCCTAATCAAGGGAAACTGTAGAGAAGTTAAACCTGTAGTTCCCCAATACCATTCTTGTGTGATCCAACTCATTTATGCCGAGAAGAGGTACTTCAGTGATGGTGGATAAGCCGAGTCTTTCGATACTACAGCACTCCCCTGCTCAGTGCTTGAGCTAAGTGCATTTAGTACATAAGCGAATAAATGCTTGAATCCTTCCTTCGTCAGGGTGCATGTGTCGCTCAGAGACAACGACTTTAGCCCAATGAAGCCTGAACGTGATTTGTCTCTGTCCGGCTGGGTCGGGTAGAGGTAATCGCTTAAGCAGAGAGCAGCGTATAATGCATTGATACTGAGGTCAGAGGCAATGCGAGATCAAAACAGCATCTGCAGACGAAGTAACGAAACACATCCGCCCAAAAACCAGCGCTTGCATCGGACATCAAGTGCCCTCCTAAGGCACGAACAAGTAGAGTTTCGTCACGACAAGCGGTCCAAGAGTCCCTCCAACAGATCATCAACACAAGATACGAGAGTGCAAGCATCATTCTCCAACATTCAATCATACCTAATGATTCAAGAGCACGCCAAGACTGCAGCAAGGAAAAACTGTAGTTCCGGCTGACTGTCGGAATCATTCGCAACATCTGGGCCAATACACGTACAGTAAGAGTTCGAGAACGAGGATCAACTTCCATCAAACAAGTTTATGGGGTGTCGCGTCTCAGCGGCTATCGTGAGATCTACATCGACAATCTGGCATGATCGATATGCAGGTCATTAGATTGAGATGGATGGTTCATGCAAACTGTATTGCGCAAGAAAGTCGGTGAGGAAGATTGACAAGCCTTAAACTCTACACACCGGGCAACGGCCCGTTGCGAACATTGTGCACATCACTGACAAGGATTCCGGCATCTCTCAATCAACTTCATGCTTCACTGCCTCTGATTATACCTTTGAGAGAGCGGCTAATTCGCTTTTCGTTCCTGCCGCATCTTTTCCGTCAGACACACCCCCACGCTGACAGGAGTGAGCGTGCTTGTAAGCAGATGACCACGTCTCGACCAGCCCAGCATACAATCAAGATTTTCCCACTAGAAATCCTGGCACACTCAACTTCGCATGGACAATGTCAATACTGTCCCGCGCCTACCTCAACTGCCGCCCAAGGTGGCACTTGCAACCAAGGCTTTGGAGCAACCAAATCGAAAACCCCACTCCAGCAGACTTGCATCAATGGGTCACATGGCTACCTAATTAATCATCGTCCAGTCAACACCTTGCGTGAGATTGGACGCGTACCTGCAGTGCCAGATGCTGTGGAACACACATCTTTCAAGGCCAGCGGTGTTTTGCATTATGTTCATGTCATGCGGATCACTCACTGCCGCGCTCTTCAGCCTGGGGTTTGCGGTTGGCTTGCCACCTTTTGACGATACTTGCAGTTCCGAACGTCGATCTGGCCACCACGCTCTGTGTTCCCACGCCTCCAGAGCACAACGACATGGCATTGGCTTGAGCTCCTCGGGCGGCCTTTGGCACCGTATCCATATCGACCAGAGTTTGCGATGAAACAAGGGAATCATTTTCTGGCGACCCCGGCATACGGACTAGTACACTAGCTAATCATCGCTGCCAATTAGGCAGGTTCGTCTCGCACAGTTGCCGGCTTCAAGCATAACAGCCGCTCACCTTGCAGAGCTTTTTACAACTGGGCCACCGAAACTCTGCAGACGTGAGAAGAGGTGTTAGCTCGTCCACGATGCGGCAGGCAAGACAAATCATCAACCTAGTGCTTTAACGATCTCGAGCTCTTCGCCGACGCTCTAGTACGAGGTCGTAGTAGTTTCTAGCTGCCCAGTCGACGACAATTGTTTCTTGGCATGAAGGAGATTGCTTGGAGGTATTGTGGAGAGCGTGGCTGACACACGAAGTGCCTATGTAACACAATCGTATGACTCAATCCTCGTCATGGCTGTTACACAAATAAACCCGCTACTGAGTAGAATTGTCGATCTACCAAAAGGTGGGAGGCTACGTGGTCAGGAGTTTCGGCATTGATAATGCGCCGAAAGCGAGATACACCTGGTGCTTGCAGATCACCCTCGTATTGACAGTGCCCACAGCTAAACCCCCGAATTCAGAAGGGTAAGCCTCCAACCATGGTGTTACAATCATTGATAAGCAAAATTATCAACATACTCTCTCTGTCGGACGGAAAAGGCAGATCAAAGTGAGGTAAGGCATTAAGGCAGCACAGTTTCAGTCCTTACACTTGACGTCATCTGGTAAGATTGTATTAAGCAAATCCTTGCAGTCCGAGAATGCTTCCTCAAATCCGCTTCCTTGTCTGTTGAGAGAAGATGAATGTACACGGAAGGCTAAACCAAACTGAACAGGCTCAGACAGACCCAAAGTCGACCTGCCTGTACAATTCAGCACAAAGTTGCGTAGCACAAACTAGAAATCGTCAGAGCGATTCGAACGTGCAGACTTGTGTAGGCCCAGGTCTCTTATTAATGTTTTGGTTGCGGCTACAAAAACAGGTAAGTAGGTAGAATAGAATCATGTATTCCAACAAGCAATTCTACACCAGAGTGTACCTAATGTTCAGCGCTGGAGGTCTGGAGCCAGGTTGCTGGTGGTTTCAGCGACGACAAAATCGTGGTACTCAGGCGACCTACTGCACAAGCTCGAATGCAGTGGTAAAGTCTGAAGCCGTTCAATGAGTGTCGATAGGGGCGAGAGAGTGTCCTCGAGACTCGAAACTAATGTTTGCAAGCAGGCATAAAGGACATTGTTAGTAGTCTCTGAGAACTTGCAGTTCATACTTTGCCGCCCCGATCACTATGCAGCTTAAAATAGGAAACTGCGAATACTCCGACGTGCTTGGCAGATTGATTGTCCACTGCCTGCGCCCTTCATCGATTCTGTGTAATGATAATCAAAACAACACATCCATAGCCTTGTGTGTTACGCGACAGTGCTGCTGGATCATGGTTGTGAAGCATTCGCCAACAAGACTGCTCATTCATTGTTAAGGACGCGCTCACTTCAGAAACGTGACCACTCTAAGACCGCCATCGGTATACCGGCGACCGTCGAGGCCGATAGCCCAGCCATACTCGAAATTCGACAGAATGCAGAATCAATTACATGCGCTCGATCCGTCGCTACGATCCAATATCTTATCTTCACCACCTAAACCAAAATCGCAGCAGTTCCAGGACGCTGTGCATTCGCAAGCTTACTCCCCTATTCAACCATCACCCAACAATTCGTACCAAAGCATACAGACTCCTACCTACTATGGCGGTAACCACCAGGTTCAGGATAGCCCAGAGGAAGGCAGTCCGGGCGGACAGGCTGCACATGATCCCAATGACCTGAAAAGGCCCCGCGCATGCGAAGCTTGCCGCCAGTTGAAGGTCAAATGTGAGATGGATGAAAACAGTCCAATGAGCAGCTGCAAAAGATGCGCCAAGGCACATCGACAATGCATTGTCACAGTCCCAAGCCGTAAGAGACAGAAGAAAACCGACAGTCGCGTCGCCGAACTTGAGAAGAAGATTGATGCGCTCACTGCAACGTTGGCAGCAAGAGGAGGAACCGATACTGATCCCGCTCTCGACCCTGCCATTACCCAACATAATTACCAGGTTAGGAATTCCATCTATGGCGACCAATGGAATGGTCAATCATCACATTCTATGCCTCAGTCGCCACCAAATCCTGCCCAGATCGCTGGCATGAAAAGAAAGACAACTGATACATATGGTCCATTTGGTGGTGAACTGCCCAAGCCGCCTGTGCCCACAAACCATGCAAGCTCCCTCGGATCTGGTCAACTCTCCATCAACGATCCAAGACAACAGCGCGCGAGTGCGGAACCTCCTAACCGAGATATTATTGACCGGGGTCTAATTGATCAGAAAACAGCTTACAAGTGCTTTGAACGATACCTCAATGACATGTGCAAGCAATTACCTATCGTCTGCTTCCCAGCCGGTACTAAGGCCGAGGAGATTCGAAAAGCGAAACCAACACTGTTTCAGGCAATTGTGGCTGTTGCGATAGGCACAATCAGACCAGATTTACAGTCAAAGATCATTAGTGATGCCACTAGGACATTAGCTGATCGTATAGTGTACTATGGAGAAAAGTCAATGGAGTTGGTTCAGACCATCCAGATTATGATTGTATTCTATCAACCACCCGAGAAGTATGAAGAGCTCAATTTTAATCAGCTTGTTCACATTGCAGCCGTGATGGCCCTTGACATCGGAATGGGAAAGCGCATGAAAAAAGGAGCACGCCCGATATGGAAGGATTTCATGGAGAAGACAAAAGGATTGCCTGATCCGAACGCCGCAGAAACTCGAAGATGTTGGCTGGGATGCTACTATATGTGCTCGAAGTAAGTGAAGGAGGAATTCTATAGACAACATGGCTAACAAATTTCAGTTCTGCTATGTCATCGCGACGACCGCTTCTTCTACGCTGGTCTGCCTACGCCGACGAGTGCATCGATGTCCTCTGTACGTCCTCAGACGCTCTACCCACCGATCGATGGCTCTGTCACATCGTTCAAGCACAACATATCGCAGAAATGATCGGAACAGAATTTGCCATGGATGATCCAGCGAAGGAGCTCTCACTTACCGATCATTCTGTTCAATTACATTTGAAGGGTCTTGAACAAGAACTTGAGCGTTGGCACAGAGATGGGGAGGAATTTATGCAAAGCCCAATCATGAGACATACGAAAGCAATCATCAACCTGTATATGCACGAAATTGCTATGCACAACGAGCACAACATTGACGATTTTCGGCCTCCATACCACCGAACTCCTATCGAGGGCCCTCCAGATCCAGAATCTGTAACACCCGTCCATATTAAGAGTCTCGCGGTGTGTTTAAATTCGGCGCATGCCGCATTCGATGCTTTCTTATCCATGGACATTAACCTGCTACGATCGCTACCAACTCATTTTTTCGTCCGCAATTCCTACGCAGCAGTTGCACTCATCAAGCTCTACACCGCTATCGCCGCTAAAGAGTCCAAGATAGGAGTTATCTTTCCAGTACACGAGCTCAAGGTCGACTACTACCTAGATCGTCTAATAAATGTCCTAACCAAGGTTGCCGAGGGAGGTCAATCAAAAGTTGCCTACAAGTTCAGCCTAATCTTCCAAATGCTCAGAGGTTGGCATACGAAACGAGCAGAAGCACCAAGCGGACGCGCTAGTCGAGAACAATCACAACCGCGTATGCCGGCGCGAGCTAACGTCTCAAAAACACTGACATACGCCCCTTCAGCTGCTCCAAGAGAAGTGCAACAGCATCAACAACAAAACTCACAACCACAGCCTCACTCGACTCAAATGTGGCAACAGCAACAACCACTGACACTTCCCATGCCACAATCCCACACCACTCAACGCACAGGTCTCCAAATGCTTTCCGATGCAGCAATGGCACCTACAGGTCGAGTCCAACAACAACCACCGCCTCCGCCAGGCCCTGGACCAGGTCAACCCCAACAACCCCAATGGCTCTCCTCCCCACCACCCCAACAAACGAACCATCTCCCCCAGCAGCAACTCGCGCCTACCCTCCAGCCCGGCATGTCAGGCGACCCGAACATGGGCATCGATCCTATGATGGCGTCGGCATATGGCATGCAGGGCGATCAGATGAGTTTGATGGACTTTACAAGCGACGAGTTGATGGCTTATGGGTTTGGTGATGAATTTCTTGCTATGAATTTTGGCTTTGATCAGGGTGGGGGATGGGCCATTTAAGATGATTGACTCGCTGGCATGTTTGGAATGGGGCTAGTGTTGTTGGAGATTTGGCGAGCTCGTGGTGCTATGCACCGTTCGTGTGTTCGTTCGTCTGTCTCACTAGTTCCCATTTCTCTCTGACGGGTTTATGTATGTATCTATGTATTGTACGGCTACCAGTCATATGATTCGACATGTAATAACGGCCGTGCTCTTTAATGTTAATGATAATGATAATGTTCATGTCAACTGTAGAAAACCAATGTCAATATCCATATCCATATCGAGATTAACAGTCAATGTGTATGGAAATGATGTTCTCCTTCGACCCGTCCTATACTACCATCTCAGTCCACTTGCCAATCTTTCTGCGTGTGTTTATCTAAGGACAGTACGATTGTGGTACACCGCCGTCATCAAATAAGACATGGACAGGCTGGACGTGAATTAAGATTCTACACCAAGAAATCGTGTAAACTCATGGCCCATTGATTTGCAGATATCATGGTTTCTTTCTAATTGGACGGTTGTTGATGTTTGAGGCGTAGGTGGTAGGACTTGATAAATGTTTGTTGATGAAGATGTAAATGTAGATGTAGATGTAGATATAGCTGTAGGTTTCAATGTAGATGTAGATATGGACAAAGGTCTAGAGATGAAGGTTCCGGTTTATGTGTGTGTGTGTGTGAATACCATGTGTGAGGCTGCCATCATTGAGCTTGGAAAAAATGACCAGCACTTTTACTCGGATTCGTATGTTATCAATCTATGATTCTGAGCTATGCTGACAATGACGACTAGTATTACTATCATAGCTCGGAAACCTCTCGATGCGCTCAGCTAAGGCAGACTTCAATCTGCATTGCTAGCAAATGCTTCTGCCCAGGAAGATAATATGGAAACCAACGCTTCAACACAGGTCGAAGAACTCTCAGAAGCGCTTGCTTGTCTTACTCTCAGTTACCATGGCTGCAGCTATCAACGAGGACTGTGTCGAGGTCACCAGAAAATCATTTCTCCCACAGACCATCAAGATAAACGCCTACAACACTCATATCTTCTTCGTAAACATACCAACAGCAGTATGGCAACTGAAGCACATCTATCACTATCACCCGTCTTACCGTGGATCCTTCACCACTAAAATGCCAGTATCACCAAACATATCAAGAATCTAGCTGGTTTAAATTAAATTTTTACTCTTACTAGCCACCAACGAAATTCATTATCGAAGCACATCAGCTGGCGCATCCTTTCACAACGAAGAGATGGCCGTCGAACTCTTCGCCATTCTTATCAGAAACTAACTGATACTACAATAGCGACATTCGCTGGGCCCATGTCTAGCCTGCCAAGTACTCTAGAAACAGCGAACATAACCACCACCAACTTTTCACTAACATAACTCCCCAAACTTGCACAGCTACCCTTGAGGTGCCTCCCAAGCCAACCCACCTTACCACTCTTTACAATAAGAACACCAAACCAAGACAGCGTTCAAACTCACCCTGCTCAAGTAATTACACCTATACACCACGAAGACAACAGAATACATACCACCGAGTCGTCCTGTCCAAGCTCATTCAGAGGACACCCTGTTTCACCTCACCCAATCCTTGCCGCCCCTCCACAGGATAGTATCACAATAAACTCGGCCATCCAATTTCGATCATCCTCTCGAATGTCTAGTGCTCATATAAACGAATCATACACCCACCTATATATCAGAGTAGTTACCACCACTACAGTCGCAATCAACGAACAAAGTTGGCAGTTATGTATATATCTCAATCAGTTTCGGTACAAATACTCTCGTCACCTCGAACACAAAGAAAAGAAGACAGGTAGATGAATAGACACACACACACACACACACACACACACACACACACACACACACACACACACACACACACACACACACACACACACACACACCCACACACCCACCCCCCTATCTCTACACCTATCTCTCTATATACATCTACACACAAAAATACATATATATATCC
>Ga0115848_100680_pt1 | contig 13840 bp, 16 predicted proteins | sample InSIn3gowninarea_FD_83862 | JGI IMG/M metagenome (GOLD analysis project Ga0115848, IMG submission 83862) | reverse complement strand
CTTCTGTTATCTCTTGTCGCCGTTATCATAATTTCCTCCATGTTGGTGACCAAATCTTTGATGTCCCGATCACCAAGAGTATGTACAGACTGCTTCTTCCATTAATTATCAATACTAACTCTAGATAGCGACTATCCCAGCATATATACCTCGGAAGTCTCGCAATGAGATTCAGAAATTGCTTGCGAATGATAGTGCTTTGACAGGTATGCATATTCCGCCCAAGCATCAAAACTCAGTTGCTCACCAACAATAGCGAAATTGTCGAAGAAGCCAAAGAAAGGCAGTACCATTCCAGCTCCTAGACCGGCTTTCGGACGTTCCGAAACTCCAACAACGATCAAAGCAAGACTCATCAAGGCTGAAACGACACCTTCTTCCGAAGAACCAGAATCCAGCGACGACGAATCAGACGACGAGGAGGAAGAATCAATGCATCCACCTTTGCCTGCTACCAGGCCAACCAAAGCATTGGAAGCTGTCAAATACGACACGATCAAAACTTTGTGGCGTGTTCCCTACAGATCTGTGGAGGGTGATGATATTCGCAAAGGCTTGACAGAGTTCTGGGAGATCATCCGCACCATTCGTGATCGATGGAAGTCCGACACCTTGACTGCCAAAGCGGCTGAAGATGCCAAAAAGGTCAATGAGATTGATATCTTGAAAGAGCGAGTTGAGAATCAGCGGGAACTCCTCGAGGCCGTGCTTGGGGCTGCCGTAGCAGAAGGTCATCGCGACATTGTTGAACAGTACGTATTCTCTTCTATTCTTTCTCCTCCCCATCCTATTGCCGATTTCTTCCCGATGCAAAGCTACCCCATCACTTGCTCTTGGTCTATCACAATATGTAGCAGGCTGGCCACGTGATTAGTAGACTGGTCTCTTCAAACCGTGCCGTAAATGTAGAGGCTTGCATACCTTTCAGGTAGTGCTGTCTGAGTTAGTATTGATAATTAATGGAAGAAGCAGTCTGTACATACTCTTGGTGATCGGGACATCAAAGATTTGGTCACCAACATGGAGGAAATTATGATAACGGCGACAAGAGATAACAGAAGTGAGGCTTTCAGGAGTAATGGTTACGAACTTCCCGTTCGCTACGCCTTTCGGCAGTTGAGTCTGAGCCAATGGAGTTTCACGGACAGACAGTTTTGGCTTGATCTATTCAAGGTCAGTCGGCGGCCTAGAAAGAGTGTGACCAAAAGATTACGTACCTCTTCTTGCTTCACTGGTACAGGCATTGATTGTTGCGGATATGATGAGGGCCGACTTTGTAGAGCACCAGGAGATATTGTGTTCATTGGTGTATCCTCGATACCATAAGCAGTTGGCTGAAAAGCATTATCATTCAAGGTCGCTGTATATGGATTCGACAGCCCGTATGATGAGGGCATAGGATATCTGAAGTCATTTGAACCATCAAAATGAGTATTTTTGGCAGGTTCAGGATTTTGCTGTTGTTGTTGTTGCTGAACATTCTGCTGATATGAGTGATTGTAGAAGTCGTTGAAGCCACCAGGTTGTATATTCAAGTCATGTTGCTGGTGTGAAGGGTTGTGCCAGCCCTGATATAAAGAAGCTTGCGGATCATGGGCATGATTAAGGCCAAGTTGCTCCGGCTGATAGCTCCAGTCGTGATTGTTGGCGAAGTTAAGAGCGTCATGTTGCTCGCCGGCCAGTGCAGGGTCAAAGCCAGCGAAAGCATTATTGTCATTGTTGTGGAAGTAAGAAGATGCATGATGCGATTGAGAATGACCATCTTGATTGCGGGGCACAAAGCCAGAGTCGGCGTTAGACGACATGAGCGTTTTAATTGGTTGAAGCGACCGTAGCCGACGCTAAGTTTCCACGCTAAGACCGAAACGGACTTTGGTGATCACGAGGCACTCGAACACAGACTTTGAAATAAGTCAACGACGATTTTGTGTGCTGAAAGCGTGCAGGCACACCTCGCTGTAACGCACTCTCTCTTTGTGCCGTAACCTTCCTGATCGATCTTCCTCAAGCTCCTTGATAATTCCTTCAGAATGTCAACAAATACCACCGAATTATCCTTCCTGCGTACCAAGTTGGAAGAGGACAGATTACGCAGAACTGTCGGGCAAGTAGAGCTGAGCTGGTGGTAAGCTTTTTGTGTTTTGTACTACGCCGAGCACAACGCTATCAGATACGGGATGATGGCAACCTGCTTGAGTTTCTGCAGAGCTAGCTTAATCACTGCTCTTTGTTTATCGTTGACACGTCTCAGCAGAAGAGCTGAAAGAGCTGGTGAGTCAATAAGCCTGCCCTTTCTTAACACGCCTCAATCCTCCCCTCCTGTCACAGATACGTTTATAAACAGCTAGCCGCAAACAGCATTACGGGATGAAGAGAATGGGCAGGAGATAACAAGAGACCGGGATTGTGGTTGTGGTTGTTGTTGTTGTTGTTGGGAGAAAGAGAAGAGGGGAGCGGAAGGAGTCGAACCTCATATTGCGACCGACAAGGCAAAACGCGCTAAGCCCGATCACATGTCACCAGGTAACCTCATAGGCCATTCGAAACATTACCCTGCAATTTGCAGATGACAACCATTGCATTACAAGCGCCGAAGAGTGCTAAGTGCCAGTTGCTGTCGTGCTGTCCTCCCATACTCAATATCTGCAATCCCGTGGCCATGTTCTAAGTGGTTAGCACCAACGACAATCTGTGCGCCGTCATGCCACCTTCACAACAGACACTCAGGGCTCGACAAATAGGTAGGCTTATTCTCGGACCTTGTCCAGGCGCACTATGTTGACCGCTCATACCAGCCTCCGTCGAGAAGCTCCTCAACCTCAACCATGTTCCTCCTCGAGATGTAGACGACCATCATGCCGACGCAGCTTTGGCTAGTGGGCTCATACCGCAAGCAACACCTATACTCAACTCTGACGGAGAACCAATATGGAAAGTCCTGGTCTTTGACAACTTCGGAAGAGACGTAATAAGCAGCATACTAAGGGTGAATGACCTGCGATCATGGGGAGTAACAATACATCTGTATGCAATCAAGAAGAGTCGGCAGTATAGTCTCAGCACTGACGAGGGTACAGCAATGTGAACACCACACGCCATCTCATCCCTGACGTACCTGTCATCTACCTTGTCGAGCCCACCGCAGAAAATATTAGACTTATCACCTCTGATTTGGAGCGGGGTCTGTACTCTCCAGCATACATCAACTTCTTGTCCTCAATCCCTCGACCTTTATTAGAAGATTTCGCTTCACAAATAGCAACAGCAGGCGTTTCCGAACATATTGCGCAAGTCTACGACCAATATCTAAACTTTGTCGTCAGCGAGCCCGACCTCTTCAGCTTGGGTATGGGCAATGAAGCGTACTGGGCCATGAACACAGCCAAGATCGCAGACGATATGATGGACACAATGGTCGATAGGATTGTCACCGGTCTCTTCAGTGTCGTTGTTACAATGGGTGAGTAATATCTTGAAACGGTGGCCATGACATTGCGCTTAACATTTAAATCAGGTTAACTTCCTCCTACTCAACATGTGATGGCTGAGGCTACACTTACCAAGCGATGGACCTATGATTGACGCACTATAGCCCATGGATACACTCGCCGTCGAGCACATCGCCAGGATAACAGCAAGATTGTATGAAGTGAATTGACGTTTGTGAACATGGTGAAAATTAGTATCTTCCACTTCCATGGTGGAAGGCATCTTTGCAGGTCCTCGCTTTCGAGTGGAGATTGGGCTTGTGATGGTTGTCAAGGTATTCAGGAAACTCCCTCGATGGAAGTCAAAAGATTTACGACAATGGCTCAACAAGTTCAGCCAGACATGACAGGTCTATAAGTACTTGGGATGACTCTCTCCAAGCAGTTCCCCGCAATCACTCTACACATCCAGCTGTAACCCCATGATTTGGCGTAACAAATCCTGGAGACAGAAGCTGGAGTACAATGGTAGGTACGTCGCCCTTTCAAGTCGCGAGCCTCAAGGATGGATTCGTGGCATGAGGTCGAGACTCGCGAGCATCCGACGCTAGGGCGCCTTAGGCGGCTATTGCATACACGAAACTCTATACCCGACCCGTCGGCGGCGGACTTTGAAGCGAGCGGGGAAAGTGCGGGGTCGCTGATCAATACCACCTTGGCTTTCATAGCCGACGACTGTACTTGCTTTTGGAGCTTCTCCTGCTTTGTCCTACGTGTAGATGTGGCAGATCTTGAAACGAATGCGAGACCAAAGCCGCTTCGATTAACGTCTCGCGGCTTCGTACATAAGCAGCTCTCTTGTCTTGACCCCAAGTCGTACATTCATCCATTCGTCCTTGAACTCACAAGAACATAAACAGAACATAAGCAGAAACATAATGAGTCCAGCAAGGATCATCACAACCTCGGCGGGGCCTGATCCTGATGCAGCCATTCCTCCCAGTGATGCAGTACATGAGAATGAATGGTATAATCAGGACTTTGATGGCTACCGCATAAGTGAAAACCCTTTGCATACGAAGCGCCATGTTCGTGTCATTTGCGTCGGTGCTGGAGCTGCAGGCCTGCAAATAGCTTACAAAGCCGAGCGACTGCTGCAAAATGTAGACCTGCAAATCTACGAGAAGAACCACGACATTGGTGGAACATGGCTGGAAAACCGCTATCCCGGTTGTACATGCGATATTCCCTCACATTCTTAGTAAGTGCGAGGATGCGGTGTCAGCATAATGCATACTTACCCTAGCAGTCAGTTCACCTGGGAACGTAACCCTCACTGGTCGCACTTCTACAGCTCCTCTGAGGAGATCTGGCAATATTTCAAAGATGTAGCAACAAAATATGATCTTGAAAAGTATGTCCAATTCAACACAAAGGTAAACTCTGCACACTGGGATGCAGAGGCAGGTCTGTGGAGGCTTGTTCTTACCAAACCGGATGATACACAATTTGAAGACGAGTGCAACATTCTAGTGAATGGATCGGGAGTCTTGAATTCATACAAGTACCCAAACATTCCTGGCAGTAATGATTTTTGTGGCAAGCTCATGCACAGCGCGGTATGGGATAATCATTATGATCTCTCTGGCAAGACTGTCGCTGTCATTGGTGGCGGGTCATCTGCTGTACAGATAATCCCAAACATACAACCTGGTAAGGTACATCGTAACACATAGACTGAAACTCATACTAAAGACGACTCTAGTGGTTGGGAAACTCATACCATTTCTACGCTCTTCTGTTTGGATAACTACAGGATTTGGTGCCAAATATGCAGGACCAGGAGGCACAAACTTTGCATGTGTGTGCTACCAGTATCGTTTTGTTCTTGTGCTGACCATAATGTAGACTCGAAAGAACAAATCGACGAGTTCACGAACGAACCTGAGAAGAACGCAAAGTATTGCCGAGATATCGAAGGAGAACTTAACAAACGCTTCACACTCGTAAGGAGGACCCCCCATGACCTTCAAAAGCAATAGACTGAACAATTCTAGATGCATCGGACCAGCAAAGATCAGAAGATATCTCGCGATCTGGTCGCAAACATCATGAACGAACAGCTTGGACAAGATCCGAAATTGACCAAGCAGATGATTCCGTCCTTTGACCTTGGTTGCCGCAGGATGACACCAGGTTCTGGCTATCTTCAATCCCTGAAGAAGGACAATGTCCACGTTGTGAACGAATCGGTAGTCCAGTTCACTAAAGATGGCGTAATTGATGAATCTGGAAATGAGCACAAAGTTGACGTTGTGATATGTGCGACTGGATTTGACGTGTCCTTCACGCCCCATTTCGAAGTTGTTGGCAGGGACGGTATCAATATCAAGGACTCTTTCGGAGCAATCCCAAAGGCCTATCTTAGTGTCACGGCGCCAAAATTCCCCAATCTCTTTCGTAAGTCCCAAGCACCTAGCCTCACGTTTTATAACAAGCTGACCTGATTTGATAGTATTCATTGGACCGAATGGTCCCGCAAGTCACAGCTCAATCCTTCCAATCCTCGAATGGCACACTCGCTACTTGTTCCAGATGATCAACAAACTCCAGGCTGAGAACATCAAGTCTTTCGAGCCGAAGCAAGAGGCAGCCGACGATCTATACAATCATACACATGAGCTCATGAAACGGTTGGTGTGGTCGAGTGCTTGTCGCTCGTGGTTCAAGCAAGGAAAGATTCATGGACCGGTCACAGCCATTTATCCTGGAAGTCGTTTACATTATTTTGAAATGCTGAAAGATGTCCGGTATGAGGACTATGAGATTGAGTATCGCACAAAGAACAGATTTCAGTTCATGGGGAATGGGTATACGCAGACTGAGCTTAGTGTGGATGGAGACCCTGTTTGGTATTTTGATGATGCTTTTGTTAGGGTGTAAATCTAAGGTCGATGTTTGTCCAATTTGTGATCTAATACATTCATGACATTTAGAACGTCTACGAGCACTCTTCACAGCGCAACTTTTGCCCGGCCCCGCGAGTTCTGACGACGACGTGGCATCCCCAACTCAAATTGACGAATACACTTCATCACTTCGGCGTATATGTGACAAACATTTGCTGAACCTTTGTGAATATGCTTTATCACTCTAGCAATGTTTTTAGGGGACAACCATCACCAGAATTCTCATAATATAGGATCATGTGACTAATTGTGAACTATACTGTTTCGGGCATTGATTCTTGGCAGCAGCCACGCGAAGAAGCGAGCACCCGACGCACGTTGGTTATGCGAGGCAGGAGCTCAATTTCTCTCCATGCTGCAAGCATGCTTCTCCACCTCAGTTCTACTCGGACCCAAGAACTAGTAGTATCCATCGACGAGCAGCTGACTTGTGGTTGCGAGGTCACATGGTGGTCGGGACTATCGCAACACGGCTTGGTTTGAGACCAGGAGCGAAATGTTATGTATCCACCGCTGAAGTCGAGCCAAGAGCTTTCCCTCACATTGGCCGCCATGGTCCAGGAAGATGAGGGGCAGACTGTTCCGCCCTCATTAGTTTGCCGGTAATTATGCTCTATACTCTGTTTCAGGTTTAAACATTGTCCTGAGTAGCACTGCTGCAGCTTCGTCCGGAAAGAAACATCTAGCTCTACAGACTAGCACTGGTTTGAGTGCGGTGTACACTGGACGTAGCAACCATGGACCTATCAATTTTTCGTGGCTCTACCGAGCCCCCGCTTCTGCATCTCACATTGGGTGAGCTTGTTCGCGATCAAGCAAAAACAAATGGTAGCAGAATAGCTGTGGCCTCACAGCATCAGGACCAAAGTCTGTCATCCGCGGAGCTGGAGAAGCGCACTGACATTCTCGCGTCATCCCTTTCACAACTCGGTGTCAAACGTGGAGATCGTGTAGCAATATTGCTTGGAAATCGGATAGAGTACGTCGAGGTGCGTAAGAAATATCCGATAATCCACAGCTCATCTTTGCTAACTCCTTCGTTATGCAGAATTTCATCGCAAGCGCGAAGATTGGTGCAATTGCCACACTTCTGAACTTTGCATATACGCCAGCGGAGCTACACAGTGCTTTGACTTACACCAGTGAGTCCATCTTTTCGTGGGAGCTGGGTCGCAATATCGCTTAATCATGGAGCACCTACTATCCTCTTCACGACGTTGAAGTCATCCAGATACGACTACAGGCAGACTCTTGATTCAGCTGAACAACGAATGCCTTTTCTTCGAAAGATAGTCCTACTGTATGATTTGTGCACCTCTCGAGTGCCCTTCAAGTCAACTTCGATCTTCCGCAGCTACATTGACGTCCTCAATCTTCAGCATTCCATAGTTATGGATTGGCAAAAAATCGATACTAGTTTGAATGATCTTGATGTCGTCAGCCTTCTTTTCACTTCTGGTAGTACAGGTGCACCCAAAGCCGCCGCCTTGACGCATCATGGCATCTTGAATAGCGCTCATCTCATCGGTCAAAAGATGAGCATTTCTTCGCAGGATAAGATAATGGTTCCCGTGCCACTTTTCCATGCCTTTGGATTGATCATTGGTAAGCACTTCTTGATTTTAGACCGGCGGACTTGTGTCTTGATGCTGATATATGATGACAGGCCTCTGCACAACACTAATTACTGGTGCCATGATTGTGCTGCCTTCTGAGTATTTCGACGCTCATGCGTCCTTACAATCGATAGAGAGATATAAATGCACTGGTCTCTACGGTATGTGAGACGTGCAAGTAGCAATCTTGCACGAACGAAATGCGCTAAAGCTTATTTCTATCTAGGTGTAACGAAATGATGATTGACCTGATGTGCCATCCAGCTTTCACCGCCACGCAGCGCAGTTCCCTCAGGTTCGTAGATGCCGCCTGCAACTGTGACTAGCTACTAATAGATGCGTCAGATTCGGCCTAATTGCAGGTTCCGCCATGCCAGAAGAATTGCTCCTTCGAATCATGAACAAATTCCCCATCCGAGACATCTACACAAATTGGGGTCAGACCGAGCTTTCCTCCATTGCCACGATGACATCCGCAGACGATCCCATCAAGAAGAAGCTCAAGACCGCCGGAACATTGCTTCCCAACTTAGTCGCGAAAATCGTAAGACCAAATACTGGCCAGGTCCTACCCAGAGGAAGCCGGGGAGAGATTGTGGTGAGTGGCTGGGCTGTGATGCAATCTTATTACAACAACGCCACAGTCACCGCACAAGCAGTGCTGTAATTTGTAGTTATCGAGCTTGTGGGCTGGACTCAAAAGCACGAACATTCCCCAAGGAACAAATGCTTAGTACCACAGTTCGAGGGTGCTTACAATAGATCTATGTGCTCTCACTACCCAACCGCGCAAGCTCTTTCGTCAGAAAGTCCTCCGCATTGACAATCTCCGTCGATCCATAAACAATCCTCCTCTTAATCGCCGTACTCGGCGCATTCGCACCACCACTCGTTCTTTTCGCCCACTCCTGCAAATTACCATACTCATCCATACTTCCACCCCCAACAGTAAACACAATCGCCTCATTGTACCCCTGTCTCTTCTGTCCGAAACTGGCCTGAATGCCACGCCCCACGCCGTCCAGTGCGCCAGGGAGCCCAGACGACTGCGCTTGTCGGGCTTGGCTTGCTTGCGGGATTGTGCCGCGCGCGTTTGCGCTGCGGGGGTCGAAGTAGAGATAGCTTTCCGTCTTTGCGATTGCGGAGGATGAGGCGTTGTGTGGGTCCATGAGGGATTCGGTGATTTTGGTAAGAGTGAAGTCGCGGTTTGCGGGCAGGAAGGTCTTGACGCTGGAAACAATGTTTTCGAAGTTGGCGCCGAGGCCGGCGTCTTTGAAGCGGTCGGTTAGGCGGGAGGAGATGGCGCTGAAGCCGCGGAGGAGGTCGCCTGAGGCGGAGGGTTGGGCTTGTTGGGTTGGTGCTGTTGACATCATGGTCATTCTTGTTATTTGTCGGACGCTGCGTGGATAAATCAGCGGGTTGTCTTTGTTGTGATTGGAATTGTAGCAATTCGGGCACTTACTGCTTGATGTAGGTTAGTGGCTGAATATCGACCCCAAGCTCCTTGAAAGTCTCTTCAAATCGATCCATATCTGCCTTTGCGATTTCTTGATCGACGCTCAAGAACCAAATGATGAACAATCTGAATTTGTCCATTGGTTCGTTGCCTTTGTCGGTAGCTTTGAGAAAGTCAAGCATCTGTGTTTTGTTTTGTTTCGTGATGGCTTCCTCAAGCTGATAATAGTTGTCTAATTGTCGGTCTTTGATTCCTTGTAATACCGCCGACAAAATGTTCATGTGCATGTCCAGTATCGCTTTCCTTTCTCTAAGCTCTGGTAATAATGTGATGGCGTCCTTCAAGTGTTGTGCAGATGTACTTGTATCGTTCTGTAAATCTTCCAAGGACGATGCGCCAGTCTTTCTTGTTACATCTGCTGCGTCTTCTCTGTATTTTGTTAACTGAGCATCGATATCCTCGGCGACATTAGGAAATGGTAGACTGGCGTTCTTGCTCCAGAAGAAGTCATTTGCATTAAGATCGTATGCTTTCTTAGAACTGCCTTTGCTGGGATTTTCCGCGTCGATGGGCACCTCCACTGTAATACGATTGAGATGCATCTTGAGTACGTCTTGTACTAGTGACTGATATGTCCAAGAATGTGATAGCATCGGTATTAGGTCAACGTTGCGATCAACAATGATGAGTACAGGACGTGCTGCTGGTTGGCCGTTGGAGGACGAAGGACGATTATCGGGATGCGAGAAGAGGTTATCTTTGGAATTCAGGATGTGGTCGCGCAGTTTTCGGTCGAGCTTGGCTGCTATTACTTCTGCTGCACCTTGTTTTGGACATCTGATAATGGGGATGACACCTGTATTTAAATGTTAAGCGCAATGTCATGGCCACCGTTTCAAGATATTACTCACCCATTGTAACAACGACACTGAAGAGACCGGTGACAATCCTATCGACCATTGTGTCCATCATATCGTCTGCGATCTTGGCTGTGTTCATGGCCCAGTACGCTTCATTGCCCATACCCAAGCTGAAGAGGTCGGGCTCGCTGACGACAAAGTTTAGATATTGGTCGTAGACTTGCGCAATATGTTCGGAAACGCCTGCTGTTGCTATTTGTGAAGCGAAATCTTCTAATAAAGGTCGAGGGATTGAGGACAAGAAGTTGATGTATGCTGGAGAGTACAGACCCCGCTCCAAATCAGAGGTGATAAGTCTAATATTTTCTGCGGTGGGCTCGACAAGGTAGATGACAGGTACGTCAGGGATGAGATGGCGTGTGGTGTTCACATTGCTGTACCCTCGTCAGTGCTGAGACTATACTGCCGACTCTTCTTGATTGCATACAGATGTATTGTTACTCCCCATGATCGCAGGTCATTCACCCTTAGTATGCTGCTTATTACGTCTCTTCCGAAGTTGTCAAAGACCAGGACTTTCCATATTGGTTCTCCGTCAGAGTTGAGTATAGGTGTTGCTTGCGGTATGAGCCCACTAGCCAAAGCTGCGTCGGCATGATGGTCGTCTACATCTCGAGGAGGAACATGGTTGAGGTTGAGGAGCTTCTCGACGGAGGCTGGTATGAGCGGTCAACATAGTGCGCCTGGACAAGGTCCGAGAATAAGCCTACCTATTTGTCGAGCCCTGAGTGTCTGTTGTGAAGGTGGCATGACGGCGCACAGATTGTCGTTGGTGCTAACCACTTAGAACATGGCCACGGGATTGCAGATATTGAGTATGGGAGGACAGCACGACAGCAACTGGCACTTAGCACTCTTCGGCGCTTGTAATGCAATGGTTGTCATCTGCAAATTGCAGGGTAATGTTTCGAATGGCCTATGAGGTTACCTGGTGACATGTGATCGGGCTTAGCGCGTTTTGCCTTGTCGGTCGCAATATGAGGTTCGACTCCTTCCGCTCCCCTCTTCTCTTTCTCCCAACAACAACAACAACAACCACAACCACAATCCCGGTCTCTTGTTATCTCCTGCCCATTCTCTTCATCCCGTAATGCTGTTTGCGGCTAGCTGTTTATAAACGTATCTGTGACAGGAGGGGAGGATTGAGGCGTGTTAAGAAAGGGCAGGCTTATTGACTCACCAGCTCTTTCAGCTCTTCTGCTGAGACGTGTCAACGATAAACAAAGAGCAGTGATTAAGCTAGCTCTGCAGAAACTCAAGCAGGTTGCCATCATCCCGTATCTGATAGCGTTGTGCTCGGCGTAGTACAAAACACAAAAAGCTTACCACCAGCTCAGCTCTACTTGCCCGACAGTTCTGCGTAATCTGTCCTCTTCCAACTTGGTACGCAGGAAGGATAATTCGGTGGTATTTGTTGACATTCTGAAGGAATTATCAAGGAGCTTGAGGAAGATCGATCAGGAAGGTTACGGCACAAAGAGAGAGTGCGTTACAGCGAGGTGTGCCTGCACGCTTTCAGCACACAAAATCGTCGTTGACTTATTTCAAAGTCTGTGTTCGAGTGCCTCGTGATCACCAAAGTCCGTTTCGGTCTTAGCGTGGAAACTTAGCGTCGGCTACGGTCGCTTCAACCAATTAAAACGCTCATGTCGTCTAACGCCGACTCTGGCTTTGTGCCCCGCAATCAAGATGGTCATTCTCAATCGCATCATGCATCTTCTTACTTCCACAACAATGACAATAATGCTTTCGCTGGCTTTGACCCTGCACTGGCCGGCGAGCAACATGACGCTCTTAACTTCGCCAACAATCACGACTGGAGCTATCAGCCGGAGCAACTTGGCCTTAATCATGCCCATGATCCGCAAGCTTCTTTATATCAGGGCTGGCACAACCCTTCACACCAGCAACATGACTTGAATATACAACCTGGTGGCTTCAACGACTTCTACAATCACTCATATCAGCAGAATGTTCAGCAACAACAACAACAGCAAAATCCTGAACCTGCCAAAAATACTCATTTTGATGGTTCAAATGACTTCAGATATCCTATGCCCTCATCATACGGGCTGTCGAATCCATATACAGCGACCTTGAATGATAATGCTTTTCAGCCAACTGCTTATGGTATCGAGGATACACCAATGAACACAATATCTCCTGGTGCTCTACAAAGTCGGCCCTCATCATATCCGCAACAATCAATGCCTGTACCAGTGAAGCAAGAAGAGGTACGTAATCTTTTGGTCACACTCTTTCTAGGCCGCCGACTGACCTTGAATAGATCAAGCCAAAACTGTCTGTCCGTGAAACTCCATTGGCTCAGACTCAACTGCCGAAAGGCGTAGCGAACGGGAAGTTCGTAACCATTACTCCTGAAAGCCTCACTTCTGTTATCTCTTGTCGCCGTTATCATAATTTCCTCCATGTTGGTGACCAAATCTTTGATGTCCCGATCACCAAGAGTATGTACAGACTGCTTCTTCCATTAATTATCAATACTAACTCAGACAGCACTACCTGAAAGGTATGCAAGCCTCTACATTTACGGCACGGTTTGAAGAGACCAGTCTACTAATCACGTGGCCAGCCTGCTACATATTGTGATAGACCAAGAGCAAGTGATGGGGTAGCTTTGCATCGGGAAGAAATCGGCAATAGGATGGGGAGGAGAAAGAATAGAAGAGAATACGTACTGTTCAACAATGTCGCGATGACCTTCTGCTACGGCAGCCCCAAGCACGGCCTCGAGGAGTTCCCGCTGATTCTCAACTCGCTCTTTCAAGATATCAATCTCATTGACCTTTTTGGCATCTTCAGCCGCTTTGGCAGTCAAGGTGTCGGACTTCCATCGATCACGAATGGTGCGGATGATCTCCCAGAACTCTGTCAAGCCTTTGCGAATATCATCACCCTCCACAGATCTGTAGGGAACACGCCACAAAGTTTTGATCGTGTCGTATTTGACAGCTTCCAATGCTTTGGTTGGCCTGGTAGCAGGCAAAGGTGGATGCATTGATTCTTCCTCCTCGTCGTCTGATTCGTCGTCGCTGGATTCTGGTTCTTCGGAAGAAGGTGTCGTTTCAGCCTTGATGAGTCTTGCTTTGATCGTTGTTGGAGTTTCGGAACGTCCGAAAGCCGGTCTAGGAGCTGGAATGGTACTGCCTTTCTTTGGCTTCTTCGACAATTTCGCTATTGTTGGTGAGCAACTGAGTTTTGATGCTTGGGCGGAATATGCATACCTGTCAAAGCACTATCATTCGCAAGCAATTTCTGAATCTCATTGCGAGACTTCCGAGGTATATATGCTGGGATAGTCGCTATCTAGAGTTAGTATTGATAATTAATGGAAGAAGCAGTCTGTACATACTCTTGGTGATCGGGACATCAAAGATTTGGTCACCAACATGGAGGAAATTATGATAACGGCGACAAGAGATAACAGAAG
>Ga0115848_100679_pt1 | contig 13843 bp, 10 predicted proteins | sample InSIn3gowninarea_FD_83862 | JGI IMG/M metagenome (GOLD analysis project Ga0115848, IMG submission 83862) | reverse complement strand
TTATTAAACTTAAAACACTTTTGAATAGGCACATATTTACCATGACTAACATATTTGTTACTTATAGCTGATTTAGTAAACACAAATTTAACTACTATAGAAGTTATTACTCAACCAACTGCGAATAAAATTATAACTAAATAAAACATTATATTATCGTGTAATTCTACAAGTGCTTCCATTTGTGGACTTGCACTATCTTGGAAATATAATCCTCAAGGTCTGGGTGCGTCACAATTCTCAACTCCAACGAAACATGATGTTAAAGTTAAAAAAAATGCTGCTGAAGATATATATCTAAAGCTCAAGCTTTTTAAAAAAAAACCCGTACTTTGAAGAGGTAAGCTTACAAATGAATGAGGTTTAGGTGGACTATTTATAGCTCATTCTATTGAATCATATGCTCTATTTAATAAACTTTGTAATGTATCAGTATAGAATTGACTAGTTAATCAGTAATATCTTGAAACTGCTTTACCTTCAACTAATTGTTTGTAGACTATGTATAAGAATAATCAAGTAGCTGAAACAGAGATTATAGAACCGAAACTACTTACTAAGTTTCAACCTGCAAAACCGTCAGGGTAATCACTAATTCTTCTAGGCATACCTTGTAATCCTAAGAAATGTTGAGGGAAGAATGTAACATTAACACCTATAAACATTACTCAGAAGTGAGCTTTACCTAGTAAAATGTTGTAATCTAATCCTAATATTTTGGGTATTCAGAAGTATCATGCACTAAATAATGCAAATACTGCTCCCATACTTAAAACGTAGTGAAAATGCGCTACAACGTAATAGGTCTGTTTCCATATTAGATAATAAATCGTCTATCTAACATAGATTCGCAGTTGGTTGAGTAATAACTTCTATAGTAGTTAAATTTGTGTTTACTAAATCAGCTATAAGTAACAAATATGTTAGTCATGGTAAATATGTGCCTATTCAAAAGTGTTTTAAGTTTAATAAGATGAATAATAACCTGAATTATAACCGTTTGTACACTACAACGTGTGAACAAAACGTTTATAATCCGAAATTTTACTTAGATCTCTCTACAATGAAAGAATTAATAATTAAAAATAATAAAGGTAAATCTGGTATATATAAATGGACAAATAAATTAACAAATGATATATATAGAGGACAATCCATAGATTTAGCCAAAAGATTTATGAAATATTTTAGTTTTAGTTACTTAAAAAATAGAGAAACTCTTGTAATATCTAGAGCTTTAATTAAATACGGATATTCTAATTTTTCATTGGAGATATTAGAATATTGCGATAGAGCAGATTTAACCAAAAGAGAACAATATTATCTAGATAAACTAACCCCTAGATACAATCTCTTAAAAACTGCCTCTAGCTGTTTGGGATATAAACATAACCAAGAAACTAAAAGCCAAAAGAGTAAATCTTTAAAGGGAATTTATATTAAACAAAGATCTGCTCTTTATGGTCGTCTTCATACTGAGGAGACTAAAGCTATCATGAGTTTAAAAAAAACCGGAGTAAAAAACCCTTTATTTGGTAAAATACATGACGAACAAAGTAAATCGATCATGAGACAAAAGGCTTTAGGTAGAAAACATTCTGAAGAAACTCTATTAAACATGAGTGCAGTTAGGGGTTATCCTGTTTATATTCATGAAAAATGTGATTCAAAAGGGTTTAATTTAATAGGTAATTTTGTTTCAATAAGAAGAGCAGCTAAGTTTTTAGATATAAGTAGTGCTCTTATTACACGGTATATAAATTCAGGCGAAATATTTAAAGACAAATATAAATTTACAGCTAAACCGCTTAAAACTAAATAAACTTAAAAAAACTAGGAATAAAATTTCACTATATGCTGGAAACTCCTAAAGCTTTTAGGTACTATAAACATAATAAATATATGCTTTATCAGTGATAACCCTAAAAGATGTACAATGGATTATCAGCAGGAAACCCACCTAAATATGTATTTAGTTTAGATTTCATTGTATCGCAATATGAAGATACGTATTTTTAAACATTCTTTTATACTGGTGTTGGGATCCTCAGAGACTCTACGTGAAAACCAAGTATATATGGTAAGATATAGTCCAATTAAGTACGAAACTACTTATGTTTATTGACATTAATTGAATTAATCTGAACAGTTACACCTGGGCTTATTTTAATTTTTATTGCTTTCACATCTTTTAAATTATTATATTTAATGGATGAAGTTAGTGATATTAACATGACACTTTATATAGAAGGGCATCAATGATATTGAAGTTACCAATACCCTGATTTCTTAGATAATGACGGTGAATTTATTGAATACGATTCTTACTTAGTACCAGAATCTGATTTAGAGGACGGTGCATTAAGAATGTTAGATGTAGATGAAAGAGTAATAATTCCAGAAATAACACACGTTAGATTTATAGTTACTAGTGGTGATGTTATCCATTCTTACGCTTGTCCTGCTTTAGGTATTAAAGCTGATGCTTACCCAGGAAGATTAAACCAAGCTTCTGCTCTTATTAATAGAGAAGGTACATTCTACGGTCTTATTGAACAATGGCCGAAACTGTAGTGAACCTATGGTTAAAAATCATCAAATTGCGGGAAACCCCTAAAGGAATCTTAACCAAGTAAGTATGGTAACATAACTTATGGCACAGGTAATGACTCGTGGTACGGTAAAATCAAGATTTATTATTCAATGGGCAATCCGCAGCCAAGTACCTAATATTTTATGTTTGGTATGCAGTTCATCGACTAAACGGTGGTTGGTATTATTAGTATTAATAATGCTTAAGATATAGTCAGCCCCCCTCTGAAAAGAGGCAGAAAAAGGTGAAAATTTATTCATATTTTTTGTAAAATAAATATAGTAATTCGTTAATTATATTTAGGGAATTCTACAATGGTTTGCTAAACTTCTTTTTTAATGTAAAAAAAAAATTTTTTCACGTATAAACAAAACCCCTAAAGCCTTTATCAACTAGGCTAAAAACTACTGTAGGTTTTGCATGATACAATCCATAAAAGTGTTTTTAATAATAGCTTTATATTTGATAAACCTATACGGTCAGATTATATAATCGCTAGATGGCTAACTAGGTGTTTTACTTCAGTTAAATTATTTGCGAATAATCCTGAGTGTTTAGCGTTAGAGCATATCAATAGTGGTAAACCTACTAGTTCATCAGTAATTAATAAAATATTATTAAATCAAAATTTCCTAGTTACAAACTCGAAATTAAAAGAATTATTAAAAGTTAAACAGGTTGAAATGGATCTTCCTATACATACTGCGGAAAATAATAAACTTTTAGCTGAATTAACCGGTAAATCTAAACATAAAGGCTTTTCTGTCGTATATATCTTTATACATAAAAACACAGCTCAGAAATATACAGGTTCATCTAATTTACTAAGACGTAGAATGGATTACTATTTTAAAGGAGATTTTGCTTTAGTTGGTAAATTTTTACCTTTACTTATTCGTTCTAAACTCAAAGGTTTTAAATTAATAATATTTAAATTAGATAGCAATAAATTTAGTAATCAAGACGGTTTAATTTTAGAACAATATTATTTATTAAATAAAGAATTTAATTTGAATACATTAAAACTTGTTAATCCAGGTTCTTCAAAAGGTGATGCTGTGTATGTTTATGATCTAACCTGGAATCTTGTTTACTATCACGCTAAATCTAAAATTGAGTTAAAAAGAGTCTTAAAAATACATACTGAAACCAGTAAAAAGTTTGTGGATTCCAAAATACCATCTCTTAAGCAATTTTTATTATTAAGCTATCCTATTCCTACTGGTTTAGTCACGAATATTTCTGTAGAACAATTAAGATGTATAATGCATAAAGAAAGACTAGATATGTATTTATTAGGGACTCGTAGAAAGATCCCAGTTGTATTAGAAATTAAAACAGAAAACACATTTAGGTGTAATTAGGGTGATAGTTTAAATTTTGATAGTTTAACCTCTTGTATTAAGTATTTAAGAGAATTAGGTTTAACTATAAAAAGAGAGACTCGAACTAAATATATAAAAAATGAAAAAGTGTTTTATAATTTGTTATGTAAATACTCAGATAAAGCTTTTTCTAGTAATTTAGAAAAACTAGGGTTAATTATTGATGAATATAAAAAATTAAAAACAGATGCTGACGCTCTAAAGGTCAATAGAAAAAATAAACCTCTATTAGTAAAAGGAGAAAATTTTGAGAAAGAATTTGAAAAGATCATGGATACAATTAAATACTTTGATAGTTTAAGCATCAAATTAGACAGAAAAACTTTAAATATTTGTTTAAAACACGGAAAGATTTATAAAGATTATATTTTTGCTTTCTAAAAAGCGCATAATAAAAAATTATTCATTACATTAAATTATTGTAGATATATTTTGCAATGTTCAGAAATATGTGGAATTTTACATAGTTCTATGCCAATCTCAATAGAATCAGTCTCATTAGAAAAATTCTTACTTTTCTTATGAGAAAAATAATCCGATAACCACCTAATTTATTCGGGTTTTAAAAGGGTTTTTTCGAGTTTTATAAAGGTTTTTTTAGAAAAAATAATAATTTTTATAGATAAAAAAACCTCCCAAAAGCTCCCAAAAAATTCCGTACACAAACCCAAATTTACATTGTAATATTTATTTTCTCATGACGTTTTAGTTTTTTACTTTTGTTTCTTAAAAGGGATTTTTTTTTAAAAGAGGTTTTTTTATCTATAAAAAAAGATATTATCTCTAAACCTCCATAAAAACATTAAAAAACCCTAGAAAATCGCACACCACTCAAATTCATATTCTATAACCTGTGTTTTTACATGTATAATCTATAAAAAAAACCTCACTATAAGTAATCTCGCTCACAATGTCTCACCTAAAAATAATGTTATCCTAAGTTTTCTCTCTAGAAAAAAACATTAGGATAGGAATTATATCTATATAATAATTTTCTTTAGCTAACATAGATAGATTTAGAGAGAGTTTTTTTTTTATTTACATATGTAAAAAAAAAACACCAGGTTTAGTATATTTATAATTTTTATATCTATTAATATCTTATAGATTAACTCAATAGCCGGTGGTGTAATTACTGCCGAAGCCGCTACACGTGACAATTTCTATTCTTTTTCTAGTTAAACATCTATCTATCTATCTATCTATATTCTTAATACGGGGATATGAAACAAAGATTTAGCTTTCTCAAATCATTGAGTGGATATTATAACGTGTCAGTTCGCCCCATTATTAGAATGTATTTTTTTACATTCTAGCAGTACTAGGTTAGAGCTCTAGACTGGTTTAATAATTATCTCATTCAAAAAGTTTATCGCTTATTTTATTATATATATCTTATGATAGAGGTAAATTATAATAGCTTTTTAATTAAACTTATGATAATGAGTTTTTTTGCCTTCATTTTTATTTTTTATCGATAGACTTATCTATCTTCGAATGAATTATATGATGTAACCGCTCTTTTTGATAGAAATCATAAATTTTTTTGTAAATAATATGTATTTAAATCTTTTAATTGAAAGTTTCACTAATGGTTTTAAAGCCTTTTTTCTAGACTATTTAAGTCTAATTACCATCTTGTTTGGTATTTCTATTATAATTAGTAAAAACCCAGTTTTTTCTGTATTATTTTTAATCGGTTTGTTTTTTAGTATTGCAGTATACTTAATGATGATAGGTTTATCTTTTATAGGTTTATCATATCTATTAGTGTATGTTGGTGCTGTGTCTATTTTATTCCTTTTTATATTAATGTTAATTAATGTTAGAATATCAGAATTATTAACTGACAATAATAACAGTGTATTTTTAGCGATATTAGCAGTTATCTGTTTTAATTTTCCGGTGCACGACATATTACCTTACTGTGTATCTGTGACTGACCTATTATCTAGTAATATGATGTTTTCTGTAAAAGATTTTATCTCGAATATTTTTAATGTTAAAAACTCTGATTTAACCTTAGATATAACTAAGCTAGTTTTAGATAATTCTCCAGCTTCTTATATAGCCAGCGTGTCTAGTAAAACCTGAGATGCTACGATGGTAGAAACTAATCACATAACTAGTATTGGTAATATATTATATACTAATTTATTTATCTTTTTAATTATTACTTCTTTAATATTATTATTAGCTATGGTAGGTGCTATAGTTATATCAATAAATAGAAAGGGGGGACAAAGTTCTACATTAGATAATAGTAAACCATTAAAAACAAACCATAATTATAGTTTTATAACTACTAGTTTGCAAAGTAGCATTATCTGCCGGTGGAGATTTTTTTAATCTAGAGAGATCTATATCTAATATTAATAATTTATTCAAGACTAAAATTACTATTATAAATATGTTATCTATAGATAGATTATTCTTTGTTCTAGTTTTCACATTTTTCTCTTCGATTCTAAACACCATAGATTCTATCTACGTAGTTTTTATAGAGGAGAATGATTCAACAGAAAATGAAAACAAACGAGATAATAATATACAGGAAAAAGCTGAACCAGGAAATGAATATAGTGAAAGAGGGGATACACCAGATTATAATGACGCTATACAAGAAAGAAAACACGATTTGGCTGGGTATATTGAGGATAGTTCGCGATTACAACAAAAAATGGCTTCTCCTTCGGAAATTAATCAAAACGCAGATCGAATAAAAACCACACAAGATGAGATATGTGCTATGGAAACAGCCCAAGAGATTAAAGCCAAAGACTATGAGGTTAATTCCTTATATAATGAGGTTACGGAATTAGAAAATAAAAAGGCTTCTTATCTAGAGATAGCAGATAAACAAGCAGAATACGATATAGCAAATGGACAATTAGATCAATTACTAAAAGTTAGCGATAATATCGCTAGAATAATTGATTATTTGGATCTTTTATCATAACACTTTTTTAAAAAAACCCCTTTTAGCGGTTTTTCTGTGGGGGGGGTTTTTTTAAAATATATTTATATCTGTGTTTATTAAAAAGGGTTATCTCTCTTTCTAGATTACATTGAGATATAATACGGGGGGGTTTTTTTTTTTACCTCTCAACTTCACTGTATTTTCTAAATTCGAGTAAAATTTCAAGAGGGAGAGGGCTATATATGTATCTTCTCTCTCACAAAAAAAAATCTTAGATGATTTCTATTTTATATCGCAAAAACCTGTAGAGAGAGTTAAAAGGTTTTATATTAGATAAAGAAATATATCTTTCTCTCGGTTAAAAAAAAAACCCCCCGTAACATTACAGGGGTTTAGAAAAAAACACCCTTTTTATATCGCGGGAAAAAGTCCGAAAGACAAAACCATTTTTACTTAAGTAAAATTGGTTTTGTTTTTAGATAGAGAGTTTATCTCTCTAAAAAAAAACCCCTTTTAATAAATAAATTGAGCTAGAAAGACAACATGTTTTTTTTTTTTTTTTGAACATGTTACTGATCATTTGCTAAAGTAAAATTTTATTATGTCTCTATCTCCTAAAACAAAACATTTATCCTTGGGTTTAGAGCAAAAAAATCTTTTTGCTATATTTTTAACCTCTGTTTTGAGATTATTCAAGATGTTTTCTAGCTTTTTAACTATATTTAATCCTCTTTTGGTGGTTTTTTTTATTCATCAATATTATGGTAAATTAATCTCTTCACCAATAGTTACTATCCGTTTTTCACCTAAATTATCCGGTTTATAATATCTTTTGCATTGGGTAAATTGTTTGCTAATAGTTTTAAGGTTATATATATAAGAGTTAATGTATAATAAACTGGATTGAGAAAAAAAAACTCCATTTTTGGATTCATAATAGTCTATAAGAGTTAATCATTATAGACAGATTATTGTGTTTAGTTATACTATAGATTTTTTCTCCCATCTAAAACCACATTGTGTAGCCGTTACTAGTGGCGTATTATATTTAGAAAGAGGTTTTTTTTTTTATAAATCTAGCCTTAAAAAATATTTATGTTATTATGGTGGTATTGTTTTTGTATTCTGTTGTTTTATTGTTTTGTGTTTTATTATTGTTTTGGTTGAGTAGAGGATGTGAGTTTGTTGTGGGGGGGGGGGGGGCGGTTTTATAAAGCTAAAGCTATTTATAGGATGTAACTAAACATAAATGTAAGTTTTTAAACTGTCTATAACCTAAACAGCTTATTTTATAAGGCTAACAAAATTAATTTTTTTAAACGTAATCTAAATAAAAAATTCTTTACATTGGGTTTTTAAAAAGGTTTTTTTTTTCTTACAAATACTGTCGGTTAAGCATATAAAAGGTTTTTCACATAGATAGACTGAATAACTCTGTATTGTTTGTTCAGGGGTTTTTGGGGAGTTTTTTTAGAGATGTTTTTTTATAGATAAAAAAACCTCTTTCTAAACCTCCAAAAAAAAATCAAAAAAAACACGTTTTTTTTTCCCCTTCTAACACTTTTAAACCCCCATATAAAAATAACATGAATATCTCACTAATACTTTTTTTAATAGGAGTTCTAGGTTTTGTTTTAAATAGAAAAAACATCATCTTAATGCTTATTTCAATTGAAATAATGCTATTAGCTATTACATTTTTAATATTGGTAAGTTCATTTAGCTTTGATGATATATTAGGACAAACTTATGCTATTTATATAATATCAATAGCAGGTGCAGAAAGTGCAATAGGTTTGGCAATTCTAGTTGCTTTTTATCGATTAAACTCTTCTCTAATTTTAACCTGTTTAGCAAAAAATCCCGTCGGGGTTTAACTTATTCTGGAATCTTTAACGTAAACAAATCTAGCTGTGAAACAATGGCAACAAGTTGTTTTCTACACTGGCTAACCCTAACTATACTAGTAAGCAATCTCTAAATTAGACGCTTCATCCTTTGTTTAGCACTGGGGTTTTATCCCTTTCCCTCTAGGGGGGTTAGGGTTTTATTATTATTATAAATAATAATAAAACAACGTTAAACCAAAGCAAAGGTTTAGTAATTTGAGGGAAAAATTTAATCTCTCTACTAGGAAGAAGATTTAGTTTTAAACAATGCTGGAAAACAAATCTGGAGTTATAAGAGGAGGTTTTATGTTTGTTGACGTTTAAAAAACCTTTTCTTTTTTTTTCCTTTGTTTTTTTTTTTTTTCTTTAAAAGCGGGTTGGGGGGGGGGGGGGTTTTTTCTAAATGGTTTTAATCGGATAGAAACAATCTGCAGACCGTGCAAGTTATGTTTTATTTGTATTTAAGATTTTAGCTCACTATTGTGTTTTACAACAGCCCGCAAAAATTAAAAACCGGAATTAGATCAAATAAACCGTATCACGGTTTACAATTCTTTACTAGAGCAATGGGTTGTATCCCTGAGTTATATATCCTTTTCTATCTTAAGGGGGGTTTTAAAATAATCTCTCCAAATATTTAGGAGAGATTAACTCCTATAGTTTTAGCGCATTTAATCATGGGAGATAAAGTTGCAAATACAACAGGTTTAGATTTATACACGGATTGTTATTCAATAGAAGATACTGTTCGGTTATTAAATGTAGTTCTAATTAAGTCTGTATTAGAAATAGACCATGTAAATATCTAGAAAAAATCCATCTCGAATATACAGACGAGTAAATTCTATTGCATCAGTTTTTAATATTGTCTCTCCATATATGGCTTTTTCTACTAGGTTATATAAAGTTAAATCTTGTCTCTCTGGTTTTAGAGAGATGTTTTTATCTTTTTAGAAAAAGAGAAAAACCTCTCTAAACTCCAAAAAACCGTTTTGAAATAGAAAGATTAGATGTTAAATATAATAATACAACTGCTAATTGCTCGAGGGTTTTTTTATATAAATATATATATTTCTAAAAAAAAACCTCTTAATCAGGTAAAACATTGTATATTCCTCTTTCAGCAATTGTGAATTATTTTCTTAGAAATCAAGTTAGACTCTCTAAAGAGAGATATGTGTTTTTAAAATATAAATTACTAGTTAACTAGTTTAGTTATTATGTTTACGTTATTCGAATCTAAGATAAATCGCTAGAGGATAAATATATATTTAACCCTTTTGTTGTAAAGAGTCTTATCATTCAATTCCTCTTTTTGTAAACTCGAAAAACCCTTTGAACAAATAACAGAGTTATAAATGGCCTAGAGAAGTTAGATCAAAAAAGAGAGAGTGAACCTCTCCCTAGTCATATTAAGGTTTTTTTTTGCTGAAAAAGGATAAAATTTAATCCTTTTCAGCAAAAAAAAAACCCCCATAATATGGCAAAACCTTCAAATTGCGGGAAAGTCTTAAAGACAAATCTACCAAGTTACTACAGTAATGTAATTAATGGAACAGGTAATGACTCGTTGTATGGTAAAAACGATTTGTATGAAGAAATGAAATAGATAATCCGCAGCCAAACACCAAAGATAAAATAAATCTATGGTGCGCAGTTCATCGACTAAATGGAGGTTGGTAAATATTTTCCTACCATCCCGAAAAAAAATACACACAAAAAAAAAAATAAAAAAAACTTTTTTTGTTTTGTTGGGGGGTTTTTTTTTTTTTTTTTTTTTTTTTTTTTTTTTTTTTTTTTTTTTTTTTTGCAACAGGTTGTTTTGGGAAAATTATTTGCTTAAGATATAGTCAGGCATAACCTAATAGTTATGGGAATACCCCAGCCAACCTAAGGAAAGAAGAATCTTTCTAAGGTAAAGGGGGAAAACGAAGAGGAAGTGTCGCAATAGAATATAAATAATGTATTTAGCCATAATAGTTTTACCCTTATTAGGATCAATAGTAGCCGGTTTTTTTGGTAGAAAAATCGGTGTTACCGGAGCACAAATAATCACAACGAGTTGTGTATTATTAACAACAATTTTCGCAATAATTAGTTTTTTTGAAGTAGGATTAAATAATATCCCTGTATCAGTTGAACTGTTTACATGAATTGATTCAGAATCTCTGAATGTTTTCTGAGGTTTCCATTTTGACTCCTTAACAGTGTCAATGTTAATCCCTGTATTAATCGTTTCAACTTTGGTACACTTATATTCAGTAGGATATATGAGTCACGATCCACACAACCAAAGATTCTTCAGTTACTTAAGTTTATTCACCTTTATGATGATTATTCTTGTAACAGCAAATAATTTCTTACTTATGTTTGTAGGTTGAGAAGGTGAAAATACACGCCTTAAATGGTATAATAAAAATCACATTATAAATTTATATATATATTTTTTAGATAGCTTATCTAGCGTTTTATTCTGTTTTTTTTATAATTATATAATTCTAAAAAATGCTCTTAAAAACGTTAATAAAAGATCTTTTTACACTGAAACTAATGCTATCTCTAAGTTAAGATCTGACCTAAGAATAGGGCCACATGATCAAGACGTAATATCAGTATTAGTAGGTTCTATATTAGGGGATACTCATTTGGAAAAAAGAAAAACAGGGATCGGTACTAGAATAATCTTCGAACAATGTAACAGGAATGTAGAATATATTATGTGATATCATAATTTCTTTGCTACTAGAGGTTACTGTACTGTAAATAAACCCAAGCTAAAAACAAGAATTAAACAAGATAACAAGAGATTCTATCAATACAGAGTAAGTAGTTACACATTTACTAGTTTAAATTGATTGCACGAAATGTTTTATAAGCATAACGGTAGCAGTTATATTAAAATAGTTCCTTTTGATTTAGCGGAATTTTTAACTCCTTTGGCTTTAGCTATTTGATTTATGGATGATGGTAGTAAAACACATAATACCGTAAGAATCGCGACAAATTGTTTTCAAAAAAGTGAATTAGAATTTTTGTGTAAAATATTAAAAGATAAATATAATTTACATGTAACGAGTCAAAAAGCTGGTAAAGACAAAGGTTGTATTTTGTATATAAAAACCTCTAGTCTAAATACATTTATTAACATAGTTAAACCACATATGTTACCTTCCATGTATTATAAATTAGGATTATAATTATTATATCATAGTTAGAGGTTTAGCAATATGTTTAGTCAATCAAAACAGAGAATAAACATAATAACTTTTCGGATTTTCCGATATGTTACTAAACCTTTAGCAACATTTTTGTAAACGGTTAAACAAGATATGCTTTCTTATAGACCGTCGGTAATGTTTTTTATCGCTATCGACTAGCTCAAAAATGGGTGCCTGCTCATTTATTATAATTTTATCATAATAAATGCTATGGTGCTTAATGTATAGTCAGAATCTTTAGAAAATTAATTTCTACTAGGGCTTTACGTAAATCCTTTTTGGTAATAAAGTACAGGAAAATAAATCGTGGCGTTACAGATATCCAGGAATTTAACCGATATATATGTATTATTTATTTTTAAGATTTGGTGGGTGTTTGTTCATATCTATTAGTAAGTTTCTGATTTACTAGAATAGCAGCAAATCAAAGTTCCATGGCCGCATTTTTAACAAACAGAGTAGGTGATTGTTTCTTAACTATAGGTATGTTTGCCTTGTTATGAAGTTTTGGTAATGTGGATTATGCCACTGTATTCTCATTAGCCCCATTCATGAACGAAAATATTGTTACTATTATAGGTATTTGTTTACTTATAGGTGCTATGGCTAAAAGTTCTCAAGTTGGTCAAACGAAGGCCCTTAAAAAACTCTGACGATACATATGTTTTTTTCGCATTTTGATATATGCTGGAATCATTTCAAATACTTTAGAGTCCGCAGGTCCAGTATATAATACTGATCCGGAAAAATCTCAAAGACAAGGAATCAATCAGCAGGAATTAAATAAATTAATTTTTAACCAAGCAGGTGACAAGGAGTTTTTACAATGATTTAGAGGCTTTAGTGAAGGAGATGCTTCATTTGTAGTTACAGGGGGTAAATCAATTTTTTCTATTCATTTACATATGGTAGATCTGCCTTTATTATATTTTATACAAAACAAATTAAACATGGGGAATGTATATTTACAAAAAAATTCTGCAACCTTTGTTGTAAAAGCTAAAGCAGATATTAATAAACTAATTGAAATATTTAACGGGAATATTTTTCTCTTTAAACGTAAAAATCAATTTCAAAAATGATTAGAAAATTTTAATCGGATACTTAAGGTTAAAACTTTACCCACTATTGTAATTAAACCTCACACATTTAAACCGTCTCTTAACGACAGTTGATTAGCGGGATTTATTGACGCAGAAGGGAGCTTTTATTGTTCAGTGAGTAAAACAAGAATATACCAAAAGTTTGCCATTGGACAAAAAGATGCTGAAAAAGAGTTTTTGTATCTAAATAATTTAATAGACGGCTATTATTCAGTGGAAAAATCCAGAAATTTTCATCGAATTGTTTTGAGTTATTTAAAATTAAATACAATTATTGATTATTTAGCATGCCATAAACTACACTCTGTAAAAGCCCAATCATTAGAAAAATGACTGGAAATATATATAGATAGAAAAAACAAACTACCTAATGTAGTTCCGGACTACAAAGAAATGAAACAAAAAGCCAGTTTGATAAATCAATTGAGAAAAATATCCCTCATAACACCCGATACTCAGTTTAAAAATTAATTGTTTAGAAAATCCTCAGAGACTACACTCAAGGCAATTAGTCATATATACATATATACTAGTTGAAGATATAGTCCACAATACTTTTGCTTCACGTTTGATTACCCATGGCGATGGAGGGTGAAAAGATAAACTCTTTCAATTTTAAAAAAACCCCCCTTTTTAATAAACATGGGTCAAAGATTACTTATACTAAAATTCCTTCTACTTGCAGTTTATCCAACAAAGCTTTTAGATTGCCTCTTATATGAGTATATAATTTTC
>Ga0115848_100678_pt1 | contig 13844 bp, 16 predicted proteins | sample InSIn3gowninarea_FD_83862 | JGI IMG/M metagenome (GOLD analysis project Ga0115848, IMG submission 83862) | reverse complement strand
AATATTGCAAGGAAAGAAGAAAGTCACATCAGTTAGGATGGCAATAGCTATGCAGGCCAAGCGAAGTTGTAGGAAAGGGTGTGTACTATTTGCAGTCCATATATCTAATGGAAAAGGTAAAGAAGTTGAGGATGCATATGTGCTGAACAAGTATCCAGTGTTGTAGTAGTTTTAGGATGTGTTTCCATCATAGATTTCAGAGTTTCCACCACACATGGAATTAGACGTTTCTATTGAGTTAGTGCTAGGGGCAGCTCCAACATCAAAAGCACCTTTCATGATGAGTGCACAAGAGTTGGTAGAGTTAAAATTTTAGTTCAAGTAAGTCTCTTAGATTTCGTATTGTTGAATGTATCAAGGGAAGCTATGATGAATAATTTTTGGGAAAAGTTAGGGAATTTGTACCAATCGAAGTCTCTGGTGAATAAAATTTTCTTTCGGAAATAGTTTGATAACTTGAGGATAAGGATGGAGACTCGGTAACGGAGCATCAGAACGCATTTAATATTGTGGTAGGCCAGTTTTTATATTCTGATATCAAAATTTCAAATGAAGATAAGTGCATAAGTTTGTTGTATTCTATACTAGATTCCTGGGATAATATGGTTGTTTCTATAGGTAGCAGTAAAAATAACTTGAAATTTGATGAAATAGTCTCATCCTTGTTATCGGAAGGAGATGAGACAAAAAAATATGGAGAGCCAGAATGGAGATGGTTTGTCTGTGAGAGGACTATCCCAAAATATAAACAAAAATAAGTCCTCGAATGGGAGAGTTGAATCTAAAGGGAGATATAAATCTCCAGGAAAATTTGTAAAGGTGTCCTGGAAATGCGAAAAGGAAGGGCACTATAAAATGTATTGTAGATCTAAAGATCCTACGGAAGGAAATGGATTTGATGATGCTCCTTATGTAGAGGCAAAAACCACCTCAGATGAAGGTGGGGATATGTACATGACTTCTTTAAGTACACACCCTTTCCTACAACTTCGCTTGGCCTGCATAGCTATTGCCATCCTAACTGATGTGACTTTCTTCTTTCCTTGCAATACTCTTCGCTCCCCATTGTCATCCACACATTCAATAGCTTTGTCATAGCAATCTAACTTGGTCCTCTAAATATATAAGCAATCCATACCCAATAGTATATTGTATGATACCAAAGGCAGTATGTTCAAGTGTGTTGTTATAGGCATACCGTTTAGCTAAAATGCGCAAGCTCTTACCCAATGGTGACCTCTTCTCTTTGCACCTGTGGCTAAATTCACTAACCAATATTATACATGAATTTCCTTACTAAAACCACACTTATCCACCAATTGGGGATTAATATAACTATAGTTACATCCACGGTCAATCAAAATAGAAATAAATTGATCACAAAGCTTACCATCCATCTAAATGATAGAAGCCTGATGATCTGTCTGCATGTTTTCCATGGCTGCATAGATCCGAGGAATGTTATTCGCAACATCTCCCATTGTCTGTGTCTCCTACGCATTTTATATCTATGGCCTACCACCCTGATATTGTGGAAAATCCCTCCTACGATGGTGTCCTCCACAAGTCCAACACCTCACTATCTCTCTATTCTCAATCTTATTCTACTCTTCTGATCAAAATCCCTATCCTTTACCAGATCTATTGAACTTATTTGGTCGTGCAACACTCTCCTTGTCCCAATTTCCTTTGTTATTATAATTGCCTCTCCAATCTGGCCTAGTTTTTGATCTGCACTTCGATTGTTCATAGAAATACTTGAGTTTCCGAATGGCCTCCTCCAATGATCTGGGCTCATCAAACTCCATCCTATATCTAAATGCAATTAGAAACCAACTAATAAATCTTTGAATCTTGGCCTTCTCCTTCTTGAGGTAAGGCACATACCTCAGTAACTACAAAAACATGCTAGTATATTCCTCATATTTCATGGAACCCATCTTCAACTCATAAAAATCCTTTGCCCTTCCATCGTAGTATCTCTATGCTAGATACTTCCTTCGGAATAGCCTTTTGAACTCACTCCAAGTAAAATCCTCCTCAGAAATATCTCTGATGTTCTTCATGTCTTCCCACCAAATGTCTTCTCTACGTCTAAGGCTGAATTTAGAAATCCTAGCTTTCATATTTTCTCAGTAATAATGCAATATTAAAAAATTCTTCATGCCAAGAAACCATGCATCTGCATCCTATTGTTTCTTCATCTCTCCATCAAATTTAGGTGGTTTTTCCTTTTTAAACTATTACAGAAAATAGCCCCTATCATTTCTCCTGTAAGGATGATACTAATGAATATCATGATGCCTATATGAATAAGAAGTAGAATGATACATGTGTCTATCACCTCTCCTATCCAGAGTGTCTAACAATTTTCCATATTTAACTGTGTCATCCCATAGCTTATCTTAAGTGGCCCCTGTTCCTGAAACTCTGACAAACTTTGAAGCATGGTTGCATTAGCCTATGCCTGATTTTCCTATGTCTGTATAAGTTTATCATTGTATGCCTTGCAACTCATTATTTCTTCATTTAGACTTCTCAGTGTATCTTCCAAATTAGGTGAATGTCCAATACCATGCTACTCATATGACTCATATGGAGAATATTTTTAGTCTACCATTCTGATATTCTTCTTTGAATTCTTCCTACAATGTGCTATATGTCAGATAAACCAATTCATAATAAATAAACGTACCTTAGTGTAATTTGGGGAGGATTATTCCATCAAGATCAACCAATCAATATGATAAATTTATAGATTTAATCATAATCATCATATAAAATCGTAACACATGGTATACTAGCGCATAATTATGATTCTAGTTGGGGTCCCATCATCCATGCATAAACACACTAAATGCACCCAAATGCAAGCTTTACCACACACAACCACAAGCATTAACGTAAAAAATCATAAGCAACATGAAACCCAACATGAATCACCAATGCATGTTCAACACATAACATCACTCAAGCAACCATACAAGGACGCTACACAAGCTCGACCAAAACATGACCTAGCATGAATAAGAGATGCACATACAATATGTAGCCCTATGAAAGAAAGTGTGCGCGCACAATACATAACATGAATAGAATACAATAAGTCATACACACATGGCCACATGTTGACAGCGACACCACAACCACATCCATGGAAACACCGCTGCCACCATGGCCAATACAACACGAGCACAAAAAAAAATGCAACATAGGTATGAAAACACATAAGCAATCAATATAAAATCATGACCAACACACAAACCATGAAGTCCAAACCATTCTCTGATACCACTCTATAATACCCTCTTCCCACATCTACCTAAGTATCTAGCCAACCAGGTTAAACATGTGATGAGAGGCTACTAATATGAGATTCAACCTCCTAGATTACCTTAAGGAAGTGGAATTGATGAAAACACCAAAAACACACCTTACACTGCATCATTGACATCCCTTGGAGGTAGCCCAACCTTCCAAGGCCATGTTCCCTGAGGGGGGGGTTCTTTTTAGCCCTTTTTATCCTTATCAACGGTCTTGTAAGGGAAAGGGAATGGATATAGGGTCTATAGCCATAGGCTAGCCTTGTCAAGATAGAAGCTAAGGCCCAAACAACAATTTTTTGCCTGTAGGTCTGGGATTTGTGCCACATTTTTAGCCCCTGAGCCCAGGTCACTGCCCAGAACTTCCTATAACTTTAGGAGAGGGTAAATAACATTAAAAAAACATATGGAATCAATCACATCAATTGGAACTCATCTGACCCCATGGAGCCATGACAAGAATTTCATCAAACATTTCACAATGATAGCATCTACAGATATAAACAACAAATTAAACAAAAGGGGTCTCTTTCTTATCTAAGAATGAGTAAGAAGCATTGCTCCCCTACATCATAATCTATCATACAATCAATTTCACCATCAATACATGGGACATTCATTTACAGCAAAAAACATGAATAGATTTATACATCATCACTGATCGAATACATGCTCATAACCATCATATTAATAACATAAATATAGTGGATACAATAGCAATAAAATCCATACATAAACTAGTGGATTTTCATACTGAATACTGGAGAAATGAGCTCTTCGTTACTGAATGTAAAAACCAACCAGAGATGGGACTCCCATGTTCCACCCCATCATAGATTTGCTAAGCCAAGTCCCACTTGAGCCAATCACCCTCCTTCCATATTCCAAGCATGAATGTGGGAATTAACAAAAACAAATTAATCAAAAATAATCCAGGGCTTCGAGAGGCCAATCCACCTCAACCCCCAACCAATGATTCCACCTCATGGTCAAACATCACAACCTTCATGGATTGGTCTCTATCCAAACTGCTCCAGGCCTCTACAATGTTTGTTACAACCAAGGCTCCAAGACTAGTAGCTCAACCCCAGTTGTTCCCGGTCTCGAGAGTGCTTATCCAACCAAGGATGTAGGACTAGTAACTCAACCTACCTATAGCTCCAGAGCGTTTGTCCAACCAAGGCTCTAGGACAAGTAACTCAACCCAATAGTTAGTCGACGGGCTCCAAAACGTGTGTCCAACCAAGGCTGCAGGAACTAGTAACTCAACCCAATAGGTAAAGGAATCATGAGAATCAACTAGAAAACAACCAATGCAAATAAACCTGCAATACCATGGCTGTCCAGGAAATGGAAAGGCTAGGTAATCCACATTCATAAACCATGCATTATAGAAACAATGAGGAAAACATGCATGCAACTCGGTACCTATAATCAAATCCTCCGATAGTTGTTTATCCCAATGCCCACCTGCGCTTTACTGCTCTTCCTTTACCTTTTGGCTCCAAATGACCAAGAAAACTATAAGTATCAAAAAGTATGAGAGAGATAAAAAAAAAAGCACTAACAAAAGTTTAACAACTGATCCTCATAAGCATTTTATATAACATGCCTCTATTTTCTTCATTTTCCATTATTTTCCTTCAATTTCCTCCTCACATGAAACATGTGACCTTTTACCTCCCTTTTCTTCTAATTTACATTATTTTCATAAATAAATGTGACAAAAATAATTTTTTCCTCTTTAATGCCTTAACCATAGCCTTTTCCAATTTCCTTAGCCATAATAGATCAAATCAACACCCCCCAGGATATTTTTCCCCACATTCAGCTTGCAATATGTGTCCCATAAACCATGGTTATCATTTTAACTTCATTACATGAGTTTTTCAACAAGGTTGTTATAGATCATAGTAAAGCATGATTTCTATTTATGAGGGTGAGGTGTTTTAGCCTCAGGATTCCCTGGTTGGTTATTACAATTTGAGTACCGCATTCATGCTTTGAATATGGCACAATGGTGATTGGCTGAAAAGAGATTTGGCTTAGCCAATCTATGGTTGGGTGGAACATGGAAGTCTCATCTCTGGTTGATTTCTACATTCATTAATGAAGAGCTCATTCCTTTGGTATTTTATGCATAAATGTACCGGCTATTATGTGGATTATATTGTTGTTGTATCCATGGTATTTTTTTTTATTATGTTGGTTATAAGCATGTATTTTATCAACGATGATGCATGGCTCTATCCATTCTTTAATCTGTAAATGAATTCAAATTGTATCTATGGTCAAATATATTATATTTCAGTTAATCATGTAAGGGATCAATTCTTCATAGTGATTCTCAGATAAATATGAGACCCCTATGCTCAGTTTTATTTTTTATACCTATAGCTTTTATGTTTGCGACATGTTTGAAAAAATTCTTGCTATGGCTAGGAGGGGTCCAGATGAGTTATTATTGATGTGATTTCTTCTATTTCATTGTCCTGTTGTTATTTATCATCTAGAAATTTTTCTTGAAGTTTAGGGCAGAGCACTGGGTTCTGAGCCTTGAAAGGTGGCTCAAATCGATGGGTTTTTGGCATGAAACTGAGTATTTGAGGCCCTGGTTGCTGGCATGTAACGTTATTCTTGTGGTTATAGCCTCCTAGATGTAGACATGCAAGATTTTTCTTGCGACTATGCCTCAAAAAGGTGAAAATGTTAGTGTGACCCAAGGGTAAGAGGTCTGAAAGTTTGGGTAACCTCCTGGGGGTGTTTTTGTTGATGTACAATGTTTGTATGTTGTGTTTTCATCATTTCCACTTCCTTAAGGTCACCTAGGAGGTTGAATCTCAATATAGTAGCCTCTTGTCGCATGCTTACCCCGGTTGGATGGTTACTTGGGTAGATGTGGGCAGAGGGTGTTACCAAGTGGTATCAAAGCATCATTCAACCCTCTAACTAAATGGTCAGTGTGTTGGTTGTGCATTCAATTTGGTTGCATATGTGTCCCTTATGATTTTAGTTCACATGATTGTTGCATTTGAATGGTATTGATCATGGCTGCAATGATGTCGCCATGTGAAAGTTGATGGTGATTGGATGTGGTCTCCATCATTGGATGTCGGTTGTATATGAATTTTTTATGCATGTCAGTGTCGATATGTTGTTACACATGCATTTTCATGGTTAAGGTTGTTTTCCATAAGTTCATTATATGCAATTAGGTAATTATGATGATATTGGTCTATTATGATGCTAGTGTGTTGGATGAGATATAGTAGGATATGTAGATCATGAAAGTGACTTTGCAAAAATGGACTTTGGGGTAATAACAGATCATCATACAAGTTTGTATGCTTGGAATGTGAGTATGTGATTCATGGTTGTTGTAATAATTAGGTTTTCTTATATGTTTGTCATTCTATTATTATGATGGTTACATATATGATAAATGTTATTTGATTTGCATAGCCATATGCCTTTCATTATATTGATTTTATGGTTACATACATGATACGTGTTAGTTAACTACTGTGATCACATGTACATGCGTTGGTTATTCAAGCATGGTATTAGCTTGATTATTATGTTATATGTTGTTGATGAGTATGTCATATGTTAACGTATAGTTAGCTCAATTGTTATGTTATGTGTTGTTGATGATCATGTTATATGTTAAATTATTGTTGTTATATGTTAGTTAACTTGAGAATTAGGGTTATAGCATTAGTATCCTGATGTTTCATTTAAAATTGGATTAGACTAGGAAGATGGTTAGGGTTTTGAAATTAAGGTATGAGTGAACTTTTTTGTGATATTATGTCATGCTAATATAGGTTGACTATGCATGAATGACATTTTTTTATGGGTCTATGATGTGAACATGTTAGTTAGTTACTGTTATGAATATTGTTATCTTGTTTCTGTTTGAGTTGATGTGCTGTGAATTTATATCGTGCTAATCTAGGTCAATGGTGCACACAAGATAACCTCCCTAAAGATACGTCAAGGTATGAGTTTTTTTATGTCAACTACTTGGTGTTTGAATGTTTTACTATGTCCTTTATTCAGTGTTCGAGTGTTGGGTGTCTATTATTTAATTAATGTATTAGATGAATGTTTGACTACTTGCATGATATGAGTATGTGCCTATAATATTACATGAATAAATGATCTTGTTTTGAGATGGTCGTACTAAGACACATTTGTTGAGATAGTTGATATGTACTTTAGTGCAAGTAGGTGATAGTTGTGGTATTATGATCTTGATTATTAGTTGATTAGGACATGGTTGTTAGACTTCATAGAGACTAATTTTAGTTACTAGATATGATGTCTTGATACTTGGAACATGTGATTGACATGTGCGAACAGTTGTAGGGAAACATTATTCACAGTACCATGACAAGGTAATATTTTATGTGTTTATATACCTAAAAAATGGGTGATATGACAATACATAGTAGGACTCGATTGCAGCAAGGTAAATGGTAAAAGAAAGGAGTTGGGTAAAATTACTTTGCATATGTTTGGAAACTCTAATTCAAAATGAATGAGTGCTTTTCACATAGGAAATGTTCTTAACCTTGATCTCGTCTTACATTATGTGGATATGTGTTATATTTATGAACATGTATTTGACTTGTATAACTGTTGGTTTCTAATTATACCAATATTTTTCAAGGAATTGGAGTTCCTTGAGAGGTGTACGTTTTCAGTTACAAGGAAACATGTTTGGGCACAACAAGTTAAGGTAACTAGAATGTTGTTATGTCTATTTATGCATTGAAATTCATGTATCTATGATAGTATGATGCAGGGGATTCCATGGAAAAATAAATTTCCTTGAAATCTTGAAGAAGACTCGGGTTGAGATTTCCTTTGGAAGTATTGGAAATAATGGGGATTGAGTCATGGTGTTTGTTGCTAAGTCTTGTTCTTTTGGTATTTTGTAATTTATTGAGCCTTATTTGTTGTTTTGTTTATGTCTGGCTCATAGCTATGCCACTTTGGTTTTGGTGTCATATTGTTATTGGTTTTCATGGTTTTCTTCTTGTTGTTTAATTTTCTTGTCCTTGTGTTTGATGCTTTAAGTCCTGGGAATTGATTGGGAAAGAGGAAAGTTAATGGATCTTGGGGAGAGTTGTCTGGTATCCAACTGGTAATGAAATACACAGATGAACCACCATGCATGAGTAAGCACAATGAAAGGTAAGAATTGACATCCAGTTGGATTGTTTGAGTCCATTGAGGTAAATGGATGGTGGAAAAATATTCGTGAGAAAGATAACAGAAAAGGTAAAGAATGTAACACCCTCTTCCCACATATACCCAAGTAATCGAACAACCAAGGACATTGCTACAACTTTTGAATGAATGTCCACACTTCTTCATCCTTATTACATTCAACCCTTGCTTCAGTTATTCAATCTGGTTAGATAGTATAAATGGAACAAAGCAATGCTTCCACCTCTTCATTCTTTCTTGAGAGTGCATTTGCAAAAACATTTAGCTTCCCTTTTTTGTATATTATTTCAAAGTCATAACCCAACATCTTTGTGACCCATTTTTTCTGCTCTTTTGAAGATAGTCTTTGTTCCAAAAAGTGTTTAAGACTATCATGATCATTTTTTACCTTGAAGTGTCTTCCCATTAGGTAAGGTCGTTATTTCTTTAGTGCATGTAGTATTGCTAAAATTTCCTTGTCATAAGTAGCTTTCTGTAAATACTTTCCTTTGATTGGACGACTTTCAAAAGAAATGGGTCTTCCTTATTGCATTAAAACAACACCAATTCCATTTTTCCAAGGCATCACATTCCACAATAAAGGTTTTTGTGAAGTCTGGCGTAGCTAAGACCAGTGCTACGCACATTTCCTCTCTAAGATGTTCAAAGGCCTTAGTTGCTTCAAGAGTCCATGAAAATGCATCTTTCTTCAATAATTTTGTTAGAGGTGCTGCTATTCTCCCATAATTCTTAACAAACTTGCGATAATGCTCTATTAACCTGATAAATCCTCACAACTGCTTTAAGGTTGTGGGGAATTTCCATTCCTTAATGGCTTTAATTTTTTTAGGGTCTACCTTAACACCCTCTTGAGATACCATATGACCCAGATATTCCACCTCTTGTACTCCAAAGAAACATTTGGATGTTTTTGCATATAATTGTTTCTCCTGCAATAGTTTGAGCACCCTGTCAACATGTTGAGCATGACCCTTCCAAGACTTGTTGTAGATTAGTATATTATCAAAAAATACTAGCACAAAGTTTCTAAGCATGGGTTTGAAAATGGAATTCATCAACCCTTGAAATGTAGAAGGTGCATTGGTAAGGCAAAAAGGCATGACCAAAAATTCATAATGCCCCTCATGAGTTTGAAATGTTTTTTCAGAATATCTTCAGTCTTGATTCTAATTTGATGATATCCTGAATGAAGATCCAACTTGGTAAAATAAATTTCTCCATGTAATTCATCTAATAATTCATCAATGATAGGAATGGGAAATTTATCTTTAATAGTGAGCTTATTGAGCTCCCTATAATCTGGGCACATGTGCCATTATCCATCCCTCTTGTGCACCAATACTACTGGAGCAAAGAAATAACTTTGACTAGGTTCAATTATACCAGCCTCTAACATTTATGCATTCATACGTTCAATTTCACTCTTTTGGACATAAGGATATCTATAAGGCCTGATGTTTGGAGGAACACTTCCTGGAATCAAATGAATAGCACGATCATAATCATGAATAGGTGGGAGTCCTTTGGGAGTTTCAAACACCTTGGAATGATTGTCCAAGAATTTTTGGAGATCTGTAGAAATAGATGTTTTTGATGTTGGAACTTCTAGTGAGCATAATTGTACAATTACACCTCGTTGTTCTTTCTTCAGAAGATTTGTCATGAAATTAGAGCTTATTATCTTTCCTGGCTTCCCTGTGATACCCCATAATTCGACTTCCTTTCCTACTGAAAAAAAATTCAAGAAACGTTATTGAAAATTAAAAGCTACCATCCCCAAAGATTGTAACCATTGTACTCCTAGTACAACATCATCACCTCCCATTGGAATGGAAAGCATTGGACTATTCAATACATATTCCCCCATGCATAGCTTGATATTATTGCATTTTCCAGAGAAATTTATAGTTCCTCCATTTGCAACCATCACTTGACATTCTGGTGTTGGGTATAGGAAATAATTCAATTCCTTGGCTACCTTATGATGAATAAAATTATGGGTACTACCCGAATCAATCAACACTATTACCTTTTTCTTCTTGATATGTCCTTCTATCTTTAGAGTTTGAGGAGTGGTAATTCCTCCCAATGCATTACACGATATGGTCAGACTCATTTCTTCCTCTTCTAGGGTTGGTTCCTGCTGTATATCCTCTTCTTTTGAAGATTCTTGTTCATTTTCTTCTTCTTCTTCACAATCTATGTAAAATAATTTCTTCTCAGTACACTTATGACCTTTAGTGTATTTGCTATCACAACTGTAGCAAAGCCCTTTTTCTGTTTTTTCTTCCAATTGTTGTGGTGTCAACCTTGTAGGTTGCGAAAGTCTAGGAGTAGAAAGATGTCCATCTTTATATATGTGAGTGGTAGGCTTCCTTGTTGCCATAATTTTACATTCAATTTTTCTTGCCAACCTGAATGCCTTTTCCAATGAATTAGGTTCGTAAACGCGAACTTCATGTTGGATGCTATACATTAAAGTCCCTATGAAGACATCAATAATGTGTTCCTCTAGAATATCAGTTACACTTCTATTCAATTTTTGGAAGTCCTAAATGTACTCCACCACTGAACCCTTTTGTTTGAGATTTATCAATTTGCTAAAGAAGGTGTTTCTTTTGGTATCCTCATAATGTGCTATCATTTCCTCCATAAAAATTGACCAAGTGACAATTTTTTTATGGGAGCAAAGCCATCGCTACCATACAAATGTATGTTGTTCTAAATTTAAACTTACAATGCATACCTTTTGTGTGTTTTGCACATTATTGAGATAAAAATATTGCTCCATCTATAGTATCCATGTTACGGGATCCTTTCCATAAAACTTCCTCATATCCATGTTTGGAATATGGTGGTTCTTCCATCCAACATTAGAGTTTATGAAATCACGGTTAACATTTATTTTGTTCTCATCATGATTTTCCTCTACTATCTTTTCGCCATTAGGAAACATTTCTTGTATCAAATTTTTCAAACCTTGGATGTCTCCTTTTAGATCATTCTTCATGTTTTCCATGTTGTCTTTCATTTTTTCATCAATCTTAGCTTCCATGTCATCCATATTATCTTCCATGCCAGCTTCCATGCCATCCATCTTAGCTTCCATGCCTTTATTCAAACCATCCATCTTATCTTCCACGCCTTTCTTCAAAACTTCCATTTCATTTTTTGTTTCTCTTTGCGAGAGAGAAATTTGGTGCACTTGCTCTTGTAATTTTGATATGTCATGATGCCATTCTTAGTCTTCATGAGTCATAGTAGAGCCTTCGGAAGGCTTAATGGGTGTTGAATTCTTTTTAGGAGGAGTTTTTAGAACCCAATACTGATATCTATTCTACAATATTCCCTTGGAATCAATTCAAACTGATTTTTCACATAAGACTTATGCAATTCAAAAAACAAAATACACAAATTTTTCTTGCTTTTGAGGAGCTCTATATTGAAACTGAATTATATCTGTGATTTAGGATATTAAATATCTGAAATTCGGCCCTGTAGTATCCCTATGAAGCTTCTTTCAAATGCCATAGGTCTGACCTGATTTGGATTCTTCAAGAAAAAGTTATTTCCAATCTCCCACAATGACCTAATTATGCACTGGTTCAGTAGAGCGAACTTGTACGGTGTGCCATGTGTCACTGTTTTCTCCTTCGGCTGTGAAATTGATGCACATGAAACTACAGTTTGTTTACTTGTGGAAATTTTTTATAGAATTCCAATTCGATGCTCTGAGAGAGAATTATGACAATTTTCCCACGATCACCTCTTTGAGATGCAATTTGGGATCCTGAAACAACCCTAAATTCCACAGATCATATCTCCAAAAATATTGTGAATCAAGATCTGAAATGCTTCCACAACGTTCCTCAGCATTTCATCTTCACTTTGTAAAAACTTCAGCTTCTGTAACCTCGTCGAAAAAACGTTATAGTGAAAATACCACGATGACATGTTTAGGTTAAATTCAGGATTCTGAAAAATCCCCCAACTTCTATAGATCATATCTCTGAAAATATTGCGAACCAAGATATGAAATTTTTAGAGGAGGTTCCTAAGGATTTTTGCTTTGTGCGGTAAGAATTTCAACGTCTAGACCTTCGTAGAAAAAATTTTATATCAAAAATTCCACGATGACCTTTTTGGAGTAGCGAACCCCTAGAATCCAAAGCTCTGATACCAAATGTTATGAAACCAACTCCAAAAATAGAAGAAAATAGAGATCAACTCTTTAGAAATCAACCACTTCGAGGGGTCAGCCTCCAATACATTACATAAATGAATGATTCTTGGATGATACAAATTACCCAAAACCTCCTTCTATATATAGGAGTCCATGGGGCCACAATATAATCCTAGCCGACCTAACAATAATATTGTAAGGGCACAATAATAACAATATTTGGGTTACAGAGGTACAACAATAACAATAATGGGGCTACATTAATAACAATAAGGAATTAAAATAGTAATATTGGGACCTAACAAATACAATATATTTGACCATAGGTACATTGTATATTAATCTACAGGTAAAAACATAGATAGATCCATACATCATCACTGATCAAATACATGCTTATAACCAACATAATAACAACATAAATACAATGGATACAACAAAAATAAAATCCATACATAAACCAATAAATTTTCATAATGAATACCAACTGAATTAGCTCTTAATTACTGAATGTAAAAACCAACCAGCGATGGGACTTCCATGGTCCACCCAACCATAGAATGGCTAAGCCAAGTCTCACTCCAGCCAATCACCCCCTATGCCATATTCCAAGCATGAATGTGGGATCTCATCAAACATATCAATCAGAACCAATTCGGGGCTTGCAGAGGCTAAACCACCTCAACCATCATGGAATGACTCCGCCTCATGGTCGTATATCACAACCATCATGGATTCGTCTCTATTCAAGTTGTTATAGGGCTCCATAGTGTTTGTTCCAACCAGGGCTTCTAGGACTAGTAACTCAACCCCAACTATTATAGGGCTTCCAGAGCGTTTATCTAACCAGGGCTTCCATGGGTAGTAACGCAACCCACCTAGGGATTCCAGAGCATTTTTCCAACCAAGGCTTTCGAGACTACTAACTAAACCCACAGTTGTCTGCCTACCTTCTAAATCATTTTTCCAACCAAGGCTTCTAGGAACTCATAACTCAACCCATAGCTAAAGGAATCATGAGAACCAACTAGAAAACAATCAATGGAAATAAAACAATAATTCCATGGCTATCTAGGAAATAGAAAGGCTAGGAAAACATG
>Ga0115848_100676_pt1 | contig 13850 bp, 6 predicted proteins | sample InSIn3gowninarea_FD_83862 | JGI IMG/M metagenome (GOLD analysis project Ga0115848, IMG submission 83862) | reverse complement strand
TAAGGTCCTGGCCCTCACCCTCCTTACAGTCGGGTGAGCGATAAATCGACAGCAGAGTTACAGCATCAGTCGCCTCAAAAGTCGGTTGATCAAAAGATGGAATGGGGAAAAAGTGGAAAGGGAATAGCTACCTCCTACCTGGCCTCTACTGGAATGAAAGGGAATAGCTACCTACCTGGCCTCTACCTTCTCACGGAAACAGGCCAATGGGTTTTGGTATCAGTAATCGGGTATCACATGACACAATGTAGATGTAGATAGGCATCAGATGTTTTCATATCAGAAGTATCATAACGGGTGGGGTGAGTTGTCTATTCCCTACTGCAAATACAGGTAAGAAATACCTCAATAGATAGATAGATACGAAATACATAAATATCATCGGTTCAACGACCAACCCTGGCCTGGAAACCGTGCATAAGAAGGTCCCGGAGGGGCTTGCGCTTCCTAGTGCAAGGAAGGCTTACTGAAATCGGGTAGGTGAAACTCGGGAAGCACCACCGGCCATCCCCATCTTGATTTCCATATTGATCTTGATTTCCAAGAATCAAATATTTTTTTCATATGCTACTATGTATTCTATTTCAACCGCACAAACGGCAGACCCCGCAAACCAGCCCCCCGCTAGCTCCTATTCTATTGTTCTAGTCTATTGAGTGGAAACCAACCCCCGGCTAGTAGCTCCTATTCTATTGAGTAGGGGGGCAGGCAAGCATACCTCCCTCCCATCGCTAGGTCCTAGGTCTGAGCCCCCAAGCAAGCTGGTGCAAGCACCCCGGAACCCCAGAGAAGGTAGCAGCTACCCTACGTGGTCTCACTTCGCTTCGCATATTCAATCAACCCCTCACCTTCACTCCATTCAGATGTCTACTAAAGCAACCCAGCACCCTCACACTCCTACGGAGCCTTCATCAGGTGAGTGGCTACACGGATATATGTGGCTACACCTCTCACCGGATACGGATATAAATAGAAATAGATATATATATTTCTTTATATATGGGTGATCAGCTACGCTCTTATATATGCGTGCGTTTCAATCGCTTGGTAAAGCCTTCTCTTCCTTATTTATTAAAATACCCTCACACTACTCACCGAATATATAAGGTGATATGGTTTCTAGCTGGTTGATAGCTACGCTCAAAGAGATAGATACACTCGGTCACCCTCAACCAACCGTCAGTCAGCTACGCTCCAACGGGTCAATGCAGGGCGGGGCGGCGGTCAATATGCTACACTCTTTCCTTTCAAAGGATGCTACACGAAGAAGGTCCCGGAGGGGCTTGCGCTTCCTAGTGCAAGGAACGTAGTGCTTGCTTGACGTTAGGAAAGCAAGGACCGGCAGGGGCTCTTTGGTTACTTATTTGAGACCCAATAAGTAAATTGAAACTTTAGTTGCTCGACCACCGACCCGACAGGGGGCTCGACTGATAAGGAGAGGAACTTTAGTTGCTCGACCACCGGGAGAGGACCCGACAGGGGGCTCGACTGATAAGGAGAGGAAAGCGGGGTCAATCTCTACGAACGAGACTAACGACTCTGTTCTTTCGGGGTGCATGAACGAATGAACACTGCTCCCTACCTAAGAGGCAGGCCTTGATGGCAGGCAGCTGTATCTTTTCTTCTCGAGGCCCTTGTGCCATGCATCTAGAGATCACAAGGCCCTGTACCCTGCCGGACACATCGGACAAAGGTCAAGCAGTATCAGGCCCCTTCCCGGCTGGCTACTGGATCACTCTAGTGCTTCCCCTGGCTCGGTCGGGGTAGGGTACTACGAACCCTCTGCCTGCCATCCATTGCAGCATAGCAAAGCCGTTCAATGAGCGGTTTTCCCTCCCTATGGAAGAAAGAAGCAGGTCAGGCGCAGGATATTCCGGTACTCATTGGGACTGGGACAGGTTGCATGCAAAGAAAAGCACAAGTCAGGCGCTTTTATTAGATAATCAACATCTGGCACAGTGATTGGAAGAATGGAGAAAGATTTTGGCACTGTGCAAAGAAGATTCCGGTACATATTCAATAGAAGCGCCAGACTGCCTTTTGATAAGCGCCAGACTGTCCCCCATCCACTACTAGCCTTAAGAGAAGCTTAGAGAGGTTATAAGAAGGTTTATTTCATCCACGCACTATCCAGTATAAAGGTAGCTACGGGAAGTGATGAAGCCTCACACTAGTCTCTATGAGTCTTTTTTACTGACAGCTTTATTGTCCCCTTCGGGCTTACTAGTTAGGATTTACTATCTCCCTTCGGTCGTTCAGCCAGTCTAGTCTGTCCGGGGAAGGGCTTTAGCCAGCCAGTCAATGCAGTGGGGTTGTTGTTACACACTAGTCTGTAAGTGTCACTAAGGATGGACCGGAACCAAATAGTGTGTGTGGTTTCACCCGGCCGGTCAATACAAGCAAGAAAGGCCGGCACCACTACGCGTCTGGTTTCACTAGCAATATAGTGGTTTGCGGTTTCACTAGCCTGGACTATAAGCTTAGAGAGTACAAGACAGACAGGGATTCACAGACAGACACAGAGAGACAAGCACATATTTCGGTACAGACAAAGCAAAGAATAGATTGCATGCAAATAAAGATGCGGGACTACTAACTTCAGAAGGATGGGAAGCTGGAAAAAGAAAACTACCCTTCTTATAAAGATTAGGTTCTAACTAGCTAGCCTGGATTAGTAGAGAACGTAGCAAACTAAGACTAGACCGCATGCAGAGAAATAAAAGTAGAACACGTAGCTTAGTGGGATTAGATAATAACTAGCTAGTAGAGCACGTAGCCTTCCTTCTTAGAGCCTAAGAGAGGGACATATAAAGACTAACTTCTCCCCGACCGAAGGGAGGCACCATCTAAGCCTTATTAGTAGATAGAATAGATTCCGGTTCCGGAAAGAATAGATAGTGCCCGGCTCACTCATATAGTGTGTGTGGTTTCACTAGCCTTAGACTCGTAGTGGGAAGTTTCACTAAGGATGGGATGGATCAAGACAGATTGCATGCAAAGGAAGAAGTGGAACTCAATCACACTAGCCTTCTTAGAATCGTAGAGAGGTAACTAGCTATCGTAGTTGGAAGTTTGACTAAGGATGGTGGGATGGCTCACTTCGGCCTTCTTAGAATGCATAGAAATAAAGATGCGGGACTTCACTAGCCTTAAGAAAGATTGCAAAGAGGAGAGTGGGATGGATATGGAGGTATCAATGTAGTAGCGAAGAAGAGCCTTTCGAAGGGCCTTTCGAGGGCATGTCTGGTCATTGCAAGGCCCTTTCAATGGAGGGTTGACGTCAGATTGATACCTCTTCCTTCGTTAACTAATGGAAGGTTTTCTATGTAGTTATGTACGGGTATCCTTGGCCTTATTCTCTCTCTGCGAAATGAGAAAAGTCGTTATATATATGTAATTCTTTCTCTATTTCTTCCCCCGGGTCCAGGTTGTCTAAGTAAGAGCAAGGGGGCTTTAAGCTCACCTAAGTGAATTCCCTAAGTTCACAAATGGCCTTAACGCCCGGTCCCTTCCGGTAAGCCTTTCCATTCCATTCCTTAAGTAGTCAGGGGTGAAGGAAAGAGTTAAGGGGCCTAAGGGTTGAAGGGGCTAAGGTGTTTCGTGACGTCCCTTTCCTTAAATAAAGTAAGTCATCCTTGCACTAGGAAGCGCAAGCCCCTCCGGGACCTTACCCTTCAATTAGAAAGCTAAGGGAGATTCTTTATACGTCATTTCATATGCATATTACGTATAGAAAGAAAGCCCGAACTCGATCTCAGTCAGTTCGCTGTATCAGCCCCAGTGTGGCAGCCCCTTCCTTATATATAGGATTAGGGGCCGGAAGGACGGACCGGCAAAGCATCATGTCCCCACCCACTCCCAGCGTAAGGACCCAGCCAGAGAGCAGCCTTCGCCTTTGGATCATCTATCTAATAGTAGGGGAGGGAGGGACGCGCAACACCGCCTATCGATCGATATATTGAATCGATCGACCAACCATAGATGGATGGATGTCGGTTGAGGGAGAAAGCTCGACCTTGAATATATCTCGGTTATGACAGTATGAAACTATAAGTATATCTGTAAGTAAGAACGAACGCCCAGCCCAAGGGAGAGAGCATGAACTCGACCCACGAAAGAAAGTAGGGCCTACAGAACAGATTAGGCACCCACTCTGCCTATTGAATTGATAGGGAGAGGGGAAGCGCATTTCTCTATCCATTGCATGCATTTTCCTCCCATACCAGACAGAAGCCGCGCTCGCTAAACCAATTGTAGCTGCTTCCTTCCAACCGGGCTGGGGAGAAGAATGGAGCGGGGCCGGGACGCATGACAATGATTCCGTCCGGTGTTGGATGATGAATTGCCCAGTTCGGTCACTAGTCAATAAATCCGAACAAGAGAAGAGGGCCCTTACTTCTTAGGGGTCACTCACTATTCATATGGTGAGGGTTTATTGGAGCTGGAAAACATCGTAGCTCGGGGATACCCAGCCAGATCAGCCAGCCAGACTACCTATTCTCCATGCAGATCAAGGTGCTTGTGATTGCACCATCCGAGAGTGCATTATGATTTTTAGAAATGCATCTTGATCGCTATTTCCATGCTGACATGAGTATTTGGTTGGTAAAGGCTGACCAAGCCGAGAGTAACGAGCGATAATCCAGGCTATTCTTTAGTTTAGTTAGTTCGATTCATTGGGATAGATGGGAAAGCTCAAAATCGCTATTGCTCACTGCACCATCTCCTTCTCTATCCATGGGGCTAAAAATAGCAAGTCCACTAGAATCTAATGAATGAATGGTCAAGTTTGACTCAAAACCTGAGCGACAGCGAGAAGTCGTTCTGCCCGATTTCACACACACAATAGGTAGGCATTGAACCTGACTGAACACCGAAGGGCCCTATATTATTTAGGGGTCACTCACTATTCATATGGTGAGGGATTTGACGAAAACTAACTAATAGGTGCGATGAGTCACGGAGCTGCTGCATCCCTGTTCGATCGGTAGCTTCTTCTCCATTTGCCCCTTCTCCGATTCTTTCTTCGCTGGTCTCTTTTGTGGTTCTTTTCTGACCAAATATGTATGTATGTCAATATGTATTTATGTATTGATTTGGTTCTTATTGGCAGGTGTTGGTTGGTTCGAATTCCCCCTCCCATGGATGCGCGCTACCATGTGAGTGAGTGTGTTCCAATAACCAGGTTCCCGAGCCCGCGATTTCACCTCTCCCTTTTACCGCCCGGTAGTTCGAAGGATCAAAGATGGATGGCTGGAAGGTGATAGGGGTAGCCCCTATATCTATTTGGGCGGCACCACCTAACTGGCTATCTATCTCTCTTGTCGTTCGTTATTCTCTTAGAAAACCTTCTTCATGCATGATGGTTGTGCTCGTGAAATGGGGGCGCGTAACGAAAGGAAGAATCTCAAGTGTCACTTGCATGTGATATTCTTTCTCTCGCTTTATCGGGCCATATGGACAATGAATATTTCGGATGGGCCTTGCCTAGATATAGTAGGTGAGTGAATAGGTTACGCCTACGCTGGCTGCTTGCTTGCACTAATGCCCACCAAGAAAGAAATAGGGAAGGCCAAGCCAAGAAATCTATTTCCATGCCCATGAATGCATCCATACGTAAGGGGGTTGCCCCGTAGCATATATAGGAAAGTGATAGTGCACTCGACATCCGACCAAAGAAGAAAGAAAGGGTACCTGATGAGCTAAGGAGAGGGATATCATAATGGTATCTGTTGATTGGATCACTTGGTAGGGAACACCCAGTGGGTGCGGGGAGAGTAGGATCATGCCGAAACACGGATAGGAACTTCTTTCTTATAGAGATGGAACTAGATCGAGAGGGAGAGCCTGATTGATATAGTATAGACGGGGCTATTCCCCTTAGACAGATACTACGGTGGGTGGCAACAAAGGCTTCAGTACCACTAGCAACATATCAAATTAGCTAAGCTACTAACACCAGTTCCAAAATCAAGAAAGGATCTAAAGCAAGGGCCCCATATGACTTAGGGGTCGCTCACTCATTCATATGCCCCCCACCCCATAATCATCAAGGAACTCGTTCCACTTCTCCTGCTTTCTCTACGTAATGATTCGCTTCCCAACGGTTGGTTCTACTGTTGCGAGAGGATACGAAGCGGAAAACAGAACGTTCGGTTCACGAGCCAATTAAGTCATAAACCAGGAGGGATAGTGCTTCTCAAAATGCTGTTACGTCACCTTAAACTCCCTCTATTTTCGAAGAACCATGGCAATTACACACACCCGGTTCAATGATCACACTTGATGGGTATATAGTTTCTCAATGTTCTATATAGTTCTTTCTCACTCCCCTATGATTGGCCAACCACAAAACTGGAGGACCCGTTTCGCAAAGCTTTTCATTACCACGACCAAGCTCCCCCTTTCTTGATTCCTTTTTTCACGTTCTATATATACATCTACGAGGTTAACCACTTTGTCATTGCCTTAGTGCCCTTAATGAATGCATGCCTAGGTCATAAAACCTAGCTTGGCCGCAGGCTCCTCTCTTCTGGACGTCCCAGTGCGCTATAGATGCAGATTCACGGGCGGGCTTGAGATCCCCTTCTTCCATTGCATGCAGGGTCAATCGAAGACCAAGCGGCGATCACCACCAGTGAGGTTCCCAACCTCGCTCGGATGGAAGAATCATTCGTGTTCGACCCTCTACTTCTTCGTTCCTAAGCTTCCAGCTCCCCGCCCCCTTTGCAGTCGAGTGTTTATTCAAAGAAAGACCCTTAACCTTAGCTAACGCCAGGGAGATAAGGCGGGAGATAAGAGATAAGGCGGGAGATAAGAGATAAGGCGGGAGATAAGGCGCTAACGACCCCTAACGACTTAGCCTTAACCCGCGACCCACACGACCCACCCTCTTTATGCTATCTCTAGCCACATGATACGAGTCAATACGTTTTTTTAGAATCTAGTCTAAAAAGAAATAGAGATCTCATTATATATGTCATTACGCTTTGATTTTCGGCATCAAATCAAATGGGTTTCAGTAGGTTCTTGAGTCCTATTTATTCCCCGGCTTTCAATACGTTACGTCCTATTTTCTTCTTCCCTCAATACTGACTTACTGGCTTTCAATACGTTACGCCTTACCATTACATGGCTTTCCATGTCTGTCAATTCCATGTCTGTCAAAAAGGGTCTTTTTCTTTATCCTGCAAGAATGGGAGGGAAACCTTTCAAAACCTCCGCCTTCAATTTACTTATTGGGTGGGGGGGCTAGCGGTCGAGCCTGCTTGCGCATTCAATTTACTTATTGGGTGGGGGGGCTAGCGGTCGAGCCTGCTTGCGCATCCTCTCGATGGCGCGCCGAGCCTTACTTCTTTCCAAAGGGAGGTCTCTATCACTGGGCCGCCATACCCCGAACCTGATCCCCGCCCGGAACTCTCTATAGTCCTTCCACGGGGCTCTCGATTCATGCATCTGGAACACCACTGAATCATATATAATATAGTGATGGAATTCCGCTACTAGAAAGTGGAATTTAGCTACTGGAATGTGAGCAATTTCTTCATGCACAATGACATATATAGTAGGTTGGGTTGATGGTCTTTTGGCTCTATTGACATGTATGAAATGACATATATAAGAGAAGTCATGAATCTCTCTCATTCAGAAACCGAAATGACATATGCCCATATATGCTTTGATAAGAAAGCGTAATGACATATATAATGAATGAATGCATAATGACATATGCCCATAGCAACATCTGCTATCCACACCATTTAGGTCACGTAACTAGAGAGATTTCAAGGTCCGGAGGGTCTTGCGCTTCCTAGTGCAAGGAAAAGGGGATTCGAGCCAACCAAAGATGTATCTACGGCTGACTTTCGTGAGCGAGCTTGTACCATGTCTCCCGAAAAAGAGAAGTACATATGGCATAAGACGATTTCACATATCGAGGTCGTTCTGGGATCGGGTGTGTTTCCCGTCTGACAATGATGCCCGCCCGGAATGACATTGAAGATCTTTCTTCGTGCCGGCTAACTATTTTGGCGATTCCTAAATGACACGTGTGGATAGCGGACAATGCCGCATTATTATATACGTAATTACGCAATCCAATCATTTCTCAAAGAATTTCAAGCGTCAAAATAACCCTTAGCGAGGTTGGTGCTTATTAAGACAGATAGCTCCAGACAAGTCCAGGGAGGTCCTTGAATAGCCAGCCCCAGCCTGTCGTCAGGCTCCGCGCACCGTCTTTAGGTAAGTAATAAGTCAATGCGGAGCACTAGCACCAGTTTCACCCTGCTCGTGTTCTCAATTTCTTTTTAGATTGCGAGCGATCTCCTACTTACTATACCAGTTGCAGATGCTCTGGGTCCAGGTCCATTGGCTTCAGATCCAGTCTAAGTTTAAGCCCTAGCTTTCCTCTTTTCTAATCGCGGCGATCTGGTTCGATAGATGTGGGCAGGATGATTTGAACTAAACGAATAGATGCTTCGATTGCTGTATACCGCTTCCCGAAAGCAGTGCCCTTACCATCTCAGGTTGTAGGGGCGGTCAGGATCGATAGCTCACAGAGGATCAGGAGGAAGCTAGTCTATCTCCGTCCACTCATGCTTGCATGCCGTCCCTCCCATTGAAATACAATTAGTGGATACTTATTGATTGAAATGAAATCAAAATAGTGAGATTGAACCATCCCCAATCATCACGCAATCGAACCATCACTCACCAATCTTCACTCACACCGACCTACCCGCCATGCAGTCTCTCCCGCCAAATAGTAGTTATGGCAGGATTAGTTCAGGCAGGAGAAGGATTAGTTCCGCCAAGCAATGCCCACTACTGCTTCTCTCGCTAGCACTCTCACTCGCACTACCTCCCTCACGGAGGAGTAAGTCATGGCAGTAAAAGGGGGAATGCGTTCTTGCTGGCTGGCCGTCCCACTCATGCCTTCATTAAGGCTTGAAGAAATAAGGCTTGAAGAAAGGATTGATTCAAGTACTTTCCCACCTTCAACAATAGCTGGTTCTACTTAAATAGCTGGTCCTACCTTCGATAGATCGGTCTGGTCTTACCTTGTATGGAAGGTCTGGTAAGACGATCAAAAAGGCTGGTCCTACCTAGCTTATCGGGTTACTGGCTGGTCCTAAGAAGGTCAAGGAACGTTTCAAGACTAATCCTTGCCCCCCGGAGGGACAAGCGGCTTCGCACCTTGGGTGGTGTCGTTCTAAGGTCGCGAAGCAGGGTCTGTCTCTTCTCTAGCGGGGTGATAAGGGAATCCACTAACACACGATGTAGCGATGGTCGTTTTCAGGCAAGAATCCCAGGCAGGGTCTAGTCTATTTGGTGGCCTAGCAATAGCGTAAGTAAGTGGTGGGAAATTCCCCACCCACAATTTGAAAGCGCGAAGGTCCGTTCTAAGATTGCTAGTAATCTGTTCTGCAAAGGTCAAGTCGATGTGGGTGACTCTCCCGGATGAATAGATCACGCCCATCATCATAAGGATCTGCATCTCGGTATGGGTTGGGATCGTCAAGATGAGGGGGAATTGTCATGTAGATGGGAGCAATAAGGAGAGTAGTCAAGATGGGAGTGGGAGCAATAAGGAGAGTGGTCAAGCAAGCGGGTAATGCCAGATCATCATTTAACCTATCGTAGTAGCCGTCGAGGTCTCAACGACGCAGGCAGGCAGAGTGCCCTTACTTAGAGGCACCTAGTAGTGATAATACGGCGTAGCAGCGTCTTTCTAGCGGGTCTAAAGAAGCAAAGCATGATGTGCCTTGTCCCTCGAATCATGGAAACGACGGGTTTCATATAAGAAACACCCCCTCTCAGAAACTCTTTCGGATCCATCGGAACCGACCTTGTAGCCCCCACTAGGTTTATTCGGAGCCAGGACTCACTTTCTAATTTCTATAGACCTTGAAACTCTTATTATTTCAAATCCTCGTAGCTGCTATCCCGCCTTACATACCGTACCCTTATACTTAAGTGCATGCTACCTTTTAGTTTTAGACCAGACCTTTTACTTTATGCTGCCAGATGCTGTCAGAACCCTAGGAAATTAGATTATGGGGTGCTCCCATTAATTTGATGAACCAGCCAACTACACGAGAGTTGCTTTCAGGTATGGCGGCCTCTATGAACTACCCCTTTACTTTAGTTACTTTTTCACCTGCTAGAAGAACTAGATCTGGTAGCGGAGCCCTGTATCTTCACCTTTGCCTTTGGAGCCACCAATTATATAACCCCCCGCATTGGGATTGATTCTTTCAGACAGGATTTCATAGCTGTACCGAAGGAACATACCTTTGCTTTACTTACCATATACCAGAACTTGGAGATAGATCTTCAGCCCTAGACCTGCAATCAGAGCATATTTGTGTTGGTAGTCACCGGTAGACCTTACAAGACAGCTGCTTATGGAATCGTGGGATGGATCAGGAAGTGGAATTGGTTCATTAGACCTTGTTCAGACAATACACCTGCCACAAAGACTTTCTATCTAGCTACCCTATACCTTGAAGTCTTACCAGGAAGCCTATACCATGAGGAGGTCTTTGGAGGAACAGCTATCAGACCCTTACCTTGTCTTTAACTCACCCACCTGTCTGTTGAATTTGAAATAACAAGCTGTCGTAAACCTTGCTCTATTGATCCACCTTTGCATACCTAAACTCTTGCGACATATACAAGTAAGAAGCATGATAACCCGGTAAGGAACATAAAGGGCGGGAAGGAGACCATATTGATCTCTATTGTTCCTTATCAAAAGGCTACCTACATAATCTATCCGTTGTACCGCCCCTCTCCTCTCCTCTCTGCCGATGTGCTAAAGCAACCCAATCCCTACCTAACCGGTGCTACTTGCCATTGCTGACTGTAAATTGTTCACACATGGGACGAACACGTACTTCTTCCTGGGCATGGGGAATAGGAAACAGGTCAAAAAAGCACATCATCAATCGGTGACTCACAGATCACCAGTATGGCCTCGTGTTATGTGATTGAACTCTATGTTCATTGTGCTATGGGAAGGGTCTATACTTTAATGGGGAGTAAAGGTGAAATGCGGAATCGGGCTAAACAGGGTGCTTGTGCTCTGGGACTTCATTTCATACAATTCCTCTCGGCATTGATAGCGCACCTAATCAGTTCAGAAACCTAATCATTTAAGTGAATCCAATTAATCAGGGCTATTGTCCAACCCCGGTTCACTATTCCTCCGGTATGCACGCACGTATATAAAGCAATCAACTGTGAAGAAAGTATAGAGCAGCGGGTGAGCCATCAAGAATAAGGTGGCGCTCTGCATGCGCTATTGAGCTCGTGTATTATATATGTGATTTTGCATTTACTCACTCAGCCTCATTGAACCTCATTCATTGTGTAACCTCATCGGTAACAACCTCCATCAACAACTAACCCTCATTCATTGTTGTCAACACCTCATTTGTACGCTCCACCCCCAACTAAGTGTTAAATCACTAAATCAATTATGTCTTTTTGGCAGAATCCAAATCCTCCAGCTCCTAAAACAACCTCCTTATCTCTTGGAATCCTAACGGTTGGTATAACCCTAATCATCCAGCTCCACCTACCACTCCTTTTGAATGATTGTCTCTTTCTTTTTGGGAAAGCAGCAGACTGATGAATAAAGAAAATGAAACTTTTTTCAATGGCTCTTAAGTAGGACCGGCTGGCAATGTAAGGGCTATAGGAATTGTCTATGATCGGTGGCTATGTGAGGCTATTTCTGAATGTTGAATGAACCTCAACCACCAGTCAAATGTTGTATATAAAGGTCATTCCCTCCATCTAGCCCAGGTAATAACATTCCTTCTTCCCGAGGCTCCATATTCTTAGAGGTTCAAGTTGAGGGTGAAGAAAATAGATGATGGCTTGCTTTTATCTACTTTGCACCCCGGGGAGTAAGGCAGCCAGGGTTGGACGAGTGAGTGGGCTGGAAACAGCCATAGTCAGGCAGTCACATAGAGCACCCAACATGGATATGGTGGAAAATTGCCACATAGACATACAGCCCATACATAGACACATCCATAGATAGCATTGATAGATCATATATAACATAGCGTAGAAAATCAATAGCTGCTAAATGCGCGCTACGCGTTAAAGGAATTGAAATACATACCCGAAAGAGGAGAGGCCATACCCCCCCCCCTCACGATACGGTATGGGGCCAACACTGTGAGGCACACTGCCTGCTAATCGATACCACACTTGCTGATTGCCGAAGGTAGGTCTCTTGCTTTATCGATCTTGCTATCCAACCTGTCAACGTTTACTTGCTTTCTCATTTCCCCATCGTTTCCACCAGAATCAATACATTGAGCCATGTTGTTTACATACAAAAGCATATCAATTAAGACATGCCGCCAGACGATTAGAAAGGAATAAACCCCTCAATGAATAGGAAGGAAAAGTTGAACATAACCAATAGAGAAAATAGAAAAGAAGTACCCTATTGAGCATACCCAAAAGAAGTAGTTCATCCATTGATCCAACGAACGAGATTTATTATATTACCATGTTACCATTTACCATCGTTCTCACCATAGGATATTTATATTATGTTGTTTCCATTCCCCTATTCTTTCCAATCTTTGCCAGAAGGTCATTGTATATAGCCAATCATAGACACAAGGAGGTCATAGCCGATAGTCCATCATTGTCAGCCGGTCATTGTAAACCAGTCCAATAGTCATCATTGCCAGAAGGTCATTGTATATAGCCGCTAGTTGATGCAGTCGATGCAATTGATCCCGCTACTTGATGATGCGATGCCAGTTTAGCTATCTGGAAACAATCTTTAGGGGTTCCGGGGGTCTGCCGACAACCCTCAAATCTCGATCCAGGGGTCGATGCACTCAATGCCCCAAGAGCCGATCCTAGATTCGATGCCTGTTGTCGATCACTCACTCATCCAGATGGAAATGCTGGTACTCGATCAGGAAAAGGAATGGAATCATACAGCCCAACAATCAGCTAACCGTCCACTACAAACCACACTAGCTAACCTACAAGCAAGCAACCTTACCGACATACAGATCTTTCTTGTCAATCTATTTAAGCACCGCTACAGCCGCCTTGAAATGCATCCATCCATCTTTAAGCAAGTGTGATTCCAGCCAGGTCTGTGAAGGCTGTCTGGAAGGTGGTGGAACAGCTCTATGGGAATCCCCAGTGTAAGGCTGTCTGTTTGGGGCATTCATTCAAAAGGTAAGTCGTAAGGTGAAGGAGGAAACAGTAAAGAGAAAGACAAGGTGTATAGGTCGAGTAAAGGTAAGCGGTACCCCAAGTAAGCATGATTTCAGTAAGTGTTACACTCGTGAATGCTACAAGTTAAGATCATGAAACCAGCCGGTATAGAAGGGGGGTTGACGCCAGGTGGATAGATGCTCATAAGTAAAGGGAAGCAGCTGAGAAGGGCCGGAAGGCGCTCACCTGAGGTACGAAGGGTGAGGGGATTTCTCGTCAAAGTTCTCAGTGCCCAAGCAAGCCCGTCCACCAAAGGGCCCTTACTTCTTAGGGGCGGAGCCACTCACTATTCCGATGGTGAGGACCGGCAGCTAGTTACTTATTTGAGAGGGGCACCCAATAAGTAAAATGAAAGCACGCTCGACTAATAAGGCCGCCATCGGCTCGACTGTCAAGGCCGCCATCGGTCACTCACTATTCATATGGTGAGGACCGGAGGGACGGAGTCACTCACTATTCCGATGGTGAGGGGCTCGACTGTCAAGGACCCTTTAGGGGGCTCGACTGATAAGGATGCGCAAGCAGGCTCGACTGATAAGGCCGCCATCACCTTTAGGTGCTCGACCATAAGGACCTTTAGGTGCTCG
>Ga0115848_100675_pt1 | contig 13871 bp, 13 predicted proteins | sample InSIn3gowninarea_FD_83862 | JGI IMG/M metagenome (GOLD analysis project Ga0115848, IMG submission 83862) | reverse complement strand
TTTTATTTATCAACATTACTATATCTACTAGTTTCATACAGTAGAATTATTCACAAGTACACACACACACACACACACACACACACACACACACACACACACACACACACATATATATATATATAACCAAAACATATGACTAACTACGGTTAACTTGATACTTTACTATGATTATGTCAACACTTAATTATAACTATTCTTTTATAAAAAATACTATTAAAATATTAATAGTATTAATAAGATGATATTGTATAGGCATGCACTAGTGTATATATATATATATACACACACACACACTATACACACACACACACACATATATGTATGTATGTATACATGCATGCATGTATGTACATATATACACACAATATTATACATACATACATGCATATATGTATGTATGTGTGTGTATATATACATATATGCATATATACACATATGCATACACACACACACACACATATAGTGTGTATGTATGTATATGTGTACATATATATACTGCTCTATACCCCAATACTTAGTTCTTCTTCTATTTTCTATTATTCTACATACTTTACCTACCTTCTCCTTTTCTCATACTCTATGTACGTTTCTTCTGACACTTGTCTTGCATGCAAGATATATCCTTTTGTATTTCTTCCTATATAAACCCTCATGTAAACCCTTCAAGGCATCATTGTAATTGAGTTGTCTTATGTATTGGTAGGTTCCACCCTCGAAGTAGGTTGTTAATTAGAATTCTACCATATGTATTATGAGCATATCTTCTATGTTCTTGTGTTAATTTAAAGTTCCTTACAAATGGTATCATAGTATCTTTCTTGTGAAGGCTTTTGTGGCAAGAAGGTTTTCCATTTTCTTCCAAGGTATTGATTCCCCATTTTTTTTTTTCTCTAATTTCCTTTGATTTCTATAGGATATTGGATTTTTATTTTTCATGATATCCTAATAGAGAACCATATCTCTATACTTCATGCATTGTAGCAGATTTTTAGTTCGCTTCTAGATCACTATCGTAGATAGCACAAAACCTTGGAATTTGTGTCCAAGTTAAATTTTACATAATGAACAAAATTTTGACCAGAAATTGGTGTTCTAAAATTTATCATTTTCCCTTCTTTGGTCATCAAATTCTTCCTCTATATGATTTTTTTATGACCTTGGAAATTATGCCAAAATAAAAGTACTCAGATTGGCCTAAAATTTTATTAATGGTATATCTAACCATTATAATGATTATTTTCTTCTTTAGTCAGACTTGATTACAGGTTTGTATGGAACTTTTAGGTGACCTTAGGATTTGTGTGAAAATAAAAAAGTTATCGAAACAACTTTAAATTTTCAAGGAAGTTATATTTTATAATTTAAATCATTTTTCTCTACTATTCTCAGACGTTAATCCTCATGATTTTTGAGTTGTTTTCATAATTACAATTTCATTGTAGAGGGAAAAAAAAAAAGGTTTTCATTCTATGGGTTAGTTGTTGTAAGACTAGTCACTAGGTGCTCCCCTCTTGCATTAGTGTCTTTTGCTTGATAAAATCATCAAGTGGGTAGGATAATCTCATCCTAGAATTAGTAGTTTTAGGGTTCGACATATATGACACTTTAGTCCTAGTAATGCAGTGTTGTTTCAGTCTTCTAGTTCACTTTATAATAGTATTTTTTTTCCATCATACTATCATTTTGTTCATTGATGCATTAAGTTTTTGTCAAAATATTATAATAGTTCAAACTAGAGAAGTGATATAATACATGATGCCCACATTCCCAAATAGTATGGAAGAAGCTAACAAAAACTTTGATGCTAAGTTAGAAGAGTTCAAAAAAAAAAAGTCTAAAGAAGTTAGGGAGTACATGGACATGATGGATCTAAAGGTTGCAACTAGCATGGGAAAAATGAAGATATTTTTTTAATAATTGATCAACAATCAAGATGGGGGAGTAAAGACTAAAGAAAACTATGACACCGAGGGGAAGATGAAATTGGAGGAAGCCCCTTGACCTAAAGGAAGTTTTGATGAATATTTTACCATGAAGGGGAATTATCTTCCTAAATGTGGAGATCAAGAGATTTGATGGGTCTGAAGTCAGAACATAACTTAATCAGCTAGAGCAATATTTTTTACTCCACCAAGTTCCACAAGATAAGAGAGTAAATTTGGTAGCATTGCATATATAGAACAAACCCTTTTAGTGGTCAAGTGTGTTCAGAGAAGGAAGACAATAGGGTTCCCTATATGTGGGATAATTTTGTAGCAGAGATAACAACACAATATGACAATGTTTGGGATCAAGATTACTTTAGTCAATTGGCAAACATATGATAATATGGTATAATTATGGAATACACCCTCTAACACTAAGATCTTGCAAGAAACGTAGAAGTATTGAGCGATAAAAAAATATTAGAGCTATACATTAGTAGATTCAGGGAGGATGAGAATATTTAGCCCTCAAAATATGGCAATAGCCATCAAATTGGTTAGACAAATTGAAGCTAAGAATAAAGATGCAATAAGATTCATGAAGGTATCATCAATAAACAACCACCTCCAAAATGAATTACCACAAGGGAGATTGATGAAAAAATAGAAAAGAGGCTATGCTTCAAATGTGATGATAAATGGTCCAAAAATCATAAGTATTCTAAAAAATGACTATTCATCATTGAGGATACTTATGATGGAGAAGGAGATGAAATAGGAGAAATAACCCTAGAATAAGAGGAAGAGTGTTGACTCAGATTTTTGTGAAGCACTTCAGTTGTTGTATATATGTACATTTTGGATATTTACTTGATGATGTATACCTAGGGTTGGGGGACTTGTCCCACCCGCTCACGTTGTTTGGTGGCTTGCCTTTGTGCTTGACAGGTCCCAACTTGCTCCGGAGACTCCCAGCTAGAGAGACTTCCGGGTTGTGCTTCATCTTCTTATGCCCCTTCATTTAAAACACCATGTAAAACATTAAAAAACCCTTTAAAAAACTTTTTTTTATCTCTATAGCCCCTTTTTGGATAAATCTGGGTCATCTGGTGGTTGTCATATGACCAAGTGCATTGGCATTTTTTCATTTTTCTTGGAGATACCCAACAGATTTTGCGTTGGACGATTGCATTATTTGCAATTCAAATGGAGGGTATTTCTTGGGAGGCAGAGAGGAGAGGACTCAGAGGAACAATTCCTATCGGAGATTCAAAGGGGGAGAGGAGAAAGGATCGAACGAGCAAGCTATATTCAAATTTCTACAAACCTGAAACATCTATTCACTAGGTTTTATCGCTACTTCTTTGGGTATTGCAACATTCAATTCTTTCTCATACTAGTGACTGCAAGTTTGCATTAATTCTATCTCTGCTGTCCTTCATCTTCCATGCAGAGGGTCACTCTCATATTATCGTGTATATATGAACAGTTCGTTTTCCTTTAGCTATTATTATTCATTGTCGTGGTTTTGAATTTGCTCTACATATAACCCGTATCCTCTCATGACCATCGCCCTTTTGCATGCATACATTTCATCAAGATAGACCCAGCGATTACCACTGTTCATTCGGCTGCTACATACACCGAAGAAGACGTAAATCTAGTAATTATCGGATGATCATCGAGTTCTGATAATTGTTGAGATGAATTCGATCACTGGCGTGGTGTCTGCAGGCTAAAATCCTCGCGTTGTGGCTGATTCAGCGTTGTTGTGCGTCGCACGACGGGAGCAGGGAGACGCAATATTTTTTGGGCCTAATTTTTTATTGCTAAAGTTAAATGAATCGATATATTAAAGGTGCTTATGTTCTCAGGGTTGTCCATCATATGTGGCCTCTATGTGACTTGGGTTTTTCAGAAAGGGTGCTGCAATTTTTAATGCCCTATTAAAAAAACTTTTATTTCGCCTTTTAAAGCTGAACTCTATTTATTTCCTAAATCTGCTTCATTCCCACCGTTATTACATTATGTCCTCTCTTTCTTTGGCCTAACACTATGCTATTGATCTCGTGTTCACTCAATTGAGCCCAAGCACACCTACGGATACTGTCTGGTTTGAGTGGCGAAGGAGTGGTTCGGGTCTAGTCGAACCGAAGGTGAGTTCTCCAACGCACAGTTGTAACTAGGTACATTATATTAATACATGCTTCATTTTACTTGTGCTCATTTATTTACTTATTTTAGTTTATTTATTAATCTTATCTAACCAATATAATCCCAATAAAGACATTTTGGGATAAAATGTGTAGCATCTTATCTAACCAATATAATCCCAATAAAGACATTTTGGGATAAAATGTCAAAGGAGGCTTAGTAAAAAAAAATGACAAGTATGATCCATTTGAGAGTCTTTGGGTGCACTATATACATGCATACCCTAAAGGAGAAGAAGAAAAATTTTGATCAAAAAACTTCCAAGTGTATCCTAGTGGGATATTATGAAGAAAGTAAATCTTACCAAGTCCAAGAGTTACAAACCAAAAAGGTGCATATAACTCGTGATGTCATATTTAATAAAGGTGATAAGGAGTTGGATTTGGGTTCTTTAGATATCAACTAGATGATCTAGGAAAAACCTTAATGTAGTTATTCGAAGCAAGTTAAAATGCCTAAGGAGACTACAGAACCTACCAGTTTGGTAACTAATGTTGGTGGTGAAAGAGAGGTGGAATATAAAAGATTCTAATTTAAGGAGGCACGGCCTAAAGTGAATTATTCACCAATAAAAGTTCTTCATAAATGGTACTAGTCGACTATGAATGATATGGAAGGTAAGTTGCAAGAAACAAAAGATAAGAAAAAATCCAAGATGATTCTTACTAAAGAGGTCATTTTTTCTCTTATGGAGCAAGTGTTGAGTGTAGATGAGCCTTCCACTTTTGAGAGGTAAGCAAGCAGAAAAAGTGGAATGTTGTTATGGACACTAAAATTAAGCAATGAAGAAGAATAAGACGTGGGACTTGGTGGAATTTTCTGCTAGCAAATAGGTAATTGGTTGCAGATGGGTCTGAAGGACCAAATACAAAGCTAATGGTTTTGTTGATAAATTCAAAGCCAAACTTGTTTGTAAGGTATTTAAGTAATAAAAGGGGATTAAATACTAGGAGACATTTCCTCCAGGAGAGAAGATGAATACTGTCAAGATTATTTTGGCTATAGTTGATCAATTCAAATGGAAACTATATCATACGGACGTGAAGAGTGACTTCCTGGATGAAGAATTTTTAGAGGAGGTGTATATGGAGGAGGCACCCAAACATGTTGAGAAGAGTAAGGAACATCTAGTGTGTTGATTTAAGAAGGCTCTGCATGGCATTAAACAAGCACCAAGAGCTTGGTATAAGAATATTGAAAGATATTTTCTGAAGATAAGATTTGTAAGATCTCTAATAGATTCAAATTTGTACATAAAGGTTCGAGATGAAAAGTTTGTAACCTTTCTAGTATTGTATGTATATGACTTGATGATCACATATAACAATATCATAATGATATCAAACTTGAAGAGAGATATATAGATGAACTTTGATATGATAGATCATGGGTTACTTCATTACTTTCTTAGAGCGAAAGTACGGAAGAATCCTGAAAAAGTGTTTATGTCATAGGAAAAGTACATTTGGGAGATTATGAGGAGATTTACAATGGAAAACTACAAGCCTTCAATAATCCCCATGGAGACAAGAATAAAGTTATTAGCTTAGGATGACAAAGTACATATAGATGTAAAATTATACACACAACTAGGAGGAAGTATGATCTATCTAACTACAACTAGGTAAGGCATTACTTTTGCAGTTGGAATAATTTCCAGATTCATGGAAGATTTGAAAAATATCCATTACAGAGATGCAAAGAAAATTTTTAAGTATTTATGAGGAACATTATAGTTTATACTTAATTTTTTCAGAATGACAACTTTAGGTTGAAAGTATTTACAGATTCAAATTAGGCTAGATGTATTGATAGCAAAAGGTCCACATCTGGTTACTATTTTAGTTTGGGATTAGTTGCAATGACATGGAGTAGTAAGAAACAACCAACTGTTTCCTTTTCCTTGACATAAGTAGAGTACAAAGATGCAATTGTAACTACATTAAAATCCATCTGGTTGAGAAATATTCTTGGTGATATGGGTCTTTACTAGGAGGATATGATAAAATTATACTATGATAATTAGAGTATGTTGAAGCTAGCCTAGAATCTTCTATTCCATGCTCAAATGAAGTATATAGAGGTTCATCATCATTTCATCAAAAAGTTAATCTAGAATTGGGAGATTGAGCTGATGTACAAACCAATAGAAGAGCAACTAGCTAACATCTTCACTAAACCTTTAACTTAGGACAAATTCTAGAAGTTTAGAGATGGGATAGGTGTTAAGGGTAATTATTTAAACATTAAGGGGGAGTGTTAAAATATTCAATGTTTACATTATTATACTTAGGCTTATAACTCAATGTTAGAAGACCCTTGTATTAATTATAATATTAAATTGTAATAGGGATGAGTCATTAAAGGACCATTCCTGAGGGTCACACATGGACAGAGTTAGAAGACATGTGGTGAGCCATTAATTAACTCTTACATTGTAAAGATGTATATGTACATGTATCTTTAGTTGTGAATTAAATGGAAGAAATTAAAAGTAGACGAATTCTACCGCATATCTTATGTGTTCTTGTGTTTGTTATTCTACTCATTTATTCATTTTGATATCATATTAATTATGATATCTCTTACAACAATCAAATTTGGAACCCCATGAAGCCTCTGTATTTCCTTGGCAAAAATCTCTATGACCTGGTTGCCTTTATAGTTGGATTGTATGCCACAAAAATAAGAATATTTAGTTAACCTATCAACCACTACTAGTATAGCATCCTTTCCATCTATCGTAGGAAGTCCTATGATAAAATCCATAGAAATTTCTGCTCATCTATGAATAGAAATTAGTAATGGGTAAAGTAACCCTAGTGCCTTAATATTTTCCCCCTTACTCCTTTAGCATACTTCACATTCTATGACAAATTTTTGGGTGTCCTTATTAATCCCTTTTTAATAAATGGACCGTTAAACCCTATAATAAGTCTTCAAAAATCCTAAATACCCAACTGTGGAAGTAGAATGGGACTCATGTAGGATTTTTTTCTTAAGTTTGGAATTAGGAGTTCAATAGATCCTTCATTTATATCACAAAGTGTTACCCTTCCAAGTTAAGTGTTCTAAGAGAGCATGTATTGCTTGTCAGTCCTTAATCAACTGCTGAGTGTTTGGGTCCTTTTTCCATTCAATCTTTTCTTCATCTAACCAGGTAGGAATTACTGAGGACATAGAACAAAGAGCAACCTTATCCTCTTATCTTATTTAAGTATCATCAACAATTATGTTTTCCTTCCTTTTTTTATAAACAATCTCGAAGTCAAAGCCCTACATTTTTGCAATCCACTTTTGTTATTTCTATGATGTGGGCCTCTGATCCAAGAAGTTCTTGAGACTATTGTGATCATTCTTCACCTTGAAGTGAATCCCTAGAAGATACTAGCACCATTTTCTAATCACATGTACAATGACCAACATGTTTTTTTTATAAGTGGATCTAACCTGGTCCTTCAAGCTTAGTTTCTAGCTTTCAAAAGCTAAGGGTATACCTTCTTACATCAACATAGCTCCTATATGTTGTCTCAAGGCATCACATTAAATAGTAAAAGTCTTGGTAAAGTTTGGAGTTACCAAAACTTGGGTAAAAGTCATTGCCATCTTCATCTCTTCAAAAGCCTTGGTTGCTACTTCATTCTATTCAAAAGAATCCTTTTTTAGGAGTTCTATTAAGGGACTAGTAATGAGAGCATATCATTTCACAAATTTTCTATAATAGCCTATTAATCCAAGAAATTATGTAAGTCCCTTAATGTTTTTAGGTGGGAACCAATACAAAATAGCCTGGATTTTCTTTGGGTCCACCTTTACCCCTTCCTTAGAAATAATATTACCTAGATACTTCAATTTCCTTTTTTCAAATTCACATTTGGATCCCTTTGCATGTAATCTATTGTTCATAATTATTTGAAGGGCTCTATCCACATGATTGAGATGATCCATCCAATTCTAGGTGTAAATTAAGATATTTTAAAAAACCACCAATATGAATTTCCTCAAATATGGCTTCAAATTTTTTCATTAGGCTCTAGAAGGTGGAAGGAAAAATTATCAGACCAAAGGGCATGACCAAAAATTCATAATTCCCTTCATGCATCCTAAATGAAATTTTGTGAGTGTTCTCATCCCTTAATGGGATTTGGCGATATCCTGATCTAAGGTGTAATTGAGTGAAGAATACTATCATGTTTAACTTGTCAAGTAATTCCTCAATAACTGGAATAGAAAATTTGTCCTTAATAATAATCATGTTAAGTTCTCTATAGTCCACACATATTCGAAAAGGCACATCTATTTTTATTACTAAGATCACAAGAGCAGAAAAAAATATTTTTCTTTAGATGATATCCCTTGCTTCCAACAAATCCTATACTAGCCTTTCAATCTCAATAATTTGTTGGTAAGGGTACCTATAAGGCTTGATATTAGGTGGATTACTCCAAGCTATAATATCTATGGCATGGTCATGCTCCCTCTTTGGTAGAATATCCTTGGGTAATTCCTCAAACACTTGCTTATGTTTTTCAAGTACCTTTTCCAACTTAGGGTCCATGATGATTGGATCCTTGGTTGTTTTCATGGCATAACATCTAGCAATGACTTTGGTTGCTCCCCATTTTAACAATTTTTTCATCCTATGGGAAGTGATTACTTTAGGGGGTGGTACAAGGCCTCCTTATAATTGAAATTGCTTCTCATCCACCTCGAAGCTCATGAAGAGCTCTTGTAAGGTCATAGAGAATGTATTGAACAACATCAACCATTGTAAACCTAGGACTATATCAACCCCACCCATTAGAATAACATATATGGTCGTGGAAAATTGATAATCCCCCATACTCAACTTAATGTTATGACATGTATCACCACAAGTAATAGATCCCCCATTAACAATCATTAGTTGAAAGTTTTTGATGGGGTATGCAAAGTAATTTGGTTAAGCGTATAGTCTTTTGTCATTAAAATTATGGGTGTTGCTAGAGTCAATGAGGACCATCACCTTCTTCTTATTAATATATCCCTTGATTTTGAGTGTTTGAGGTACAACTAGCCCAACTAAGGCATGCATAGATACAGTGACTAACTCTTTATTGACTGGGCTTTCTACTCGGTCAACTTTGCCTAATGTTTGAAATGGCCCTTTGTCTAAGAGTTTGTCTGTTGAGAGAAAATGACTGTTGCAAGCTTTGTAGTAATAGCAAGGACTTATTAGACAACAATAGGCGCTAGGAAGGAAGGAGAACCCCAGAAAAGATTCCTGACTCTTGTTTCTGAACTCAAACCAAAGCTAAGGTGACTAAAGGGAAATGCATAGGCAAATATGAGTTTAATAACGGTTCTTGAACAAGTGATATTTTTTCAGTTCTGGTTTTCGTGTAGGTTGGTTTAGTTTTTTGGTAATAGTATTTCGTTTTAGGTTGAGTGCGCAGTGCTAGTTCATGCCTTAGGTCTGTGTGTGCAAAATTTCAAGTGTCATACATGAAAATGAAATAACACGATTGATTTGTTCACTTTGTACAGTGATTAAATGAAGATAAGATTAATAAATAAACTAAAATAAGTAAATAAATGAGCACAAGTAAAATGAAGCATGTATTAATATAATGTACCTAGTTACAACTGTGCGTTGGAGAACTCACCTTCGGTTCGACTAGACCCGAACCACTCCTTCGCCACTCAAACCAGACAGTATCCGTAGGTGTGCTTGGGCTCAATTGAGTGAACACGAGATCAATAGCATAGTGTTAGGCCAAAGAAAGAGAGGACATAATGTAATAACGGTGGGAATGAAGCAGATTTAGGAAATAAATAGAGTTCAGCTTTAAAAGGCGAAATAAAAGTTTTTTTAATAGGGCATTAAAAATTGCAGCACCCTTTCTGAAAAACCCAAGTCACATAGAGGCCACATATGATGGACAACCCTGAGAACATAAGCACCTTTAATATATCGATTCATTTAACTTTAGCAATAAAAAATTAGGCCCAAAAAATATTGCGTCTCCCTGCTCCCGTCGTGCGACGCACAACAACGCTGAATCAGCCACAACGCGAGGATTTTAGCCTGCAGACACCACGCCAGTGATCGAATTCATCTCAACAATTATCAGAACTCGATGATCATCCGATAATTACTAGATTTACGTCTTCTTCGGTGTATGTAGCAGCCGAATGAACAGTGGTAATCGCTGGGTCTATCTTGATGAAATGTATGCATGCAAAAGGGCGATGGTCATGAGAGGATACGGGTTATATGTAGAGCAAATTCAAAACCACGACAATGAATAATAATAGCTAAAGGAAAACGAACTGTTCATATATACACGATAATATGAGAGTGACCCTCTGCATGGAAGATGAAGGACAGCAGAGATAGAATTAATGCAAACTTGCAGTCACTAGTATGAGAAAGAATTGAATGTTGCAATACCCAAAGAAGTAGCGATAAAACCTAGTGAATAGATGTTTCAGGTTTGTAGAAATTTGAATATAGCTTGCTCGTTCGATCCTTTCTCCTCTCCCCCTTTGAATCTCCGATAGGAATTGTTCCTCTGAGTCCTCTCCTCTCTGCCTCCCAAGAAATACCCTCCATTTGAATTGCAAATAATGCAATCGTCCAACGCAAAATCTGTTGGGTATCTCCAAGAAAAATGAAAAAATGCCAATGCACTTGGTCATATGACAACCACCAGATGACCCAGATTTATCCAAAAAGGGGCTATAGAGATAAAAAAAAGTTTTTTAAAGGGTTTTTTAATGTTTTACATGGTGTTTTAAATGAAGGGGCATAAGAAGATGAAGCACAACCCGGAAGTCTCTCTAGCTGGGAGTCTCCGGAGCAAGTTGGGACCTGTCAAGCACAAAGGCAAGCCACCAAACAACGTGAGCGGGTGGGACAAGTCCCCCAACCCTAGGTATACATCATCAAGTAAATATCCAAAATGTACATATATACAACAACTGAAGTGCTTCACAAAAATCTGAGTCAACACTCTTCCTCTTATTCTAGGGTTATTTCTCCTATTTCATCTCCTTCTCCATCATAAGTATCCTCAATGATGAATAGTCATTTTTTAGAATACTTATGATTTTTGGACCATTTATCATCACATTTGAAGCATAGCCTCTTTTCTATTTTTTCATCAATCTCCCTTGTGGTAATTCATTTTGGAGGTGGTTGTTTATTGATGATACCTTCATGAATCTTATTGCATCTTTATTCTTAGCTTCAATTTGTCTAACCAATTTGATGGCTATTGCCATATTTTGAGGGCTAAATATTCTCATCCTCCCTGAATCTACTAATGTATAGCTCTAATATTTTTTTATCGCTCAATACTTCTACGTTTCTTGCAAGATCTTAGTGTTAGAGGGTGTATTCCATAATTATACCATATTATCATATGTTTGCCAATTGACTAAAGTAATCTTGATCCCAAACATTGTCATATTGTGTTGTTATCTCTGCTACAAAATTATCCCACATATAGGGAACCCTATTGTCTTCCTTCTCTGAACACACTTGACCACTAAAAGGGTTTGTTCTATATATGCAATGCTACCAAATTTACTCTCTTATCTTGTGGAACTTGGTGGAGTAAAAAATATTGCTCTAGCTGATTAAGTTATGTTCTGACTTCAGACCCATCAAATCTCTTGATCTCCACATTTAGGAAGATAATTCCCCTTCATGGTAAAATATTCATCAAAACTTCCTTTAGGTCAAGGGGCTTCCTCCAATTTCATCTTCCCCTCGGTGTCATAGTTTTCTTTAGTCTTTACTCCCCCATCTTGATTGTTGATCAATTATTAAAAAAATATCTTCATTTTTCCCATGCTAGTTGCAACCTTTAGATCCATCATGTCCATGTACTCCCTAACTTCTTTAGACTTTTTTTTTTTGAACTCTTCTAACTTAGCATCAAAGTTTTTGTTAGCTTCTTCCATACTATTTGGGAATGTGGGCATCATGTATTATATCACTTCTCTAGTTTGAACTATTATAATATTTTGACAAAAACTTAATGCATCAATGAACAAAATGATAGTATGATGGAAAAAAAATACTATTATAAAGTGAACTAGAAGACTGAAACAACACTGCATTACTAGGACTAAAGTGTCATATATGTCGAACCCTAAAACTACTAATTCTAGGATGAGATTATCCTACCCACTTGATGATTTTATCAAGCAAAAGACACTAATGCAAGAGGGGAGCACCTAGTGACTAGTCTTACAACAACTAACCCATAGAATGAAAACCTTTTTTTTTTTCCCTCTACAATGAAATTGTAATTATGAAAACAACTCAAAAATCATGAGGATTAACGTCTGAGAATAGTAGAGAAAAATGATTTAAATTATAAAATATAACTTCCTTGAAAATTTAAAGTTGTTTCGATAACTTTTTTATTTTCACACAAATCCTAAGGTCACCTAAAAGTTCCATACAAACCTGTAATCAAGTCTGACTAAAGAAGAAAATAATCATTATAATGGTTAGATATACCATTAATAAAATTTTAGGCCAATCTGAGTACTTTTATTTTGGCATAATTTCCAAGGTCATAAAAAAATCATATAGAGGAAGAATTTGATGACCAAAGAAGGGAAAATGATAAATTTTAGAACACCAATTTCTGGTCAAAATTTTGTTCATTATGTAAAATTTAACTTGGACACAAATTCCAAGGTTTTGTGCTATCTACGATAGTGATCTAGAAGCGAACTAAAAATCTGCTACAATGCATGAAGTATAGAGATATGGTTCTCTATTAGGATATCATGAAAAATAAAAATCCAATATCCTATAGAAATCAAAGGAAATTAGAGAAAAAAAAAAATGGGGAATCAATACCTTGGAAGAAAATGGAAAACCTTCTTGCCACAAAAGCCTTCACAAGAAAGATACTATGATACCATTTGTAAGGAACTTTAAATTAACACAAGAACATAGAAGATATGCTCATAATACATATGGTAGAATTCTAATTAACAACCTACTTCGAGGGTGGAACCTACCAATACATAAGACAACTCAATTACAATGATGCCTTGAAGGGTTTACATGAGGGTTTATATAGGAAGAAATACAAAAGGATATATCTTGCATGCAAGACAAGTGTCAGAAGAAACGTACATAGAGTATGAGAAAAGGAGAAGGTAGGTAAAGTATGTAGAATAATAGAAAATAGAAGAAGAACTAAGTATTGGGGTATAGAGCAGTATATATATGTACACATATACATACATACACACTATATGTGTGTGTGTGTGTGTATGCATATGTGTATATATGCATATATGTATATATACACACACATACATACATATATGCATGTATGTATGTATAATATTGTGTGTATATATGTACATACATGCATGCATGTATACATACATACATATATGTGTGTGTGTGTGTGTATAGTGTGTGTGTGTGTATATATATATATATACACTAGTGCATGCCTATACAATATCATCTTATTAATACTATTAATATTTTAATAGTATTTTTTATAAAAGAATAGTTATAATTAAGTGTTGACATAATCATAGTAAAGTATCAAGTTAACCGTAGTTAGTCATATGTTTTGGTTATATATATATATATGTGTGTGTGTGTGTGTGTGTGTGTGTGTGTGTGTGTGTGTGTGTGTGTGTGTACTTGTGAATAATTCTACTGTATGAAACTAGTAGATATAGTAATGTTGATAAATAAAA
>Ga0115848_100565_pt2 | contig 13875 bp, 8 predicted proteins | sample InSIn3gowninarea_FD_83862 | JGI IMG/M metagenome (GOLD analysis project Ga0115848, IMG submission 83862) | reverse complement strand
ACAAACCTTCAACAATAAGTATAGGGACCATTGCAGGTGCAAAGATACCCAAGTGGAAATTTTTAGAATGACCTTGGGACATGATGAATCTTTGGAAGATTATGAGGAAAGGTTCTAACTCAACTACAAAAGGGCCAGGTGCACCATCAATCCTGAATCACTTAAATTAGTCCTTCCTAGAGGGATCAGGGAAGTTCTCCCAGAAAACCTAAACCTGCTGTTAGGAGGGGACATCTATCAATTACCCTATGATGATATCAAGATAGTTTTCAAAAATCATTCTAGTGCATCCAGAAAGAAGGATAGGGCTAGTCAAGATTTGGCCAGTTCATCCTCCTGTAAAACATCCATAAAAGGTGAAATTGGAAACATGTTGGAAGACTTCAAGAGTAAAATGTTGCATACCCTTTCTCTTCAAATGGACACCATGCAGATCAAGAGGAAGTGGGAGGAACTAGAAAGAACCTTAGTTTCCTTCTGCCCTAGATGCACCAAAAAGCACCTTGGGAACAAATGTCCATTAAATCTTATAGAGATCTACTCTGTCTGTGAGGAGAACCACTCCACAAACAAGTTCCCTTCTCTATCTGGATTGAAAGTTGTGTATCAAGGAACTGAAGGGGTCACTAAACAACCTTGTTATATCAACCAAAGGAGGCTAGAGAGCTAAATTGAGAGGGAGATGAATGCTGAAGGGAAAGAGCAGAGAGAGAGTGAAAGCTACTGTGTAGAGTAGCCGAGGGAGTCACTTGGAGGTCAAGTGAAAAGCCAGGGAGCTGTAGAGAGCTGAGGAAGCCAGAGCCGAAGAGCTAGAGCCAAAGCTAGAGCTGAAGAGCCATTGCCAAAGCCAAGAGCCAGAGCCAAGAGCCAAGCCAGATCCGAGAACTAGAGTGAGAGACGAGAGCTAGAAAGCCGAGAGCTTCAAGAGCCAAGGATAAAATGGTGTCTAAACCCATTGTTTATGTGTAAAACAATGTAGCTGAGCCAAGAGATTGTAAAAAGAACTTAGACCATAATCTTAGAGAGCCTAGTTGAGTTGACTAGAGCTCGAGGAGATGTAGCTCAAGAGTTTTGGGTGAACTCCATATTAAATTACTATCTTATGTGTTTATTAATTGCTGCATTGTTGCACTGTTACATGTATTTACATATCAGCACAAACAATAGATTTTAAAGCACATAAACAGTTAAAATAACCATAAGCATACACCTTATTTTCAAGCACATATTTAATTATGCATTGGTTAATCATAAAGAGTTGGGAATATTTAAGCTTTGGAAGTGGGAGAGGTTCTTGTAAGTTAGACAAGAAGCCTAAGTGCCCCATTTTCAGATCATATGTTGTTCATACTAGCATCTCCATTAGTTTCTCTGATGGGAAAAGCACCCTCAGGTCTATTTTCAACTCCTTCTCTATCTTCAATCCCATTTCTATTTTCAACCATGGTGTGGTTGGTGGAATGGTCTCTTCTTTTTCCCCAATAGGCTCTTCAAAGATATCTGGTTGTTTGCTTAACGGGTCCTCTATCTCACAGCCACTGAAGAAGAGGGAAGGTTAGATGTTAGATGCGGTAGGGGTATTTGGAATTTTTTTCCCTAAGTTGTCTCTACTCCTACGGGGCATGGAAGGATTTTTTTTTTTATAGGGTTTCTTTTCAAAATTACTTGTAGAACAGAAAGAAAGAAAATATTTGCAACTATTTACTGAATTTAACTACTTGCAGAATTGGAAAGAAAGCAAAGATTGCAACTATTTTCTGAATGGAACTACTTGTAGAATTGGAAATAAAGCAAAGATTGCAACTGTTTGCTGAATGGAACTACTTGAAAAATTGGAAAGAAAGCAAAGATTGCAACTATTTGCTGAATGGAACTACTTGCAAAATTGGAAAGAAAGCAAAGATTGCAACTATTTGATGAATGGAAGAAAAAAAGAAAGCAAAAATCACATATACTTAGACACCTCCCCGACAATGATGCCAAAAAGTGATGAGCTACAGTATTGCAGTAAGGATCTTGTAACTCCTAGGGCTACCAAGTTTACTTCATCAACCCGGGTTCGTACAAACTTGGAGGTGACAATGTTGTATACACAACAGATGCAATGGTATACTCTTGTCACTTTTCAACTGGGGTGATAAACCATTAGGGTTTTTCAAACTAATCTTCTATTGACTAAAAGGAGTCTGACTAGCAAATGGAAAAGGGATAATTATTCTTAATGTAGAAAGGAAAAGCTGCCTACTCTAGGGAATGAAAATGCTGAATTGGAAAGTGCTATAAAGTGGCATGAAATCATCTATCTAAGAAAATACACATTTTTCTTGCAAAAAACACCTAACTTAACCTTGTATATAACATCTAGTTATTTGGACTAACTGAGCATGGAATTTTATCTAAGAACTACTGTGATTGTTTCATGCATGTGCTAACTTAGAAATTGCAGAAAAAGCCTTTTTGATTTTTAGTTGTTATGAATGCAAATGCTAATTTAACCAATTTTTTCTTTTGCAGGGGAGACATGTATGGGGAAACAGGTCTAGAATGGATTCAATGGTATGGAAGCCAAGTGGAGGCCCAACCTAAGCTCAGATGACCATTTTTGCTCAATTCAAGCTTAAAACAGGTTGCTACAGGGTTTCCTGTAGTACTATAGGATGTCATGTTTTACTACGTGAAACAAGCTGAAAGCTTATAACGAAGTAGGAAAGGTAGAATGAAGTGTGGGAAAGGCATCTGATGGGGAAATAAGTCATAGAGGAGGTGAACACTACCCAAGGCTCAATCCAAGGCTTCAAGATGGTTGGACTTGCTCAAGGAAAATGTCCACTTTTCTTACAAAACAAGAATTTAAATTAGGGCTTGGTGGACTTTGGTAGCGTAGGTGGAGAAGATTTGGATGAGGCAAATGAGATGAGGTCTCCCTACAGATCATAAGCTCCTGCAACAACATACCCTCTTTTCTTCATTTATGCACAACTTCATTTATACATGGAAAATATTAGTTGAATGTAGGAAAAACAAAGTCATTAATAGATAATGGCTAAGTTTATGAATGGAAGTGCTTCTAAATCATAGAAAACTCAAGAGATCAAAATGACAATTACACATACTTCTAAGGAATTTAGAGACAGTGATCTATTCAACAATAAGTCCTAAGTTATGCAGTGATCACAAAATAAATCTGTTTTTGGGTTGTATGAATGGAACCCTCAACCCATGATCCCATAAGGGAGATGAGCCAAAGGCCACTATCACAAGATTTTTTGAAGTGTTTCCTGTCACTACTATACCACTGATCTGTCTATCCACAAATGGAACCAAAATAAGTAATCATCTAAATACTTGCAGATTAAACAAAACCAAAACCACTTCAACAACTAACTATGAATGTAATCTAAGCATACATGTACAAAAAGAGGAACCTCTACTACTAGGGTTGGGCCCTAACCCAAGAGCTTTAGCCCTCTGAGTCAACTAATTCCTGGATCAAGGGAATGCTATCATTTTCCTTAAAATATCAAAAATACATAAGAGTTATCAGTCACAATGTCTTAGCTCGAAAATACCTCTTGGTTACAACAAAAAAAGTCGAATCCTAATGGGGCTCTAGGCCTTCTTATTTATACAAATGAAGCTACGAACAACTTCCTTAAATTTAGGGAGGCTTGGCTCCCAACTCAAGATCAACTATCACTGGCTTGGCGTCCAATGACCTCGGTAGCTTGGTTGCTTGTAACTCTGAGCTGATGAGATTTGGTGGAGGAATCTTCGAGTGAGTGAGGAGTTAAGGAGGGAGATCGAATCTCCTAAAATCCCTATTTCTTGTCTACTTCGAGTTCCTACACTTAAATTCACCAAAATTTCTCTAAATCCTGCAATTAATGCACATTAGGCCACATGACATAACATTTCATCTTTACCATTCTCACTAAGCAAAATATAACAAAACATGTAAAGAAATGTGAAAAAAATTGATTTTAAGAAGCTGGAGAGTGGCATTAAGGTCCATATAATTCACGCGAGATTGTGCAATAGCCATTGGATCATGCAGGACTAATCAACGGTGGAGATCGGCCAAGCTAGTTGACAAGCGGGCGACGTGATATCCATTGGATCAAGCAAAATAGATCAACGGTGGGGATTTGGAGAGCCTAAATTCAAACATTGAAATGAATATGTGAAATGCGGTTAATGACGATTGATCAGGTTTGTTATGGATCGGACGGTAAGGAGATCTACAGGTATAATCTGATTAAGACGTGATCCATTGTCTTTTGCATCTATTCTGCTTGAAGAAAGTGCTAAAGGAAATGATAATATAGGTGAGATCTTATTACAGAAAGATAACAATGAAATGAACCAAGTACTAAATCAAGACGAAAAACTCCAAAGCTCATGTGAGAACTAGAAATCTGTGTTTTTGGGGTTACTAAAGGGTCTCTTCCTAAAGTCACGGTCCCAGAGGGAGGAGGTGAGGCTGAGACAACTGCTGACAACCTTATGGTGATCTCTTTCTCCTTGCTAACCTGCTAATTGAAAGAAGGCACAAATGGAAAAAAACTAAAACATAATTAATCTATGCTACACTGTTGTAATGGAAATGTAACTACTTAAGCAAATGAACGATTAAACCATGAATCTATGCGCTACACTACTATAATGGAAATGCAACTATTTCAGCAAATGAATAATTAAACCATGAATCTATGCTAGCATACATGTACAATAAAGAGGAGCCTTAGCTACTAAGGTTGGACCCTAACCCAAGAGCTTCAACCCTCTGAGTTAACTCAGTGCTGGTTCAAAACAAAACTCATTCTTATTATCAAAATAATGGATTACATCAAAAAAGTCACAATTCTTGCAGCTCAAAAATTAAGTAGAGTTTTATAATCAAAAGTTTGAATCCTACTAAGGTTCTAGGCTTCTCTACTTATACCACTGAAGTCTCCAACGAATTCCTTAAAATTAGGGAGGCTTGGCTCCCAAACTCGAGATAAACTGGTGCTTTGACTAGTCCTCATGATTTGACTATTTGCACTCCAAGATGATGGATGAATATTCGAATGGAGGGGTAGTAAATGAGGAGGATTTACCTCCTATAATTCCTCTCCCTTGTCCCATTTGATTTTTGACCAAGGTATTTTCCAAAATTCCTTGCTTTTATCCTTTAATATTGCATTAAATGCACATTAGACCACAAAGCAAAATATCCAACTCTAACTCATCTCATAAACAAAATATAATCAAAAGTATGCAATAAGTTGTGATAATAGTTGGTTTGATTAAGCTAGGAGGCGAATTAAGGCCCATATAATTACCCAATGATGAGGCTGGTCACTTCTACCTCTGCCTCTTCTTCTTCTTATTTTTCCTCTACCTCTTATTCTTCTTCTTTCCCCTCTCTTCCTCCAACACTAGAGCCTCGGGTATCACCTAGTATGAGGGTTTGAGTGTCAATAAAGGTCTCTCTATCCATATCAATGAATTTGGACCAAAGGACATTAATTTTTTCTTTCTGTAGAAGTTCACGTGAGCAGTTTTTCGAGATTCGATCACTGTGAAACTCTCTAGAAGGGTGTTAGGGACCCCTTTGGCCCTCTTCTCACCTTCCCAACCTCCTGCAAGTGCCCACTCTATTTCCTTTCGCCAATCAACCTCTACACAGTCAAAAATAGTTAAAGCACATAAATAATAATTCTGCAAAATTACTCAAAAATGAAAAAAGATGTTTTCTCCATATTTTACTACATAAGTAGCTTAGTCACATGCATTTTACCTTTATAAAAGTCAATGGCATCCATTTCCACCACTTTCATCTCTTTTTTTGCACTAGTAGGGCTAGTCAGTAAAAACTAGGGTTTGCTAGGGTTTGTGTTTCTTTTCAGCTTTCAGCTTCTTTTTGCAAGTAGACTAGCCTCCTTTGAGTTAGCCTTCATCCATCATAGTTAAAAGCTTCTTCTAAGAGCTCATAGAAGTTGTCTTAAGCTCCTAGCGGATTTGTGCCAGCTGATCAAGTGACAGCCTGTGGCAAGAGCTAATACTTGTGCATATAGCACCATCACTTCCAAGTTTGTTACGAACAACCGGGTTGAGAAAAGTAAAGAAGGGAGTCCCAGGAGTTGTAGCATCATTGCTGCAATACTGCAGCCCACCAATTACCAAAGCTACTTTCTGCCCAAGTGGGTCTTCTCTAAACTTGTAGCTTTTTTCTACCTCTGCATTGTTGACAATTTTCCTCTTCCCTTTGTCACGTGTTGGTATGTTTACCTATGTTAATTTTGCTCATGGTCCCCTCCTATATGTTGCTTCACTAACCATTCCACAGCGATGCCGACGGGTTCATTGGGCCTGGAGAAGCTGTGACAATATCTTCATGGGTCTTCCTCTTCACAATGACATACCTCGTAGATCCATGGAAACTATACTCTCATGCATTAATCCTTCACAAAACAATGTGGGTCATACGTATTGAAGCTTTAGGTGCCGAAATTAAATTTCTTGAACTCCTCCCTCTCGACATTTTCATGATTGAGATTCTTTATCTCGTACAACCTGATCCACAATGGAAGAGTGGGCCAAGGTGCCTTCTTTATCCGGTGTATCCTAGCTGATAGTCCTACCGAAATGTGGGATGACACTTCTTGCATGACAAGCTTATTCGTGGAAAACTTTGGCAAAACATCTGGAGGCTTTTCCGTGCTGTACATCCATATGAAGGTGCCAAACGGTGAGGCATACCAATCCTCTATGTCGATCGGTGCCTCCATTGATGCCTTCGACATGCAAGGTGGGTCCTGCTCAAATATCATCTTGTACATTATGGTGACAAAATGGTCTAACAATTGTGTGATGACCCCATGGAATCTACATTCGGATAACAGTTTACAATAAGTGTTGACAGAGGTTTCCATTGATGTCCATGCCCACTTCAAGCCCAGGAATTGTTGATGGGAACATATTGCATCCAAGATGTAATCAAACATGTTGATTTTTTCTTGTTGACCTTTAGGTGGCTGCCAAGCTCCTATTACCTATTCCTTCAGCTTGTGAGCCAACATGTCGGACTAGTTGCATGCTTTGCCTTCACTGGCATGTTGGTCCAACGCGATCACCCAACCCTATGGGAAGGTCTCCATTCTCTCTTGACCATAGAAGCAACATGCAAAGATGACCGAGTACTGATACGCCTTTCACAGTATCTTCATCTTGTAAATCTAGTTGTGTTTCATCCTGAGTTTGGCTAGCTCCTTCACCCAGTTTTTCAAGATATCCCTGGAGTTGGCATTGCTGGCAGGTATGCTGAAGGTTGTCTCCATGGTGATCATTGGCTTCGAAAAATGGTACATCTATTGATAATCCTATGCACTGAAGGTAGCAATCCCTATCCCATAGACACTACTTAACACCATCATCTCGGGATTAGTGTGCGAGATGATTGAATGTATCATGTATGTGCATGGGAATGCGCGATACTTGCATTGAATCCGGTACAAGCCAGACTTGTGAATGTTCACATAGACTTTGTAGTCTTCAAGATCTTTCCCAAATGTGCCTAAGAATATAGCATTGACCTCTTTCCATTTCATCTTGATGTATTTGTCTATGATCAGCTTGGTGTCTTTGTAAATCGGTAAACTCATAAACACTCACTCAACTTCTTTTCCAATTGTGCTTCCGTCAGTGTCCTTTGACCCTACTCTCTTGGAGGCCATTGATCCTGAACTATTGAGAGATAGATGAACACCTACTATATCTGGAAACATGGAAGCATGCATGGAAATAAATCTCTCAATTAAAACCAAAGGAAACTTGAGGACTGACATGCAACATACCGGGGGAACTACTAGCAAGGACTACGCAATTTTCACTGGGAGGCTGGGAGACTGACTACCAGAACTATGCAAAAGGTAGTCCAGACTATCGAGAGGCTAGTTGACTACTAGGATTGTGAAATGCACAACCTAGGCTGGCATGCTGGGTGCTGATATTGTGCAATGCGCAATTTTAGCTGGAAATTGATGCAAGCCGACGGACTACATTGCGCAATTTTTTGGGCCAGAAGACACTACCTCTTAGAATTGCACAAAGCAAGACTTGAGGACACTGCCTAGCTAGATTTGTGCATCTTCTAGGAGGAAGGGAGAGCCTTCCCTCTCATAATTAAGCAATGTTGTCTAGGCAAGGCAAAGTATGGGCCAACATTGCCTAGACCTGCTAACGGGCAAATGAAAGCATATGAAGATGTGAATGCATGGTGATATTGAGTGTAACTAGGAGTGAATGATCATGCATGAAAACAATGAATGCAAGATTTAGAAAATGGAACAACATGCATGTGTGTGAAACGAGTCACCGAATTAGCGATTGTTCATGTAAAATAGTGGCATACATGCGATAGCAGTGAAATGAAAATGAAAACTGAAACAATGCTTGTATAGGCTAACATGCATGCAAATGACAGCAAACATTCACAGAAATCAAGTAGACAATACTCACACAAGCCAAAACACAAAAAGTGACAGAAATGCTGCAAAGGATAAGTAAAGCAGACTTACCCAGAAATAGTTAAGTTGGATGTGTCAAAGACTCCTGGATGTGAGGTGGGATGTTAGAGCTCTAAGATCAATGTGAAGAATGAGCTCTGAATTGTCGAATAAATAAGTTTGAGGCTCATGATGCGCATGCCACAAATCTTGGAAAAAGAGACATTTGGAGGAAAATTTCTAAAACGATCTTTGCATGTAACCTCTAGCTGCTAAAAATAGATCCCTAAAATCTAGGGATTCTTTTTGCATGTTTCTTTTTTCTATTTTGGGAAAAAGCATCCCATGCATGCAAGTCAAGTTTTTGGGTCCTAGGTGGAACTGATCAACTTGAAGGCACATGCAACAACCTGCTTGACTGAGAGGGATTTTTGTGCAATTTCTGGGAGGAGTTGGGCTGGTTCTCCAGAGGGATTGTGCAATTTCTAGGAGGAGCAGTTGACTGCTACCTAGAATTTCACAATTTCTAGGTTGATCTACATTGTTGGGCTAGATTGCACAATTTTCTTTAGGAAGGTTGGTTGACTGAATTGCACATTTCTGGGCCTAGTAGGCTAGCCAACATATTTGTTCAATTTCTTGAGGGAAGGATGGTTCCCCTCCAGAATTGCGCAATTTTCTGAGGGAGTTGTTCATCTAGCAGTTGGCCCAAGTCCAGAGTGGCAGCCTCTGAGGGGAGTGAAGCAAGCTATCATGCATAGGCTAGAAAGCTTCTAAAAAACCAATGAAGCTTATGTACTTGATAGTGCAATATATGCTGCTAAGGATGGTTGGTAGGGAGGCTCCAAAACGAAGCTAAGGAAAATTTTTGGAGGGTGGTTGTAGCTACTACAACAGAACCATTATTCCCTCATGTCATTTGTTACATTATCAACTATTAATCCATAGATACATTATCCATTCATTTACAAGTAAAAACATGTTGAGATCCATACATAGTTAATGTCATAAAACACACATATAACGAACATAATAACAACAAAAATCCTCATGAAAGTACATAGATATAGACCACATATAATCCATCAAAATTCTCACATAAATTCAAGGATAAATAACCTTTCATTAATGATACAAAAACAAAACCTGGGATGGGACTTCCACGTTCCACCTAACCATAGAATGGTTGATCCAAATCTCTCTTAAGCCATTCACCCTCATGCCCTATTCCAAGAAAGAATGTCGGATTGAAACAAAAAGAACCAACCAGAGCATACCAAGGCTAAACCACCTTACCCTCATCAATAGAAACTAGGCTTTACTGTAATCCATCCCAGATCACTAGGTGATGAGGCTCATCAATAGGTAAATTATATGGACCTTAATGCCACTCTCCAGCTTCTTAAAATCAATTTTTTTCACATTTCTTTACATGTTTTGTTATATTTTGCTTAGTGAGAATGGTAAAGATGAAATGTTATGTCATGTGGCCTAATGTGCATTAATTGCAGGATTTAGAGAAATTTTGGTGAATTTAAGTGTAGGAACTCGAAGTAGACAAGAAATAGGGATTTTAGGAGATTCGATCTCCCTCCTTAACTCCTCACTCACTCGAAGATTCCTCCACCAAATCTCATCAGCTCAGAGTTACAAGCAACCAAGCTACCGAGGTCATTGGACGCCAAGCCAGTGATAGTTGATCTTGAGTTGGGAGCCAAGCCTCCCTAAATTTAAGGAAGTTGTTCGTAGCTTCATTTGTATAAATAAGAAGGCCTAGAGCCCCATTAGGATTCGACTTTTTTTGTTGTAACCAAGAGGTATTTTCGAGCTAAGACATTGTGACTGATAACTCTTATGTATTTTTGATATTTTAAGGAAAATGATAGCATTCCCTTGATCCAGGAATTAGTTGACTCAGAGGGCTAAAGCTCTTGGGTTAGGGCCCAACCCTAGTAGTAGAGGTTCCTCTTTTTGTACATGTATGCTTAGATTACATTCATAGTTAGTTGTTGAAGTGGTTTTGGTTTTGTTTAATCTGCAAGTATTTAGATGATTACTTATTTTGGTTCCATTTGTGGATAGACAGATCAGTGGTATAGTAGTGACAGGAAACACTTCAAAAAATCTTGTGATAGTGGCCTTTGGCTCATCTCCCTTATGGGATCATGGGTTGAGGGTTCCATTCATACAACCCAAAAACAGATTTATTTTGTGATCACTGCATAACTTAGGACTTATTGTTGAATAGATCACTGTCTCTAAATTCCTTAGAAGTATGTGTAATTGTCATTTTGATCTCTTGAGTTTTCTATGATTTAGAAGCACTTCCATTCATAAACTTAGCCATTATCTATTAATGACTTTGTTTTTCCTACATTCAACTAATATTTTCCATGTATAAATGAAGTTGTGCATAAATGAAGAAAAGAGGGTATGTTGTTGCAGGAGCTTATGATCTGTAGGGAGACCTCATCTCATTTGCCTCATCCAAATCTTCTCCACCTACGCTACCAAAGTCCACCAAGCCCTAATTTAAATTCTTGTTTTGTAAGAAAAGTGGACATTTTCCTTGAGCAAGTCCAACCATCTTGAAGCCTTGGATTGAGCCTTGGGTAGTGTTCACCTCCTCTATGACTTATTTCCCCATCAGATGCCTTTCCCACACTTCATTCTACCTTTCCTACTTCGTTATAAGCTTTCAGCTTGTTTCACGTAGTAAAACATGACATCCTATAGTACTACAGGAAACCCTGTAGCAACCTGTTTTAAGCTTGAATTGAGCAAAAATGGTCATCTGAGCTTAGGTTGGGCCTCCACTTGGCTTCCATACCATTGAATCCATTCTAGACCTGTTTCCCCATACATGTCTCCCCTGCAAAAGAAAAAATTGGTTAAATTAGCATTTGCATTCATAACAACTAAAAATCAAAAAGGCTTTTTCTGCAATTTCTAAGTTAGCACATGCATGAAACAATCACAGTAGTTCTTAGATAAAATTCCATGCTCAGTTAGTCCAAATAACTAGATGTTATATACAAGGTTAAGTTAGGTGTTTTTTGCAAGAAAAATGTGTATTTTCTTAGATAGATGATTTCATGCCACTTTATAGCACTTTCCAATTCAGCATTTTCATTCCCTAGAGTAGGCAGCTTTTCCTTTCTACATTAAGAATAATTATCCCTTTTCCATTTGCTAGTCAGACTCCTTTTAGTCAATAGAAGATTAGTTTGAAAAACCCTAATGGTTTATCACCCCAGTTGAAAAGTGACAAGAGTATACCATTGCATCTGTTGTGTATACAACATTGTCACCTCCAAGTTTGTACGAACCCGGGTTGATGAAGTAAACTTGGTAGCCCTAGGAGTTACAAGATCCTTACTGCAATACTGTAGCTCATCACTTTTTGGCATCATTGTCGGGGAGGTGTCTAAGTATATGTGATTTTTGCTTTCTTTTTTTCTTCCATTCATCAAATAGTTGCAATCTTTGCTTTCTTTCCAATTTTGCAAGTAGTTCCATTCAGCAAATAGTTGCAATCTTTGCTTTCTTTCCAATTTTTCAAGTAGTTCCATTCAGCAAACAGTTGCAATCTTTGCTTTATTTCCAATTCTACAAGTAGTTCCATTCAGAAAATAGTTGCAATCTTTGCTTTCTTTCCAATTCTGCAAGTAGTTAAATTCAGTAAATAGTTGCAAATATTTTCTTTCTTTCTGTTCTACAAGTAATTTTGAAAAGAAACCCTATAAAAAAAAAAATCCTTCCATGCCCCGTAGGAGTAGAGACAACTTAGGGAAAAAAATTCCAAATACCCCTACCGCATCTAACATCTAACCTTCCCTCTTCTTCAGTGGCTGTGAGATAGAGGACCCGTTAAGCAAACAACCAGATATCTTTGAAGAGCCTATTGGGGAAAAAGAAGAGACCATTCCACCAACCACACCATGGTTGAAAATAGAAATGGGATTGAAGATAGAGAAGGAGTTGAAAATAGACCTGAGGGTGCTTTTCCCATCAGAGAAACTAATGGAGATGCTAGTATGAACAACATATGATCTGAAAATGGGGCACTTAGGCTTCTTGTCTAACTTACAAGAACCTCTCCCACTTCCAAAGCTTAAATATTCCCAACTCTTTATGATTAACCAATGCATAATTAAATATGTGCTTGAAAATAAGGTGTATGCTTATGGTTATTTTAACTGTTTATGTGCTTTAAAATCTATTGTTTGTGCTGATATGTAAATACATGTAACAGTGCAACAATGCAGCAATTAATAAACACATAAGATAGTAATTTAATATGGAGTTCACCCAAAACTCTTGAGCTACATCTCCTCGAGCTCTAGTCAACTCAACTAGGCTCTCTAAGATTATGGTCTAAGTTCTTTTTACAATCTCTTGGCTCAGCTACATTGTTTTACACATAAACAATGGGTTTAGACACCATTTTATCCTTGGCTCTTGAAGCTCTCGGCTTTCTAGCTCTCGTCTCTCACTCTAGTTCTCGGATCTGGCTTGGCTCTTGGCTCTGGCTCTTGGCTTTGGCAATGGCTCTTCAGCTCTAGCTTTGGCTCTAGCTCTTCGGCTCTGGCTTCCTCAGCTCTCTACAGCTCCCTGGCTTTTCACTTGACCTCCAAGTGACTCCCTCGGCTACTCTACACAGTAGCTTTCACTCTCTCTCTGCTCTTTCCCTTCAGCATTCATCTCCCTCTCAATTTAGCTCTCTAGCCTCCTTTGGTTGATATAACAAGGTTGTTTAGTGACCCCTTCAGTTCCTTGATACACAACTTTCAATCCAGATAGAGAAGGGAACTTGTTTGTGGAGTGGTTCTCCTCACAGACAGAGTAGATCTCTATAAGATTTAATGGACATTTGTTCCCAAGGTGCTTTTTGGTGCATCTAGGGCAGAAGGAAACTAAGGTTCTTTCTAGTTCCTCCCACTTCCTCTTGATCTGCATGGTGTCCATTTGAAGAGAAAGGGTATGCAACATTTTACTCTTGAAGTCTTCCAACATGTTTCCAATTTCACCTTTTATGGATGTTTTACAGGAGGATGAACTGGCCAAATCTTGACTAGCCCTATCCTTCTTTCTGGATGCACTAGAATGATTTTTGAAAACTATCTTGATATCATCATAGGGTAATTGATAGATGTCCCCTCCTAACAGCAGGTTTAGGTTTTCTGGGAGAACTTCCCTGATCCCTCTAGGAAGGACTAATTTAAGTGATTCAGGATTGATGGTGCACCTGGCCCTTTTGTAGTTGAGTTAGAACCTTTCCTCATAATCTTCCAAAGATTCATCATGTCCCAAGGTCATTCTAAAAATTTCCACTTGGGTATCTTTGCACCTGCAATGGTCCCTATACTTATTGTTGAAGGTTTGT
>Ga0115848_100673_pt1 | contig 13925 bp, 15 predicted proteins | sample InSIn3gowninarea_FD_83862 | JGI IMG/M metagenome (GOLD analysis project Ga0115848, IMG submission 83862) | reverse complement strand
AGCAGTTTGGCACCAACCTGAGGGCAACTGCAACTACCACAATACCTAATTTTGTAAGAGGTACTTTATTATTAATTATTCCTTTATTTCAAATGTTACGGCAAATTAATTATATACAACCAAAATAATTTTAAGCAATTCGTTAAAGATAATAGGCTCCTTATCTCATTAGGTTTTAAGCACATTACATATTGTATTATAAACCATTAATGGAGCTATACGCTCCATGCAAGCCAAATCACCACGCGGACACCGCTTGTTGCCAAACACCGATGAAGGCCGGCAATCCAACTGGATCTGAACTGCATTGGTTAATGGCTGCCCCCAACCATAAAAGCCTAAATAAGGATGTGTGCCGCCCCAAATGGAGACAACCGGCACTCCGTACATAGATGCTAAGTGCATATTTGCTGAATCCATACTTACCATTACGTCCAATTGGGCAATTGCATTCAACTCCTGTGCAAAAGGCATTACACCGGCAAGCGATTGAATTTTGTCTTTATCTACGTCTGCAAACTGCTGCAATGCAGCCCCATCGTCTTTACCACCAAATAAAAAGATCTTTAAATCATTAGTTTTCGCAAGCAATTCAATCACCTGCTGCATTTTATTAGCAGGATAGGTCTTTTCGCTGTATTGTGCAAAAGGCGCTATGCCTATTAGCTTATAGCCCTGCTGTTTATAGTTACTTAATAAGGCACTCTTTTGCTGGGAGATAGTTATACCTTGCTCAACATTTAGTATCAGCGGCAAACCTAATGCCGCAAATACATCGGCATAGCGTTGAAACGTGGATTTCAACGGCTTTAGTATTTTGTTTTGCTGGCGTGTAAGCTTTTTCTTCTCTTCCCTGCCTTTATCAACCACTGCCATTCTTTTACCTGCAGCTGAAAAGTACACCCGTAATAACTGCGTACGCAATACATTGTGGAGATCTGCAATGGCATCTATTATAAACTGACCGCTTAGCTCTTTATATAAGCGGTATAAACCAGCAACGCCTTTATGTTTACCCTTTATATCGGCAGCATAAAAATGCAGGCGTTCCAGGTTATTGAACAATGGCTTTACAAAGGCAACTGAAACAAAGGTGATCTCCACCTGCGGGTATTGCTGCAATAATAACCTTATTACAGGTACCGTCATTGCTATATCACCAAGCGAAGAAAACCGAAAGACTAATATGTGCTTTTGCGCACTCAATCTATAGTGCTTTTTTGTTTATATAAAACCGGGTTTAATGAAGCATCATTATACATCTTCATTTGCCGGTACACTTTCATTTTCTTATTACCCCGGGCTATGTCATCTAGCAATTGATTAATAGCTAATGAAAGGTCTGAACGCTGCTCCAGCAGCACACTTAGCCTATAAAAGCAAAGTTGTTTATGTTGCTCTGTAGCATCTTTGCGCTCCGCTTCTATCTGCATGTGATAAATCTTTAGCTCCAGTATAGAAAGCCTGTCAATAGCCCAGGCAGGGCTCTCCGTATTAATACTTGCATCTGCTTTGCACTGTACGTTTGCATATTCATCCAGGAACCAGTCATCAATCTGCTCTACCAGGTTCGTTCGCTCCTGGTTGGAGGCATCTATGCGGCGTTTAATGTGTAAAGCGGTTACAGGATCAATGCCGGGGTCACGTACAATGTCTTCGAGATGCCACTGCACAGTATCCACCCAGTTCTTAGCATATATCAGATGTTCTAAAGAGCCGGTAGTATGTGGATTATTTATGGGGGTATTTACGTTATCATGCACATGGTAATCGTGTATGCTTTGCTGAAATATCTCTATGCAATACTCACTGGTCATATACTAATCTTTTTAACAGGCAGTCGCTTACTGATGCTCCAAAAAGTTGAGATCCTTTCCAAAGGTCTCCTGGATGTTGATGACTGCAATCAACCCCAAAACAATAACAATTGCTCCGGTTATCCAGGCGCCGGTAATATAGCTGTGATCAGCGTTATGCGACTGATGGAACAAAGAAGTCCGTAACAGTTGAAATAAAGGAATAATTAATAATAAAGTACCTCTTACAAAATTAGGTATTGTGGTAGTTGCAGTTGCCCTCAGGTTGGTGCCAAACTGCTCTGCTCCTATGGTTACAAATATTGCCCAAAAGCCCATGCTAAAGCCTAAGGCGCCACATAAGATATACATCATAATGGCGGAGCCATTGTATTGTACTGTAAAGAATAAAACCATACATATAATAGCTATCGAGTAAAATAAGTACAATGCTTTTTTACGGCTTTTAAGTAATTGGCTAATAAAGCCTATGAGCACATCACCGGTTGCAATACCAGCATAGGCAAACATTACTGCCTTACCTGCATCAATAGGCTCAGCTATACCCATAGCCTTACCAAACTCTTTAGAAAAAGTAACCAATACCCCAATCACATACCAAGTGGGTAAGCCAATGGCAATACTTAATAAATAACGCTTAAAGCGTTCTCCGCTGCTGAACAACATCAGGAAGTTGCCACGCTGCACGGCAGTTTGCTTTACCTGCTGGTACATACCTGATTCAAACACAGATATACGTAGTATTAATAACAGAAACCCTAAGCCGCCACCAATAAAATAACAGGTACGCCAGCCTGTACCATCAGGCTGCACAAAGTATTGCTTAATGAAAAAGGCTACAATAGCTCCCAGCAATCCTACACCCGCTACCAATGAAGTGGCAATGCCGCGCTTTTCTTTGGGTATCAATTCAGATACAAGTGTAATGCCTGCCCCCAGCTCACCTGCCAGGCCTATACCGGCTATGAGGCGAATCCATGCATATTGGTCTGCAGTATGTACGAAGCCATTAGCTATATTAGCCAGTGAATACAATAAAATAGAGCCGAAAAGTACACTTAATCTTCCTTTCTTGTCACCCAATATCCCCCAGAAAATGCCGCCCAGCAGCAAGCCTGCCATCTGGAGGCTGATGATATGCTCCCCTTCGCTGGTTATTTGCACATCGGTCAATCCCATGTTCTTTAAGCTGGGCACGCGGATGATGCTGAATAAAAGCAAATCGTATATATCTACAAAGTAACCCAATGCCGCAACCAGCACAGGAATGGAGAGTATGTTGTGTTGTTTGGTTTGGTTCATATTAGCAATCAGGCAACAAGTTATTTTACGTTTGTATCTACTCCCACTTTAGGGTCAACAACCTTGTTTTTACTAAGAAATAATTTAAATAGTACCGGCAAAGTAGTTACTAAAATAATGATTATGGCTATTACATCTATATGTTCTTTAAGGCTGAAGCCATACCTGTTCTGCACCCAACTCTCTAAAAAGTGCCCGCCCAATACCATGGTAGTAACCCATATAATGCTGCCCAAAATGTTGTAGAATGCAAAGGTAGCTTTGGGCATCTTTACTACACCGGCCACTATAGGTGCGAAGGTGCGGATAATGGGTAAAAACTTAGCTAAGAATATTGTTGCTTTTCCATATTTCTCATAAAAGTCGTGTGCCCGTATAAGGTGCTTACGCCTGAACAGCAGCGTTTCTTTACGTTCGTATAATACAGGGCCGGTCTTATTGCCAAACCAATAGCCTGCCATATTGCCCAAAACCGAAGCAATGATGATTAGCAGTATAATAATGCTATAATGAACATTATAGAAGCTGGCGGACAGTTTATTTACATAAATACCTGCTGCAAACAGCAAGCTGTCGCCGGGCAAAAAGAAGCCAAGCAATAAGCCTGTCTCCGCAAAAATGATAAACAGCATAACATATAATCCGCCGTTTTCTATAACCCAGTCTATTAAATGGTTGAGCATGATTCTTTATTTACTAAACTAAGCGAACCCGTTAAAAGTCCAGCTTTCTTGTTCTTGTTTTATTAAATGTGATAACCGAAAAACTATCTGGCAAATCTTCTGAATAATCTATCAAAAGTGCTAATAATCTTTGCAGAATTATTGGTCGCTCCGGTTTATCATAACGCATCAATATCACAGCAAATACCTTTAGTTGTTTATTAAAAACAAGGTCTCCAAAATCTTTGTCTTCTGTGATTATTATAGCAGGTGGCATTAATGACATGGTTACGATATCTTCATCAGCCAATGATGCATATTCTTTAACAATCGATACTACTGAAAACTGCCGGGACTTTAATTCTGAAACAAAATAATAATCTACACTTTCATTTACAATTATCTTCATGCTACTGTAGCCTCAATGATTTTTTCATGTGTTAGTACTGCATGAGCATACTTCAACACTTCCTTTATGTCTTCTATTGTTAATCTTGGGTAAGCCTCTAATAAATCTTCATAGGTATATCCTCCAGCCAACTTTTCCAATATCAATTCAACGGTAATCCTGGTGCCTTTGATGCAGGGCTTACCCATCATTATTTTTGGATCTACTGATATTCTATCAAATTTCATAGCGTTTTTTTCAAATGTACGCATTCTACAATTCGCCTTCCCACTTGCTTACCACACTCGTTGCAAGCGCATTGCCAAGTACATTGGTAGCGGTGCGAAACATATCACAAAAATGGTCTATCGGCAATATTAAAGCAATTCCTTCAGCAGGAATTTTAAACATGGTGCAGGTAGCGGTAACTACTACCAGCGATGCACGGGGCACGCCCGCAATACCTTTGCTCGTAAGCATCAGCACCAATAGCATGGTAAGTTGTGTACCGGTATCAAGCGGAATATTGTACGCCTGCGCTATGGCAAGGCTGGCAAAGGTCATATAGATCATACTGCCATCGAGGTTGAATGAATAGCCTAATGGCAGTACAAATGCTACGATCTTATCCTGGCAACCAAAACGCTCCAACTCTTCGGTAAGCTTAGGAAATACCGCTTCGCTGCTGGTGGTGCTGAATGCTATGATTAGCGGCTGAACAATCCGTCTTAACAAATGAGGCAATTTTTCCTTTAGAATAATTGCCCCCACGGCTATCATTACTCCCCAAAGCAGCAAAATGGCAATAATGAAGTACAGGAAATATTTACCATAGAAAATAAATATTGCAGGCCCCTTTATGGCTATTACGGCAGCTATGGCTCCCAGTACCCCAAGCGGAGCAAAGTTCATTACATAGCCTACCATTTTCAAGATTACATGCGCCACTGCATCCAGGGCTTTCACCACTATTTTCCCCTTTTCTCCTAATGCTGCCGTAGCAACACCAAAGAAGATGGAGAATATTACGATCTGCAGTATCTGGTTCTCTGCCATTGCATCCACCAGGCTTTTAGGAACCACATGATCCACAAAATTGCTCAGGCTGAATGCCTGCGTTTTACCTACCAGGTCTGCCGCGCCGGCTTTATCCGCAACAGCTAAATCAATGCCTTTACCCGGCTGAAAGAAATTGACCAGCACCATCCCCAGCAACAAACTGGCGAGTGATGCCGATACAAACCACAGCAATGCTTTGCCTCCCACGCGGCCTACCGTTTTCAAATCTCCCAGTTTGGCAATACCTACCACCAAAGTGCTGAATACCAGCGGTGCAATGATCATTTGTACAAGGTTGAGGAATATCTTGGTAAGCAGTTTTATATTATCCGCAAAGGACTGTGCAAATGCCGGGCTGGCCGCTACATACACCCAATAGCCAATAGCAATGCCGGCAGCCATTGCAATTAAAATATAAAGAGTCAACCTGTTATTCATGCAAAAACAGTAGGGCGCAATATAATGTGAAATAGGCAAGGTAGTAAAGGTTATTATTTTTTGCGGGTACTGATTTGATATTGGTAAGTGCTAATGCAATCACTCCATTATTTACAGCAGCTTCAACAAGTCTGCCTGTAGAGAACGTGACGTGCCTGAAACTGTAATAGGTTTGCAGTTTAGATACATGGTTGAAATTTAAAGGGGTTCAATGGGGCAGAAAGGCAATATGGATAAGGCCTTTAGTATGTGGATAAACTTATAAGTTTGGGGGTTAATATAATTTTGCCTTTACCATAATAAAAAATTTATATTAGTATATACTGGGGCAAAATAGCAGCTTTCACTTATGTAGTTGTTTAACCATGCTAGGGAAAAATAACAAACTACCTTTTATCAACATACTTGGAGAACTGATTTAGATAAACTAAAGCTCAATGTTTAAGCAATAACTCAACAGAATAGAGCATCTGACTACGGATCAAAAGGTTTCAGGTTTGAATCCTGACGCGGTCACATTGAAAATGAAGCACTTAGACGAAATAAGCTAAGTGCTTTTTATTTATGTGACCACAAATGTGACCATAAGCATTTTTATTGTTTTATTACCTTACTTTATCATTTTCACAGCCTTAGCTGGGGTATTTACGAAGCTTCGGATATCCTGTTTTTGGATTTGCTTTTCTACAGGCAGTTGTTTTACCTGGTCAGGAGTGATTGCATAACCGTTTATTTGATTAAAAATAAACAACCAATACGAGAACGGATAAATAGATACAACAGCTTAAGCTTCCCATGGCGCAAATGGGGCAAACAACCACCGATATGACAGAGACTTATGTTACAGAGCATCTGGAGGTAATGAAAGAGCTGGTAAAAAGGAAAATGCCACAGTTATAATATTGTGGCATTTTTCTCTTTGATTAACAAGCAAACAAACAATAATATCAATCCTGATTCTTTCGTTCAATTATAAAATTGGAGGATCACCTGGATAAGTGCCTCCTGTTCCTGGCGATGGGGACCTCTTTGCAGAGGCTTTCTTTGCAGAGGCTTTCTTTGTGGCGGCTTTCTTTGTGGCAGCCTTAGTAGAAGCTTTTTTTGTTGCGGTAGCTTTTTTAGGCGCTGCAGGCTCCTTTGGTGAAACTTTTTTAGCTGAACCTATTGTTGATCGTTGTTTTGTAGTTCTTTTTGCTGCTTCACCCACAACATTTTGAAACATTGTATCAAGGTTTGAATCTACATATCTATGTAGTGCTTGTTTCACAATATCAAACCTTACCTCTAAGTTTAAGTTGAGCTTTTCTCTTACTGCAATACGGTTAGAGAAGCAAAAAGCCTGTTTACAACAATACCATAATTTGTATTACCAGAAAACCTTACTTTTTTAAGCTGTTCTGTTAGTGTATCAACTAGCTGATTTCGGATTGATTTAGCCATGCTTTTTTTGGATTTTAAATTGGATCAAACTATCAGTTGCAAGTACTTTTATGGTGTCATCTTTTATGATCATAATAGATTCATTATCTATATTTTGAGGTTGAGACTTATCAACTGAGTTATTAACTTCTTTGTGATTTTCCCTCCATAGATTTACTGATATAAAAAAAGAAAAACACAAGATGCCTATTAAGAAACAGGTTACAGCGCTAAATCTCAACTTCTTTAAAACTCGTTTAGAATTGAAAACTAATGAATCTGTATCGTTCTTGATTTGTATCGCATCTTGTTCATGCAAAGTAGCTCCTGATGCAAAAAGCCCCTTATTTTTCATAAAATCATTAACAATACTTGCAAGTTCATTATCCACATTCACTATTTTAAGGTAAGTGTACATCATAATAGCAACTGAACTACCTATTAACAGCCAAGACAGGAACAATACAGGTAAAGATATAGAATCGCTTATCTTAACTATATCTTTTATGAATGTGATGGAAAAGGTAAATGTGGCACCTGATACAAGAAGGAAGTTTTGTTCAAAACTGGATAATTCTTTGGATAAAGATTCATAAAGCGAGTTTCTATACTTTGAGAGTTCTTCAATCGTCATATTAAAATATTACTGGATTAGAATAAGAAATCAATTAATTGCACAAGTACGCGGCCCTAAACTGGCGATCAGTCCTTTCTTCTCTCACAACACTTAATAAATTCATCGATGTCCTGCTAAAATAAGTAAAACTTCATTTCAATTATAAATGGTATTTTAAGCCGTTGCTTATGTTCTTTTTGTCCTTTTGTAACAAATTCCTACATTTAGTGTTAAATTCTTACGCTTACTAAGCCAGCTCTAATAATCTAAGTATGAAACTGCTTCTACTGCTTTTACCTTTTGTATTCTTTATCTCCTTTATTCAGCCAGGTACCGCAAAAGAAACCTACAATCTAAAGTCTGCTGATGTTACCTATGTTTACATCTGTGACAGTCAAACGGCTTATGCTTATCATTCTACTAAGGTGTGCAGGGGATTAAACCGGTGTACACATCAAATAATTAAGGTTATAAAAAATCATGCAATCAATAAGTATTACTGGAAGAAATCTAAGGAGTGCAGGTAGTATGAAACCATTTTATAAACAACCTCACTTATCCTACGTCCGGTCAACTTGTGTATTACAAGCAAGCTTACTGATGTGTTTATATTAATCCACGATATTAAATAAAACTTAAAAGCCTCTCTTATGCAAAGACTTGTTGTAGAAGCAGTTACTAATGAATTTACTATACAGGTTCGGAAATCAAATTATCAATTACCGTTTCTGTTTCCTATTATGATACCGGATCCTATGTAAGCGCATTAACGTCTGCAAATTTTAGAATAACCGATTGAGGGATGTCTGGTACTTGGGGCAATTTAGATTATTCAATTGAGGTTACAGAAGAGCGTGGGATCCGCTTTATTTTAAAAAATACTTATACTCACCTTGTAAATTGATTAAAAGAAATGAAACAAATGCTATTAGCTCGTTAATGATTTTGAGATATTAGGAGCAGCAATCTTTCCAATTTCAAACCTTTAAACTTTTTTATGATTACTTATCAACAAATTTTGGATTATGGTAATTCTTTGCCACAAGATGTAAAAACCGCTCTGGGCCCTGTTCAATCAACTGAAATGATAACACTTGACGGTGGTATGGTGGGCTATTGCAATTACAGTAATGGAGCCATTTATTACATGAATACCTGGGCCGATAATAACTGGCAGGTTATCTATGGATTAATTTACCAAAAATGGTGTGCTTTGGGCAGAGAACAAAGCGTATTGGGCTATCCTGTATCACAGAAAGAAGAGAATGCAGGAAGTGGCAGGGGGAGGTATGTAAATTTTCAGAATGGTACTATTATCTGGAAATCTGGCGACGCAGAAGCTTTTGCAGTATACAGCGGCATTTATGCTAAATGGGGAAGTACAGGTTATGACTCGGGCTTTCTTGGGTTCCCCCAAAGCGATGAAACCGGTACTCCTGATCTCTTTGGCAGGTACAATCATTTTGAAGGCGGTTCGATTTACTGGACACCTATAACTGCCGAACACATTGTTCAGGGTGCTATTAGAAATGAATGGGCGTCTCAGGGATGGGAACAAAGTATGCTTGGGTATCCTACTTCTGACGAGTTAGTAACGGAAGGCACTAATGGCACAGGAAGACATAGTAATTTTCAGGGAGGTGTAATTTATTGGACACCTGAAAATGGAGCAGTAATTCATTTAAACCCTCCTGACACAAATATTGGTATAATGCCATTGAATACAATTTCCTGGCATAACCGCAATGCCTCCGATCATGAGGACCTTACCAATACTAACCTTGCTAAAGGATACAGATTTCTTACTTTGTCAATTTATGGAGATACTATTGATCCTTTTTACGCTGCAGTAATGATACTTCGACCTACTATTATTGCACAAAAAGCCTTTTTCAAACAATCTACTCAGGAGTTTCAGCAATTGTTGGGTGATCTTTCCATGCAAGGTTATCACCCCGTTATTGTTTCGGCAACAGGCCCTGCTAACAATCCATTTATAGCGGCAGTGTTTCAGATGACAGGTACTCAGCCTGTTGTACATTTCAACCTTACAGAAACAGATATGTGCAAAATAAATGACCAGCAATTCCTTGATGGCAACATACTTCATTGGGTAGACGCTTATGGAGATGAAACAGATACACGATATATTGCGATATGGTACTCAAATCCTTCTAAAATAGGCTGGAATGCCGGAAGCCGTCAGTATGCATTCAATGTTTCTCAACAAGAAGCCCAAAACAACTTCAATGCAATAACCAGTGCCGGACCTTCCTTAAGACACATCGCCTTTACTCCAAAACCAGGGTTTTTACAGGTTTTTGCTGATGAAATTATTGGAACTTCATGGCATGCTCAGGCAAATATGACAAGTGAGCAATATCAAGCTCTAAGCGATGACATGGCATCGAAAGGAATAGTAGCTGTTCGTCTTTCTGCTCAGGGCTCGGGGAGCGATGCCCGTTTTGCCGCCATTTTTTCTAATCTTGATCGACCCCAGCCCCGGATTTTTAGAATGAGGGGAATAGAGGGAATGGCTCCCAACCAGGACATTGACAATGCAATGAAGACATATATGATGGAACAGGGACTGTATGGATCTAGTTTAGCTATAGTGAAAGATACAAAGCTTGTGTATGCAGCAGGCTATACCTATGCAGGAAGAAGTTATCCAGACGTGTTGCCTACTACCCTTTTCAGGCAGGGAAGCTGCTCTAAAACAATTACTGCTATTGCACTTTACCGGTATATTCAGACTAATGCCCTTTCCACAATTGATGATACCATTGATCTTGTAAAGATGCAGGATATTCTTGCTCTAGACCCTCCTCCAGGGCGTTCTCTTGCAACAAATTTTGATAAAATTACTCTCCGGCATTTACTGGAAAGTACAAGCGGATTAGAAACTGTAGACGACGAGAAGCCCAATATATCTAGTGCGGATCTTAAAACAAAAGAAGCATTTAATACGACATTTCCTGTAACATTAAAACAACTGGCGAGTTACGGAGCTACGCTTAATTTAATCAATCAGCCCGGGGATACTAAAAGTGTGCATTATGGTAATGCCGCTTACTTTTATTTAAGTCTTGTATTATCAGTTCTCCATAACAATAATGCTACTGAGTATGATTTAGAGGAAGCTATAAAAGTATTATTAATGGATCCATTACAGATGACCAGGATCCGCCGTTCAAGAACATTCATAGGTGACCAGTTAGCTGATGAAGCCAGATATCATGTAAGTAATTTGGAACTCGCCAAAAGTTTACGTACGAATGATCAGCCTATGTTACACAAGGCCTATGGTCTTGAGATTGTAGAAAATTATGTTGGTGAAGGCGGACTTTCTGCCGCCGTAGTAGATATGGCACGGCTTATAGCGATGCTTAATGTAAAAGTAAATAATCCGGTTTTAAATAATGAAAGCATTGACACTCTCTTTAAAAATGCCACCTATGCTACTCATAACTATCAAAGCCCACCAAGTCCACCTGGCCCACAAAATCAATTCCACGGGTTTCATGGGTGGGATATCATGAATTTGATTGATGAATCAAAAAAAGAATATTGGGGCAGAAAAGGTGGTGATATAACTGGAATACAAACTTTTATTGATTTTACATCAGGTGGATTTACCTTCATAAATGCTATTAACGAAAACATAACTGACACAACAGGAGTTCCCTGGCCAGATATAGCTGCAGCCATTGAATGGGGTGATACAGATCTTTTTCCACTCTTTGATATGCCCTCTTTCCAGTGAATTCAAATAATAAAGTCTGCAAGAGAAATATTTAAATTAGCAGCAAACGAAAAACTTATAAGGTTCTCAGATTATGAGGCACATTTAGACTTTGACACATACTTTTTATTGAAACTAATATTAGAACAAAAGATAGATTGTCCTGAAGTAATGAATTGGATTAGAACTGTATTTAGGCAAAGACTGGAAGCGGAAGAATATGCATCCAAGAGAAAGCAGGCAGAGTGCCAAGCGAAATAAAAAAAGCGGGATTACATAAAAAGCAACTCCGCTTTGAAGAATTTAGGTTTGATCAGTTTTAGTAGGGTTCAGGCTTGTATGATCCTAAATAGCCAATAGAGGTGCCAAATACTTAAATGGCTTATAATTAATATTTTATACGTAAAATTATTATATAAGCCGTTCCAATTTGAATAAAATAGTTTCAAAAAGAGAAGATTTTTGACTTCTTTATGATCCTTAATACTTTAGCAGGATTAAGGATTTAGAGTTAAATAGGACTGCCTCTGTCTTTGCAGAGGCTTTTTTATTTAAATATCCTATTGATAATTACAATTAATTCAAATCATTACAAAGGCTCAACTGTAGTGATTGCAATCCTCACAACCCTTACATAAATGCCACCATTGAGCTATAAACATTTTGTTACGAAGGAACTGAAATATCCTGCACCTGCAGATTGGGCTTAAACTGATTTAAAGAATTAATAGTTGTATTGTAAGAAATAGCGGTGCCAATTTGGTCATTTTCTTTCTTTCCCGCAATGTCTCCATCAATAGCCCCCTATGTGCGAGGCATGGGACATTGCGGTGGTTGAAAGCAGGTGTCAGCTATATTAAATATTACATCAGCTACCATTTTCTGCTTGTCTTCCCATGCCCGTAAGCAGCGCCATTAGTGTTATAGAAGTTGTTTATTTTATTACATTTACCTGCACCATCTGGATACCGCTGATTTCACCCCAACTCAGCGAAGTGTTCCATCATAGCTGTTTTATACTTTCATTTTTCCGCAATCTCCACGTTCTTCGAGGTGTTAGCTTAGCGCACCTAGAAGAGAAAGATAAAAATGATTCTTCAGAATCGTTCTTTATACTGTAAGCTAACATAATAAGAAAGCAAATGGCACTGCTTCCACTTATCTATAGAATGAGCATATCAGAGATATATTTTTATCTTTTGCTGCTGCGCTGCGCTAACACCTCAAAGAATGTGGGCATTTTGTCAAGAGATGCTGAAATAAATTCAGCATGGCGGCAATCGCTTACAACGGAAAGCCTCCTGCTTGCACCTACCGGCTATGAAAACCGCACGAAACAACGTTGAATAACCTTACCCCATTTTAAAAGAATGAGGATGTGTTGAAATAATGAATTGCTACATTACTTTACAAATCGTTTCATAGTAGAGATGATTTTTTTATTAATACGCTAACACATTGAAAAACGTTGCGGGTTATTTGCAGCGCGGCTTAAACTAAGCTACATTGCGCCATCAACAGCCGCTTTATGAAATTGCTTTCTCTCTTCCTTCTTTCCTCCTTTGCCCTCCTTTTCCTTCGTATACATCACTGAATTTATCTTGTCTGCAAAAGAAAAGTGACGATGAATTTATTAATGATTCAAATTTAGAATGGTCAATATATCTCCATAAAACTGTATCATCACTAACTCCGATGTAATTATCATGGTAGGTGTATGGCATAATAATGATTATAATTTGACGTACTGTGCATTGTTTTACTTCTTATTGTCTTTGAATGTCAATTGCTTCACTCTATCCATTGGGTAAACATCAGTTGTCTTTGCCTTTTCATGGTAGAAGAATAAGTAGTTTTGGGTCTTACCTATGTAGTAATTGGTGCTATCAGATATAAGCTTTGTACTATCATCTAAATAGATTGTAGTGCCATAAGAGTCCTTTTTATCCTTTCTATACTTTACTTCTGTACTTGCGCTTTCTACGGTAAAAACAAATAAAAGAATTGATAGAATTAATAAGCCTGAAAAGAATTTATGATTTTTTGAAGAACCCAGTTTATGATGCTTCACGTTAATCTCTAAAATGATGACTCCAATAATAAAACCAATCAAGGTTCCATAAATATACTGTAAGCCAAATTCCCAAGTAACAGTTTTATTAAAAATCTTGATAATTCCGATACCAACTATATACCCAATCATAGCCCCAAGAAGTGGAAAAGAAAGAGAAATGTATATTACAAGTCTTTTCCAAAAAGAGTTGGTGTTAAAACTCATAATTAATAGCTTATTACTCCTTTCATTTTCCTTTTTCGATGTGTACGCAAACCAATGTGCTGTAGCCACAACTAATCCAAAAAAAACTATAAAAAGTATATCAAAAAAGTCTAAATGTGCCTCATAATCTGAGAACCTTATAAGTTTTTCGTTTGCTGCTAATTTAAATATTTCTCTTGCAGACTTTATTATTTGAATTCA
>Ga0115848_100672_pt1 | contig 13928 bp, 10 predicted proteins | sample InSIn3gowninarea_FD_83862 | JGI IMG/M metagenome (GOLD analysis project Ga0115848, IMG submission 83862) | reverse complement strand
GTCCTATTGTAAAAATTAAAAAACTTCGTTTAAATACTTTTACTAAAAAAACTCTTGTTCCTTTTTCGTAAAACCTTGGCATCACAAACGCCATAGCATTACCAACTGCAAACAAAAAAAAGGGAAACACCAGATCTGTAGGAGTACAACCATGCCAGGTAGCGTGTTCTAATGGGGCATAAATATGAGCCCAACTACCGGGATTATTAACCAGTATCATAAGGGCAACGGTGGCACCACGGAAAACATCAAGCGAGTAATAGCGTTGATTCATTTCCTGAAATTATTATATATTATTTTTTCCTGCAGTTTTTTTACAATCTGTTATTAGCAAATACTTGTTTTAGTAAAGCAGATTATTAAAAAGCAATAACAAAAATTTATTTATAGTAAGAGCGACTTTGTAATAAATAAAGGTTGTCCGCTTGTTTAGTCACTTTTTTAGGTGGTTTAATTTTAAATTAAATTTTCTTTAATAAATTGCGGCCCAATTGCGCATATTGCCAGCGCTATTACGCCGTCTTTTTATTCTCTTTAATGGTCACGGTGTTTCGATTGCATATAGTTTACGCTAAAAGTTAAAGCAAAAATGAAAAAAAAGAATATTGCAGTCATCCTGGCCGGTGGGCGAGGAGAAAGGAGTGGTTTTGATGTTCCTAAACAAATGATGAAACTGGCAGGTAAACCAATTATTGAACACACCATTTCTGCTTTCCAAACTGCTGATTGTATTGATGAAATAGTTGTTGTTACTAATAGTAGTTGTCTTGATAAAATTGAGGAAATAGTTGCCAGCCGTGCATTCTCAAAGGTTAAACGAATAATAAATGGAGGCAAAGAAAGATATGAATCTTCGCTCGCTGCTATCAATGCTTACGAACAGGAATCAGAGAATAACGATATCAAGTTAATTTTTCACGATGCTGTTAGACCCCTTGTAAGCGACAGAATTATTCGCGACGTTGTAAATGCACTTGATCATTATAATGCCATAGATGTAGTTGTGCCGACGACAGACACCATTGTTGCTGCAGACCCCATTACGAACACAATTGCATCTGTACCTGAACGAACTGTATTAAGAAACGGACAAACGCCGCAGGGGTTTGCTCTAAAAACAATAAAGGAGGCATACGAACTTGCTTTAAAAGATCCTGCTTTTAAAACTACTGATGATTGCGGGGTGGTTTTAAAGTACCTGCCCGAAGAGAAGATTTATTTAGTATCAGGGGATAATAATAATGTAAAACTCACTTACCAGTTAGACTTGCATATTATTGATAAACTTCTTCAACTAAATACAAAGTATGTAATTTCTAATAAGCTAAATTCCCGCACGCTCTCAGCGCTTAAAAATAAAGTACTGGTTATAGTTGGTGGAACCAGTGGAATAGGAGCTGAAATGGCCGAAATATCTTTGGCTTACCAGGCTAAAGTGATTGTTGTAAGCCGACGCACAGGAACAAATATTACAGATATTAATTCAGTTCGTGCAAAATTTGAAGAAATACGGGCTGAGTATGGACGGATAGATTTTGTAGTGAATGCTGCTGCAGTTTTAATTAAACAGCCTCTTGCTTTAATGGATTATGCTGACGTTTTAGAAGCTATTAACATTAATTACCTTGGTGTTATAAACGTAGCAATAGCTGGGTACCCACATTTGAAAGAAAGCCAGGGACATTTATTAAACTTCACCTCCAGTTCGTACACCTACGGTCGTGCTTATTATAGCCTCTATAGCTCCTCTAAAGCAGCGGTTGTTAATTTAACCCAAGCTTTAGCCGAAGAATGGCATCTTAATAACATAAAAGTAAATTGCATTAACCCTGAACGTACAGACACTCCTATGCGTCGTCGTGCATTTGGAATAGAACCGCCGGAAACACTATTGTCTGCAAAGGACGTAGGCCTGCTTTCATTAGCTGTACTTTTAGAAGAGTCTACCGGACAAATTTTGGATATAACTACTTACCAGGTTAACCAGATTAAGTCAGAGTAGCATTACAAGAGCAGTTGAATTACAGAAGAACTCATTTGATACTGTCCCTTTAAATACCGTTATGAACAAAGCATATATTGTGTTGCTCCATAAAGATCCTGAGCAGGCTTACAAATTATTGCAAAGGCTGGATGATGATAAGGCAATGTTTTTCGTTCATATAGACATTAAGAAAAACAAAAGTGATTTTAAGCAATTATATCAGTTTCAGGAAAAGGTTCAATTTATAAAAAGAGAGAACGGAAAATGGGGTGGTTTTGGAATCGTGCAAGCAACTCTTAATGGACTCGAAGCAATAAAAAAGACAGGAAAGAATTTTGACCAGATACACCTTATAAGTGGGCAAGATTATCCTATTAAAAGTAATCAATTTATAGATGGGTTTTTTTGTAATTCAGATAAAAAGATATTCATTAAAACTTTGGGTGCATTGCCCCTGAAGGAATGGTGGTTGGGAGGACTTGTCAGGATTAATGAATACTACTTTGGAATGAAGGATTACCAGATATTTCTTTCAAGAATTCCTAGATTCCTAAGCAGGTATTTTTCATTTTTAAGAAAAAAAATTCCCTATGATCTTACTATTTACGGGGGCTCGCAATGGTGGACGATTGATATGCATGCAATGAATTTTATTCTGGAATATGTAAAAACCCATCCTAAAATAATTTCCTTCTTTCGTTTTTCTAAGCTACCCGATGAAATGTTTTTTCAAACGATCCTATTAAATTCCGACGATAAAAATATTTTAAATAGCATAGAAAATGATAGTAAACGATATATTGTCATACCTGACGGGCAAAATCACCCAATTGTTTGGACGAAAAAAGACCTTAATACGCTTTTAGATTCAGATGCTCTTTATTCAAGAAAGTTTGATCCTAAAGTTGACTCTGAAATTTTCGATCTTCTAGATAACAACTGTAAATAGTATTCTGATTGTAAATTCTATATAATTTGAACTTAAGCAACTAAATCCTTTAATCCTGCTTTTTACATTTGTTGCGCTTGCATTTCACATGCTTAATACCTCGATTAATAATTAAATACTAATCCATAAACAGCTGATTTAACTACAATTTAAGAGTCTAAAAGTTTCTATCGTAGCACTATTGCTAGCCTTTTGTAAAAGAAGATAATTGAAAATAACGAAAAGTATCAATTAGTGTATCTTAAATATGTTAAAAAAATTAATAAATTACTTATAGCTCTGTTATAGACACTTCATGGGACTGCTTTAGCAGAAAATTATTTGCATATATTTGCGCAAAACAAGGACAACAGCTTACCCAAGCAGTTTTTGTATGAAGAGCAGGCAATTGACCTATTTTTATTTTTTTTACAATAGTTAACGAATTCTTTCAGCAATAGGGAAACGTGCCTTATTGCTTTTTTTTACCACAAACTCAATCATGTAACTGAGGTGGCGAAGCCATGTTCAAAGATTAGAAATATATGAATCTTAAAGTTATTGGTTTTATTATTTTGATTAGTACTTTTTGCTCATGTGCCAGCACCAGTAAATATGTTTATTTTAACAACATTAGTAAATCAGACTCAATCGATACATCAATAAATATTCCCCCTATTTTAGTTAAAAGCGGTGATGTTCTTCAAATTGTTGTATCTACTATAGATAGAGAAATTTCTTCTTTATTAAACCCGAACTCATCAATTGTTGGCGCTTCAATAAACAACCCGATTCAGCAAGGTTACTTAGTAGACAGGGATGGATACATCGAATTGCCTATGGCAGGAAAAATTTATGTAAGAGGAAGATCGACGGGAGAAATCAATGAGTTAATTAAGGGGCAGCTTAGTAGTAGTGTAAAAAATGTTTTTGTTTCTACCAGGCTTGTAAACTTCAAAGTTTCAATTTTAGGTGATGTTGCTCGTCCCGGGTCTTACAACGTCCCTAATGAACGAATATCTATTTTAGATGCCTTAAGTTTAGCCGGAGATTTAAATATTACCGCTGTTAGAGACGATGTAATGCTAATAAGGGAAGTAGAAGGTAAAAAGAAGTTCATTTCGATTAATATGAATGATGGTAAAACCCTGGCTTCACCTTATTTCTATCTGGCTAATAATGATGTACTTTACGTAAAGCCTGGTGCGACAAGAGTTTTTGGAAACACAACGGGATTCAGGTTGTTCCCTTATATCACCGGTCTGGCGTCATTGCTAATTGTCGTTTACGCTACATTTATAAGAAAGTAAAGTTTTTAAATAATAAATGAGTTCCGAAAATACTAATAATACCACTATTACCGAGGATACCACTAATTTGCGCGGGCTAATTAGTAAGATATTATATCATTGGCCATTGTATTTATTGCTACTTATCCTATCCGTAACATGCGCCTATGTGTACCTTACTTATAAAAAACCTGTGTTCTCCTCGACAAGTAAAATTTATATTAAAGATGATAATAAGTCTGGCGCGAGTGGAAGTGTGGAAGATCTGGCTTTGTTTGGGTCAGACAAGGTAGTTAACAATGAGATGGAAGTAATTAAGTCACCTTTAATTTTAGAGGATGTTATTAGAAATAACAACTTCAACGTTAGGTATTTTAGGAAGGGACGCCTAACGTCAAAGGAAATATACAGAAGCTCACCTCTTAAAATCAATATCCTTAGCGATAGTACAAAAGTTGGAAATTATTTGTTTGATATAACATTAAGGGATGATCGTAAAGTTGACTTGAGTTACCAGGAAAATAATAAAAATTTAAAGACAATTACTGTTCAGCTAAATCAGCCCTTTCACGTATATAAGGATCAGTTTAGTGTTAATTACTTTTCTAATACTATCCCCGAAGAGTCACGCTCTTATCAAATTCAAATTGACTCCATTTTGCCTCTCGCTTATAAAAAGTCTAATGAAATTAATACAGCTGTTTCAAATGGTGGAGGATCGATACTGGAGTTAACTTACGAGGATGAGGTCCCGGAAAGAACTGCGGATTTTTTAAACTCTGTTTTAGACACTTATAATAGATACACATTAGAAGATAAAAATAAAATTGCATTAAACACAATAAAGTTTATTGATACAAGACTGCAGTCGCTGGGTGGTGAGTTGAGTTCCGTTGAAAGAGAAGTAGAGAGTTTTAAAAGAGCACGGGGCATAACTGAAATAGGAGAGAACGCTCAGTTATACCTTGATCAGGTTAAGGATGCAGATCAGAGACTTAATGTAGCCCAACTTCAGCTTGAAGTTTATAATCAAATAGAGAGATACATAAATAGTCCCGAAAACGAAGCCGATATTACCCCTGCCTTAGGTAATATTGACCAAGGGTTAGTTGGTGTAATTAATCAATTCCAGGAGTTGTTAAGAGAAAGGCGCCGTCTTTCCCTATCTCTGCAACCTGGAAACCAAATTCTTCAGAATCTTGAGCAGCAAATTAGCGCCACAAAAGAAACTATCAGAAGCTATGTTGCTAATTATAGAAGAAGTGCTGTAACAACAAAAAATTCCTTGCAAAGGACAGTTAATCAAATAGAGGGGAAGATTTCGCAAGTACCGGGTTATGAAAGAGAATTTATCAATATTAAGAGACAACAAGGGGTAAAAGAAGGTCTTTACTCTTATTTATTACAAAAAAGAGAAGAGTCAGCAGTAGTTGCAGCTAGCAACATCATCGACAACAAAATTATAGCTCCTGCTTTTATTCCTGTAAATCCAATTAAACCAAATCGAAACCTGGTAATACTGGGATTCGTTATTGGCGGTTTTGTGATAGGAACAGCCTACCTTTTCTTTAAATACAGTACGAACCGAAATGTTACAGACAAAGATTTTCTTAAAAAAGAATTTAAGACACCAATAATTGCCGAAATTTTTGAGCAAACAACTACTGCCGCTAAACAAAATGCATTTGAAGAAAGATCAGTATTGAAAGAGCAAATGTTGAACTTAAGAAATAACCTGAAGTTTATGCTTACAGGTGTTAAAACCCCTGTATTGATGTTTACTTCCAGCATTTCCGGGGAGGGAAAAACCTTTCTTTCATCTCACTTAGGTAATTCGTTAACATATAATAATAACAGTGCAGTCCTTATTGAGCTAGATTTGAGAAAACCAAAATTATCGAAGTCTCTAGGTATAGACAATTCCGAGGGGGTCACGGATTACTTAATAGGATTAAAGGACTTGTCGCAAATCATAAAAAAGGTACCTAATACAGAGAGGCTTTATGTCATCCCTTCTGGTAAAATCCCTCCAAATCCGGTGGAACTGTTGGAAAGTGATCGGATGAAATTAATGTTGGACAGTTTGAAAGAGCGCTTTAACTACATTATAATTGACACTAGTCCGATAGGATTGGTATCAGACGCTAAAAGTCTTTCTCCTTTAGTTGACTGCCTGCTGTTTGTTGTAAGATTTAATCATACGCCTAAGGCAAAGTTGAAAGAGGTTTTTGAAGATTTAGGCAGCGCAAACTTTAAAAAAGAAGGTGTGATTTTTAATGGAGTAGATATTAATAGTTCTTACGGTCATACTTATGGCTATAGTCAATATAGTTATGGCTATAGTGATACACCATCTAAGAGAAGTTTTTTTCCATCTTTATTAAGTGGTATAAGACGGCGAATACTTTAAAAAGAAATAATAAAGCTTATTTTTCAAGTGAAGCTTGTATAAGTTTTTTATTGACTTGCTAAAACCAACACTGTATTAACTCCTATAATTACTTACTTACAAGATGTAATAAACTTAGTGAGTGCCGCTGTCTCGCTAATAATTTTCTTGTTGCATCGCATACTTGTACAAATTGTTCTGTCATCAGCATTGCATTAAGTGTCGATGAGAACTATAATTAGATTATAAAGAATGACAGCAAAAAACCTTTTTCTGTTCGTAAAGCAATGCCTGTATCTTTTATTTTATCATCTTGTTTCCTTTTATCCAAGAAACAAAAAAGTTTGGCTTTATGGTGCTACTTTTCGTGATAATACAAAATATTTTTTCCTTTATGCGTCGCAAAATTTGCCGGAAATTAAACATGTATGGATAAGCCCCAAGGTTGAGGTAGTAGAAAAGTTGAGGTCTTTAGGACTTACTGCATACCGTAGAAACTCTTTTACTTCCATTTACTATGCCCTTATTGCCAAAGTTTATATTTGTCATGCCCAACCAAAAGAGATCATTCACCCTTGCTTTCGCGGCTCTGCTATACTGTTTAATTTGTGGCATGGAGTGGGAATTAAAAAAATAGAATATGATATAACAAAGGGTCCCGAGAGACCAAAAGTTAATCCAAAAACTTTAAGGGAGAAGTTCTTAAGCTTTATAGAGGAGCCTAAGACATTCAGAAACGCTTCTGCTGTCTTAACTACCGGAAGGGAAATGGCTTTAATTTTCTCATCTGCTTTCAAATTGCCCTTAAATAAAGTATGCATTGGTCCTTACCCTAGGAACACAGTTTTGTTAAACGATTTTTCTCAACTAAAGAAACACATAGAGAAATTTGAAAGTCTGGAACTTGCACAACTATCTTCGGAACTTTCCAATTATGCAGTAGTGATTATATACATGCCAACTTATAGAGATATTAATCCAAACTTTATGATGGAGGCGATAAGTGATTTTGATAGGCTCCATTCCTTATGTAAAAAAAATAATTTTTTGTTTTTAATAAAATCTCACGTTTCAACAAGGTTCAGTATAGATCTTTCTAAATATAGTAATATCAGGAATCTTGATGGTGCAATAGACATTTATCCACTACTTCCTTTTACCGATGCTTTAATATCAGATTACTCTTCAATAATTCTGGATTATTCCTTTTTAAACAAGAAGATTATTTTTTATCCTTTCGATAAAGAGCAATACTTGAGTAAGGATCGGGAATTTTACTTCGAATATGAAGAGATGTTTACGTCTGATTATTTAGCCTCTTTTGATGATCTAATGAAGGAATTGGAGACGCTATCAAACCAGGATATGAAGAAATTGACATTTGATTATCCTAATTGTAAGCGCTTTTTCGACAAAGATTTAGAGATAGAAGATATCACAAAATTTATAAAAAAGGAAATTAGCTATTACGATTAGAATATATAAGGTAACAACAAATGCCAACATTCTAATAGTTGCTAAGAATACAGATAGTTTACGCCTTCAGCTAGCTTTCGCAATGGCTTTCACCGAAAGTAAACTGTTACTGCTATTGCTATGATAGCTTTATAAGATTATGAGTAGAACAAAATCAGCTTTTTGGGGCACGATTTCTTCCCAGGTTTTTATGGTTATATCTATGTTAGTCAATATAGTTACAACTCCTATTATTGTTAAACAGTTAAGTGCAAATATTTATGGACTGTCGATAATAATATTTCAAATTACTGGCTATTTAGGAACCTTTGACTTTGGATTAGGGGCGGGCATTTCGAGAAATCTTGCTGGAACGAGAGATGGAACAGACGAAAGTAAAAACAAAATTGAGAAAATTATTTCGACTTCATTTGTCGTGTATGCTATTATCGGAAGCATTATAGCGATTATGGGCATTGCTTTAGCTCCCTTTGCAGTGAAAATTTTTAATGTTCCAACAAATTATCAGAATGACGTCCAGCCCATCATATCCTTTGTCTGCGTATTAGTTGGTCTCCAGTTTTTGCTAAGATCTATTTCAGGAATTTTTTTTGCTCATCAGAGGCAGGTTTTGTCAAACTCGCTGGGGTTTGCTTTAATGATTAGCAATACTCTTCTTGTATTGTTTTTTATTTATCAAGGCTTTCAGTTATGGAGTTTTGTGTATGCTCAGCTAGCTGGTTTTATTATTAACAGCTTATTGAACTTATATTTTTTTAGAAAGCACTATAAGCACTTGAATGTCTCCTATAAAAAGTTCGATTCGAAGCTTTTAAAGGATATGTTTTCTTATGGTGTCTTTATATTTATAAATAGTCTTGCGGTACAAGTAGTATTTCAAACAGACCGGGTGTTGGTAGGATCCATCATTTCTTTAACTGCAGTGTCAATATATTCTTTAACTACCAAGTTGCCGGAGCTAGCAACAACAGTAATTTGGAAAATAACTGATAATGCTTTTCCTGGTATGGTAGAGCTTTCCAAGAGTGGAAATAATACGAGAGCATTTAATGACGTGCATGATAGAATTATGCAATTGACTCTATCAATATCTATGATAGTATTTTGGATGGTGCTTTTAGTTTCTTATCCATTTACGAGGTTGTGGGTTGGAGAACAATTCTTTGCTGGTACTAGCTTTATTATTCTTGTGTCAGGTCTGTATCTTATTTATCATACCATTCTTCACGTTACTGCGGTTTGTCTTAACGGAGCGGGTTTTGTGAAAGGTTTTTCACTAATGTCATTAGTAGAAGCTAGCCTAAATATCCTCCTATCCATTTTGCTTTGTCGTGCTTACGGATTAAAAGGGGCTGTACTTGGAACATTATTAGCTGGAGCCTTAACCAATGGATGGTTTGTTCCTTTTATCGCTTTCAAGTATGTAAAATTTAATTGGAAGTCTTATTTCATGGTGATTCTAAAGCCTGTGATAGTATGTTCTTCGTTTGGTATAACCTTATATTTTCTGTTTCATAACGCATTTAGAAATATAGACAGTTGGTTTAAGCTAATTGTTTACGGCGGGGGAGTTGCATGTTTTTTTGCTGTTCCTTTCTTTATAATCAACAAAGCGATGATTTTAAGCCTTAGATATAATTTAAAACTTAAAAGTCAGCATGCCTAGAGTTTCTGTTATCATTCCAAACTATAATCATGCTTCATTTCTAAGTGTGAGAATTGATTCTATTTTGTCTCAAACTTTTCAGGACTTTGAAGTTATTATTTTAGACGATTGCTCTAACGATAATAGCGTAGAGGTAATAGAAAAGTATAGGAATAACCCCAAAATTTCTAAGGTAATTTATAATACTACGAATAGTGGTAGCCCGTTTAAGCAATGGAAAAAAGGGATAGAAGCAGCTAGTGCAAATTTAATATGGATTGCTGAAAGTGATGATACCGCTGCCCCTAACTTTTTAGAAGTACTAATTAAGCCTTTCGAAATCCACTCTGATCTTTTAATATCCCACTGTCGCTCTTTTCGTATTGATGAAAAAGGCAACATTAAAGGGTTGGTTACTTTTGCCAATACGGGTGATAATGAGAGGTGGAGCAAGGATTATATTGTCGACGGGAAATCTGAGCTAAAGAATTACTTGAAATATCGAAATACTATACCGAATGCTAGTGCTGTTGTTTTTAAAAAGCCAGAAAATATTGATGATGTTTTAAGGACAGACTTAAAGTTTTCAGGGGATTGGTTATTTTGGAAGGAGCTGTTGAGTAAAGATGGGAAAATAGCACATACTAGTATGCCGCTCAATTATTTTAGAACACATTCTCAAACTACGAGGTCTTTTTCAAACACCGCTGTAGCAGTGGATAAGGAGGTTAAAAAATTTAAAGAGTACAGAAGTTTCATCTCTACCGTTTTTGTTAACCCCTTTGACGACCGGTACCGATGGATGATGGAAGACTGGATTCATCGAGAAGAAGTTTTTAAAAATACCAGTTATTATTACAGACCAGTTTTACATCCGTCTCTTACTCTAAGATATTATTTTTATCTTTTAAAAAGGGCAATAAAAAATTTAACAAAAAGGTAAATTATAATTACGGCTACTATAGCCCCTAGTTATTGTGTTAAAGAAAAATCTTTTCTATAGCTCGATTTTATCAGTAACTCAATTTATTTTTCCATTAATAACTTTTCCATATTCAAGTCGGATATTAGGACCAGGGGGTATTGGATCAGTTAATTTTATCGACAGTATAACGGCCTATTTCGTATTGTTTGCTGCCCTTGGAATACCTACATATGGTATAAGGGAGACAGCTAAAAGAAAGAACAACAAAGAAGAATTAAACAAGTTTGTTAGCGAACTAATGTTAATTCACATAACATCCGTCGCTGTTTTTTCGCTTTTTTATTTAGCTACAGGTTTAATTGTACCTACGTTGCGTGCTCACCTCGATCTTATATTTGTAGGTATAGGGTTGCTGTGGGTAAATGTGATAACCGTTGAGTGGTTTTTTCAAGGTATAGAAATGTTTCAATATACTAGTCTCCGATCACTAGTCTCAAGAACTTTGTCCGTTGTATTTCTGTATGTCTTCCTTAAAAAGGGATCACCTTCAATCGTATACTACTTAATTGGAGCCAGCGGCCCAACATTAAATGGGCTTATTAATATTATAAATTTTAGGAAGCATGCTAAAATAAATTTTTCAGCACTTTCAATTAAAGAGACATTTAAAAAACATTTTAAACCACTTGTTACCATTTATAGCATCATTAACCTTAAGATTATATGCATGATCATCTTCACCTAGTCCTCCCGCTAACAACAAAACCAGGTTAAGATGTATTTTACTTAACTCCTTAAATACGTTAATAAACTCAAGTTGACCTTTCCTTGGTGATATAGTTGCCGCAATACCCATCACTATAGCTTGATCCTCCAACCCTAAACCAGCTCTAAACAATGACCTCGCCTTTGGGTTATTTTTAAATATTTCTGTATCTAAACCGTTATAGAGCACCCCTACTGAACTATTCTCGCTATATTTTGCCTTTACAGCGTATGAAACTGCCAACGTTTTATTATAGAGTGACACGCACAGGTTGGAAAGAAGGGTGTCGAGCTTAGAGAAATACTTAAGGTCGTGGTCACTCCAAACCCACTGTTTATTTTTTATAAATAATTTTGAATAAATAATTGCCGGAACCAGGTAAGAGGCTGGAACAACTGTGTTCGCGTGAATAATGTCTATTCTATTTTTTTTTATGTAACTAACTACAAAAGCTGAAACAGAAAAATAGTTTTTTATCGCCTTTATCAAAAATCCAATTGTACCGGTGCTACTCCTATTTAATTTTCGTAAATCTTCAAGCTGAATTATTGAATATGGTTTATTAGCTGCGATTAAGTTGTCAGCAAATTTTCCGGGAGAAAGTGCCAGGTGTGGTTCTACATGCTTTATATTGTAAGAAATAAGCCTTTCTATTACAATTTCTGCTCCTGAAGCCTTCTCTCCACCAAACACGTATAAAACCTTTTTCATTAATTTAACCTGTACCTGACTAAAAAATATTTTTAGCTATATAAGTACTGCTGTGCTTCCTCGACTGCTTTTAGAAAGTACTCGCCGTTCGTAATTTGTTTTTTCACCCTTTCGCAATTCTGTTTAAACTTATCATATTGCTCACTGCTCAACTGCACTGTATTTAGCTCCTCTAAATTTTCAACCAGGAAACCTAACTGTTGTTCAACTATCATTTTGCCTATTGCTGAATCCCTTGGTGCAATAACTGGTAAACCTGCAGCCAGGTAAAGTGAAAACTTGTGTGGATTGTTGTACTTAAGGTAGTTACCTAAAATAGCGTCACACTTTTCTATACTGTTTCCGTCCCATATGAGTCCGAAATTACCGCCTAATTTATATACAACTTCGTCGGGAGAAAATTCACCTACCCATTTTACGTTGTTAAATGAACTACTATCTTTTTTATAGTTTGGACCGTAAACTTTAAAATTCCAGCTGCTAATTCTATTAAGCGAATAGATGAAATTGCTTTTAGCCAAGTTACCCGCAAATACAATGGAATTTGAAAAGCTAGTTTCAGGCTCATTATTTACCTGATTAACAGTTAAATAATCAAAGAGACCTAAAGGAATCATTTTTTTAGTAATCCCTTTTTCTTTAAGCCAAGCCATCATACTACTGTTATGGACAATTAAACAGTCGTAATAATTAAGATTGGCAACTTCCTTTTTAACTAGTTCGCTGTCTTGTCCCCCCAGTCTTAGAGACTCGATATCATGTATTACACAAAAAAATCTTATTTCCTTTTGCCTTGCTGCCTTAATAAAATATTTGAAAACATTGTTTAGCATTGGGTATTGAACTCCTACCAATGCCCCTTTAGGCAATTTCAAATACAACTTTAATAAGGCGGTAAACATGTAGAAATATCTGAGTGAACTGTTTGTGCTCTCACTATAAAAAAAATTGTAATCCTTATAGCCTAACGAGGAAAACAGTTGGATGCAATCCTTTACAGCTTTAGTAGAAGCTGAGTTTTTGTCGGCAGACTTACCGACGTTTATAGAAAGTTGATATTTCATAGGTTAACACGTTGGCGCCCATTCCAACTATACAAAATCAATTTTAGGGTTAAAGAAAAGAGAATCCCAGGCAGACGACATCACAGTACTGATGTATTTGAACCTGTTATCCTTCCTATTCTTTAGAATTTTATAACTTATAAAGCCAACCATTCCTATAGTGTATAACATATAAAAAAGGAAACCCTTATTCTTCTTAACCTGGAAAAATTCGTTTCGGAAGCCGTACTTGTGCTTCCACAAATTCGCGGGCGCATCGGTAACAATATAAGCAAAGTAGTTTTTTGGTGTCTTATGCAAGACTATACTGTCAGAACAATATACCCCTAAATAGCCTGACTTTGTGATGCGATGTGTATACTCTTGGTCATCCCCCCATATATAAAACTCCTTATACGGCAACCCCAGCTCCTTAATCGCGTCCATACTAATAAGTACAGAAACAAAAGAACATCCTGCAGTTAGCAGCATATTATGATTATCATACTTGTTAAAAGGCATGGATTTATTAACTACAGGCTTCATATCAACAAGGTTCATTAAGTGGGGCGAACCATCTATCCACACGCCTTTACTACATATAAAACCTATTTTCTCCTTGTTTAAGATACTAACCTTTTCCACCAGCCTCTCCAAAGTATCGCTACGACAAATAGTATCATCATCCATTATCCACACCCAGTCCGCGGCGTAACCTGCCGCTAATTTAATTCCTGAATAAAATCCCCCGGACCCGCCTAAGTTTTCCTGG
>Ga0115848_100671_pt1 | contig 13938 bp, 11 predicted proteins | sample InSIn3gowninarea_FD_83862 | JGI IMG/M metagenome (GOLD analysis project Ga0115848, IMG submission 83862) | reverse complement strand
GGGAGAGATTATGATTTATGAATGGATTTATTGAAAAACACCAACAATGTAGTGATGCAAAAGTGGTTATTTCTCTTTATGCGGGGAAAAATTTAATCAAGGCATGTTGTACATATGGAAGAAGAATTTCATGTGTTGTGCAAATAGAGTCACAAAGGACTATCATGTTAAATAATTACAAATCTTTTCGACTATCAAATTCAGGATCCATTAACTTCTTGGAAAATTCAGGTACTACAATTCATTTATTTTTTTTCTTATAATACTTTCGATACTATTTTTTTCATATTTCTTAATTGTCAAAGTATTTATTGTAAGGACCAATGATGGAGATTCTAAAACAGAGAGCGATGAAAGTGGGAAGCAAAAAAATAATCAACATAGTGCTTACGTTATTGAGAAAAGTATGGAGGTGGAAACAGGAGGAGAAGGAGGAGAGGAAGAAGTTATCATACCATGTACATAATTTGTTTGGTTTTTTATCTTGATAATTTTTCAATTTATTTAATTTCCATAATCATAACATTTGTGGATGACTATTATAGGGAATTATGAGATGAATGAAATTAATCAAGACGATGACCATGGAACGATGGAGATAGAAATGGGTATTAATAATTGTAACTCTATATTTTTTTATTTTTTTTTTATTATTCTAAATTATTATTTTTATTATTGTGATTCATATCATTTCATATGTTGATTATAGTTGGAAATAAAGAGAATGAATATAATGACTAGGGGACTGTCCCACAAAACTACAATCAAGAAGAAAATATTATTATGGATGATTGTAGATGATTCTTTTTTTGTATAGTTGTTTAATGAATTTTTTTCATTGTCACAATTTATAACATTTTTTTATGTTTATTATAGTGACAAGCAAAGAGAACCAAGACATTGATCAAATGAAAGTTAAACAAAACTTTAATCAACAACAAAATATAACATCATGTAGTTATAATTTGTCCACTTGTTTTCCTTGTTATTTAATGTTTCTATTCATTTTCACAGTTCAAAATATTTTATATGTTTAATTTGGAGAAAAATAAAGGTAACGAAGATGATGATGAGGTTTAATGTTACAAATATGAAGATAATGTCGTATCATATACTTATAACTTGTCTTCTTGTTTATCTTATTATTCTTCAAACTCTAATGCTTGCAACTACCATAACATTGTATATTTTTATTATAGGAACAAATAAAAACGATAAAATTAACAATCAAAATAATGTTAAAGGTGTGTCTGTGTGTGTTTCTTTTTAAAGGTTGCATTACTAATGTTTTTCTTGGTATTGGTATTTGATTGAAGGTTTAATAAGAAGTATAATTCGTATTTGATTGAAGGTTTAATATGTTTACTCTAGGTCCAATCAAGATGATAAAAGAAAATATTGTTTCATCTATAAATAGTGCAAAAACCACTCAAGCTAAGTGTATTGTTTCAACAATTTTTTTAGTAATTTTTGTAACATGAATAAAATGGTTTGACTATATTATTTTCCATTGTGTTGCAGCTAGAATAACTGAAAAGAAACTACTTATTTTTGAACTAAAGGACATTTTTTATCATAGCACTGAAGATGAAGCAACAAACAAAGGGAATATTGAGAAAATGGGAGCTAATGCTAATTACACAATATAGAAAAAATTATTTTGGATTCATCCACATGCAAAATCATTTTTTGAAATGTGTTTCAAAAATGAATCTATTGACATTGCAATTTGGATGACAGCTTTGAAACAAAGCACTACAAGATTTCTAAAAACGTTGGTTTCAAAAACATTACAAGATAAAGTTGTGTTTAAGTGGACTACTTCAGACTATAAACCACCAAAGGGACATAAGGTCATTGACAATCCAACGAAAGTTATACACACTAAATCATTGAAAAAAGTGTGGGAAATGCATACCCAATATCGTGCAATCAATACTATTATAGTTGATTGTTTAATTAAGAGAGTGAAAGAGAATCCAAAAGAAAATGTGATTCTTGCCCCTCCATTCATTAGAGCAAATCAAGGTGATAGTTGGTTGATCAATTAGCTATAGGGAATATTGCATAAACTCAACAAGGCTACAGATGTGCGAGCTATTTTGAAGGATGTTCAATTACATTTAGAAGTACCTTAAGATTGCAGATGTCTATATCATGCTATTATATGTATGACATCATGAATTATTACTTTTATTTCACAACAATAATAAAAGAGTTGTTGATTTGGTTTGTCATTACTAAAAATAAAATATTTTTATTGTCTTTATTTTTGGTGAGATGAATGGTCATTTATTGTTTTCATATCAAAATTTCCCATGCTATATTTTCATTTACAATGGATTACATTGTATGTAAAATTAATAGATAACTAGTCTACTTGTTTTAATTATATTATTTCAATTATTGGCTTTAAATGTGGTCTAAGTTATCGTTATACCTCTTAAGAATTAACAATGTAAAGGATGACCCATTTCATTCTTATAACCCTTTTTATTCCATATAAGTTGAAAAACTATATTAAGTTGTACGTAGCACCAACAATAAACATACAAATTGTACTAAAAGAACCACACAAAAAAACTAAGGTAGAAACTCTATAAATTAACATATAATTAATTAGGTTTGAAATTTTAAAATTGTATTATATTGTATGTGAAAATTAATAAATAATTAGTTTGTTTACTTGCACTAGACCATTGTAATTGTATTTTTAAATTGCAATTAAATAAATATTTGTAAGTCTTAAAATCAATGATTTAATTGGTGGGTTAATACATTCTTATAAGACTTTTATTCCATACAAATTAACTAAATGTATTAGGTTGTATGTATAAAGTAAACATATTATTTGTTTGTTCATTTTAATGGGGCAATTGTATTTGTATTTTGTGATACTTTGAACTCATTGTAAAATTACCTTTGCATACAAATAGAAATAATTCATAATAAATATCAACATCATTTTTAAAATTATAGGTTTCTATGTCCTTAAGCAATGAAGTGTTGAAGTGGAGATACGTTAATATCATACATGTGGTTGCAGTGCAGATACATATGGGAATTACTACAAGTCAAAATATGTTGTTGATATTTGAAATGGAAGGAGTATTCTTTCAATCATACACCAAATATGAACAAAATTTTCATATTCAAAGAGAATCAAATTGGCAGTTTGGTGATAGCTCCTATTTTTTAATGCCTTTTTAGTGAGAAGTATTAAGATATTGCTTGAGAAATTATGATGTTGCAATATGGAAATTAAATGTCACTGACAAGTACATCCGAAAAGTACTTGAAAAATAAAATATTGATATAGAGGACTTTAAATTTGCATGGGATGCGTCTCATTGTCATTTGCAAACGAAATTGGAAGCAAGTAGAACATGACAATTTTATGAGAAAAAGTTGATTGATGTGTGGTCCCAATATGGAGATAATTATGAAGAATCAAATGTTTTGCTAATAGATACAAAAAAGCATACTTCTCAATTCATCGGATATTGATCTAACCACATCTTGATAAAATCATATGTAGGAAAATAGCAAGATACGTGGCTTATGCAAGTTTTATTCCCCTTTCATAAAACTCTTCATCGTATCAAAAAAAAACATGAGTACATTTGAATGTTCAATAGAACATGTACTTCATTTTAGTTTCTTTTATAAATTTGTCGAAAAGTACGTTCCGATTTTTCATTACATTTTGGACATAATTTTTGTTGAATCAATTTGTATGATTTTATATTTTTAAAAATATATGGGAATTTCCAATTATATTAATATGTATATTTCTTATTATTTATAAATGTTTTTGCAATGACTTTGTTGTATCAAATTTTTTTCTAACATGTGTGTGTGCTTGTGCGTGTGATCTTAAATGAATTGTTTGCCATTCAAATTATCTTACATGAATGATTGAGGCATGTTATTTTTAATGACTTATGTTTATTTATATGTATCAATAATCATATATAAATTTGAAATATAAGTTTTGAAATAGAACTCTTTGCAAACAAAGGTGTTATTCTTACTAAAGAAATTATAATAATTTACTTGATAAATGCTATGTGCATTATTCGCTATTCACAATGCATTATTCACTATTAAGGCTAATGATAAATGTGTCATAGGTAAATGATTTGATCTTTTTGAAGCATAAGATGTGTGATTTCTCAATCGTTAGTTTTCATAAATTTATATGCTTAAATCAATTAATGGTTGTAACTGCAATCATATCTTATTGAAAATCAAGAAGGCACAAAGTTAGTTATTCATTGTTTACATATAAAATGCAGTAATATGAGTGCATAAATGTGATATGTAATTTTTTAGATAAAAATATATTGTAAATAATTTTTCATTTCTTAAAAAAACATATATATGATGATAATTATTGATAAGGGGATTATCACAGTTTCATTAGATACCATCATGGATGAATTATGTCATTGAACTTTTTGAACTGTAAGCTATCTAATTTCATTATTTAAAGTCATTTTTTTGTAAATTTGTATTTTAAATAAATTGAAATCATATCACTTGAGCTATAGCTATATTATTGACTTTTACTTAGTTATGTCCATTAATGTGAGTGTATAAATGTCATTTATGACAGCCATATCCTATGATGGATTTTTTCAAAAAATAAGTCTTTAAATTTCTTGATAATAAGTAGTAAGTGGACTATTTAGGCTAACGGGTGATGGCTCATAAGTGAATACTACTCATTAAATTGTAGGGCATTCAATTGTTAACCCATATTTTTTTTCTTCATATATTCTTGAATCAACTATTTGTATATGCAATCATCTCATCCCATTTAAGTTAATAAGAATCCATTTATTGACTTTTACTTGTCTATCACGTAATCTATTAAGACTATATTAATCTCATATGGTATTGTTTTGAAACAAAACTCTATGAGAAACAAAATTCTCTTCTTAATAAACATGGAATAATTAATTAACAATGTGTTAAGTGGACCATCTAGACTCATTAAAGAGATGGTAAAAAATGGTTGTATTTAAACTTTTTGCACCATAAGACATTGATTTTCCAATCCATATTAGCATTTTGTCATTTTCAATTCTTAAATAGTTTATTTGTGGTTTATATAATTTCATATAATCCAATATGACTTGAAGAATTCTATTTGTTATATGCATTGATAGAAGTTCATAAATGTGATACTTTTTTTAAATGTAACTCTTAATGTTATTAAATATATATATTTTACAAAAAAAATTATAATTAACTGATAATGATTTTTAAGTGGTCTATATAAAGCCACTTATCGACTTTTATTTTCATATCATGACGTTTAATCTAAGTGTGTAAATGTGGCACTTATTTTTTTTTTAAATAAAATTCCATGTAATATGAAATGTTTTTCCTAACAACACATGGAATAATCAATTGGTAATGAATGTTAAGTAGATTGTTAAATTTATTTCAAGGTACGGGTGATAAATAAATGTATTTAAACTTTATGCAACATATGGCATTTGATTTTCCCACCTTTATTAACTTTTCGTAAATTTCAATTCTTGAATAAATTATTTGTAATTGAAATAATCTCATAGAAACCAACAAGACAAGTATGTGTTAAATTATATTTAGAATGTATGTATGTATAAATGGGATTTATTTTTGAAATAAAGATCTCAATGTAAGTAAAAATATATTTTTTAAAAAATTAATATTTTAAAATCAATTATTTATGGGTTCTAACTCGTTTATTCAATTTTGAATTGACAACTTTTTCTAACTATGCATCATTAAATCAATTATTCCTATATGTAATCATGTCATATAAGTCAATAAGTCAAGAAATCATTAATTTATTTTTATTTAACTATCATGTGGTTTAATATGAATGTATAAATGTGAAATTGCTATTTCTAGAATAAAAAACCATGTAAAGATAATAAAACATGGGTTAATGAAATCACCACGAGCATTAGGTAGACTATTTAAGGTCATTGAAGAGATGGGCCATAAATGGATGCCTTTAAACATTTTACACCATATCACATGATTTTCCCATCAATATTAACATTTTGTAAATTTCAATTCTTAAATAAACTATTTGTACTTAAAATAATTTCATAGAATCCAATAAGACTCGGAAGTTATTTATTGAATTTCATTTAGTTTTATGTATTCATATAAGTTTATAAATGTAATTTATTTTTGAAATAAATCTATTGATGTAAGTAAAGATATATCTTATACAAAACTATTTAGAATTAATTGATAATCAACTTTAAGTGGTTTATTAAGACTTCATGAAAAATCAAGTGTCATAGATGAATGCCTTTTAATACATATTTAATCTTCAAAATCAATATCTTAATGATAATTTATTTGTATTTACATTAAGTATTTAATAATTAGAGAACATTGGGACTTATATAAATTTCAACTAAAATACATGAGTTATGTTTCACATTTATTTCTTCCCCATTAAAAATGCTTATCATTTTCTCTTCTTAGTGAAAGAAATGGTCAATCATGGTTTTCCGTACAATTGGTTGACACTAAATTTACATTGAGACTATTATTGGTTTTGATAGTGTTGACAAGGAGAGATCAATATCCACACTACCATCAATTGTGCTAATATTTGAAAACCCTTTCCCCCACTACTTACAAGAAGTCACCACTAAAATTTCTTCTTTACTTCAATTTGTGACACTATCCATCATAATGGAATGACTTGAATACCCATTCAAGAACTCTCATTTGATGTACTTGGATTTGAGTGGAGATAGATCAATGGTGCCTAACCTTCTTGAAATACCTAGATCAACAATGTATAACTTTTATAGTGGATGCCTGCATGCTACGAAGATGAATCATGGCACCCTCATTAGTGCTTCATAACACCACAAAGGGACCATAAGAAGTTAAGCACAAGAACATTTTACTAAGGTTTTAGTAGACTAGTTTCAATGCAATGCAAGGGACACCTATCCTTGTCATTTACAATAAGATCCTCACATCACCATCATTCAATAAAAAAATCCCCCGTAGTTTGGGGAAAAGGGGGTTAGAGTTGCCAGACATAAAATTTAAACATCAAAGGAATCTAGTATGTTATCCATAACTATAATATCTTTATTGGATGTTTGACATACTAATATGATTTGGCTTAAATCAATTTCTTCTAAGAGTTTGATTCACACTCCTATTGTGTATTGATACTATTATACATAACAACCCCATGTTTGACCTATTCATGATCTCTAATTGGTTTGAAATTACTTGTAAATTATTTTAATGTTGAATCAAGTTAATATGGGAATTTAGAAAAGAATGAATGTTGTTGAAGGCCTTGTAATAAAATACTTCCAAATTTAATGAAATATGTGTTTATGGTGGGAAGAGGTTTGACAAATCGAAAGTGCGATGCTTTCATTGTCATGAGGTGGGCCATTTTGCTACAAATTGTCCACTAAAGAAATCCAAGAAGGGATCCAAGGAAGAATCGAAAGGTGAGGCATTGGCCTCATAGTTCAAGTTGGATTTCACCCTCATCACATGCATGCTTTCATCCATGGTGGTATGTGGTTGGTTTCTTGACAATGGAGCTTCATTCCACATGGCCGGCGATAAGAGTTTGTTCAGTACCTTGGAGGAGAAAAATCTCCAGATACTCATAGAGATGGGTAATGATAAAAAGTATAGTGTCTCAGGAGTAGGCATAGTTTTTTTCAGAGGGAGCATGGAGCTTGCATTACCTTGACAGATGTGAAGTATGTGTCGGGACGGAAGAAAAACATGGTATTGATTGTAATGCTAGAATATAAAGGCTATTATGTAGTGTTCAGTAAGGGAAAGGTTTTCCTTAGACACATCACCACGAGACAGGTGAAGCAAATCGGTTCACCAGTCAAGAACCTGTATGCTCTTGAGTCAAGATCTCCTCAGGTCGAACGTGGGGAGATGTGGAGTGATAGTCCTAAGAAGGCTAGAATAGACCTTGCTACAAGAGCCCCGACGAGGAGTAGAAAGACTAGCTGAGTGGGTATAGACAGCTGTGGATGGAGCGGCAGAGGAAGCTTCAGCATCAGAGTATGTTTCTAGCCCAACAAGGAGGTCAATTCGGAGATCAGTTACTTACTTCTCAGTACTGAGTTGCAGTGCAGCAGTGTTCAGCACGATGCAACTTGATGAGAGGAGGTGCAGTGTGGATGCATGCTCGTAGATAGGACCATTAGCAGAATAGATGCAGCAATAGGAGTCAGTGCGATTGATGCAGTCAAAGATCAAAGTGACAGAGGTTAGAGCAGTCAGATACTGAAGAGCACAAAGGTGCAGAGTTTTCAATCGACAAAGGCAATAGCAGTAAGAGACTTTGATGATAGAGGTATAATTTTGATTTAGGTTGGATATTTTTTTGTTTCTAGAGTTGCTGGAGCAACAACACTAGGCAGAAGTGTTGCATGAAGAACATTCCAAAGGTTCAGGATCAGGTTCATGTTGAATGCCTTTCTTGTTGAGAGGGAGTGTTGAAAATGGCAACAAGAAATGGTAAAAATAGAAATGTTATAAATAGCATCTCAGGAACCAGTGTTGGATATAGCAACAAGGAATGATAAAATAGAAATGCTAAAAATAGCATTGCTATAAATAGCATTTCAGGATAGATTCGAATTTTAGTTAGTCCCTGAACTAAAATTAAGAAGTAAAATTTGAATTTGATGTTAGGAGCTGTTTGTAAACTAATTAATTAATTCATATTGAGCTAATTAGTTGGAGAAAATAAAACATGAAGTCTATGTGAAGACATGCAACAGTTATCCCTTTGATTGAGGAAGTTATCCCTTAATTAGGGAGATTAAAATCAGTTTTACTTTGAGTTGTAATTAGTTAGCTCAGTTAACTGAGTTAAGTCCAGTTAGATTAGTTCCAACAGTTTGTGGAACTGATTGTGGGTTCAGTTAGTTAATGCATGCATGCATGTAACTATTGTACTTCAAATAACTAAATATTCTCTCATAAATAACTCATGCATGTCAGTTCAATCATAGACCCAGTTGAGATCAGAGAAACGGACAATGTACTATCAGTTGGTGGATTTATCCTATATAGCAAAATCATCCATGCAGAAGGAATTATCTCCTTCAGGATTGCACAGTTACTTCTGAGTTTGGTGAGTGTGTGATGAGGCCAATTCACACATGTGGCAACATTGGAGCCCATGAGAAACTACGTAAGGAAATAGGAGGCCTAGAGGGAATAGGAGAAGGTCTGTGAGAAGCCTTTGGCTATCTGTGAGCATCATAGGGATTGTATTAAGAGCTGGATAGCTTTTGAGGTAAATATTTGTGTAATCCAGACATATTTCCGCTTCTAGAAGTAATTGATGATAGCTTTCCCTTTAGTTCTATATTGACGATAGCCTTCCCTCTCTTGACGTCCTAATCAAAAGAAACAAAGATGGCTCCATATCACACTAGGTATATCATAAGAAAACCCATACGGAACATTACCTACATGCCAACACTCACCACCATCCATCCCAAAAAATCGATGTTCTCAACACTCTAGCAACCAAGGTTATTCCTATTTTAGATGAAAATCACTTTGAAGATGAGAAGAACCATCTTATGAATGTATTCGCAGAGAATGGATACTATAAACACCAAGTGGTCAAGGCCTTTAAGAATGCAGAGAATCCTAAAAAAGACAACCACTAGATAATCATTTAGGCAAGGTGCACCTCCCTTACATATTAGGCACATTAGATAAAATCACACACGTTTTAAAAAAGAACAAAATTAGAACCACTTTCAGACCCATGAACACCATCAGCAGATGCCTAAAATCTATCAAATATCCCGCTGATCCCAAATGCCACAAAGGAGTTTACATGGTTCCCTATTCATGTGGAAAAACATACATTAGAGAATCTAGTCGATCTATCCATGCTAGGATTCAAGAACATGCCGCTGATATAAAATATAACCGCTCAAAAACCTCAGCCCTAGCTAAACATTCCATCAAAACCAATCATCATGTCTGCATTGAAAACTCTAGGTAGTAGCCAAAATTAACCATTATCACAATAGAAAACTGAGAGAAGCCATAGAAATAGGCAAACACCCTAACAACCTCAATCGAGACAAAGGATGGAAAATAAGTAACAATTGGATTCCTACTTTAACATCCTAGAACACCCTCTCCTAACTCAACCCTTCTCCCTTTATGCTTGACCTCTCACTCTCCATCCTCACTTCTCTCTTCTTAAAATCTAAATATTAATTTACATTTTAACTAAAAACAAAGAATCGAAGATAATTGAGAAAATTTGACAAATTTTAACAAATAATTAAACTAGTTTCATAGATCATTACTAATATTAACATTAACATTAATACTTTTTAGAATAATAATACCAATTCAAATTAACTTATATTAGAAGAATTTTATGAGAATTTCATTTAAGAAAATTGATATGAATCTCAGATAAATGTAAATAAATCTTAAACAAATAATTAAATTAGCTTTCATTACTAATATTAACATTAATATTAGTACGGCTATAGATTCTTCAAGAAAGGAAAATGGACTCTACACCTACGGTAGATTGTGTGTAGAAATAGATATCAGCAAAGGACTCTCAGATTAGATCAATCTCAAGATTGGAGATTTCCATTGGACACAAACCTTGGATTACGAGAATACAACCTTTCATTGCCACCATTATCATCAAACGGGGCACCTCCAGAGTACGTGTACCTAGTTCCTCGACAAAAAGAAGAATTTGAAACGCAAACCCAAATCCAAGAGCTCGAATCATTGTTGCACCCCCTCTTATGGACGATACAGATTCCTCTAGTTCGGATGAGGAGGAGATTAAAGCAGATGGGCAGAATGTTGAGATTTCGCTGGATGCTCCCTTGGTCAATCTGACAGTCCCCTCTGCCCCTCAGTTCTCTCAGAAACATTCTCATATATCTAAGTCCTCAGACTCTGATAAGGATATTCTGCAGTCAGAGAAAAATAGTCTACAACTTGTTATGGCTCAGCCAAACTCCACTGGATGGGTCAAATTAAGCAAGAAAAAGGGCAAAAAATGTCGTTTGGCAGTCACTGCCCTCTCGGGGTAGATATCTCTGATTAGTTATAGCTTTTCGTATTCCCATGATTTCTATGGCCCTTTCCTTGATTGTCTCTAAGGAGTGAGGTAGATAGCCTATGACCTACGACTCCCATGCCTTTCTGCTTCGGTTGCATGGAAGTTTGATTGTGCTATACATCTCTTTTCTTAATAGAATTAGTCTTTAAAAAAAAAACATTAATATTAATACTATTCCTCATTTATATTATTTAAACATATAAACCAATTAATTTTTTTTTATAAGAATTTCATTTAAGAAAATTAATAAGACTCTTCATCAAGATTAAAATCAATTCATAAATCATAAATAAAACAAAAATCATTAAAATTATAAAAATTTCTAGAATCAACACTAATATTAATAGTTAGTATTAATTAACACTAATAAGATTGTTATTAAGATCAATCTAATTAATTTATTCTAAAAGTAAAGAACGAAACCAGAATAAAATTAATTATATTATAAAATAAAATAAAAACAAATATAAAATAACTAGTTACAAATAAAAATAAATAAAAATCATTTTAAAGTGAAAATAATTAAAAATTCTTATTATATAATTAAATATTTCCATTTAAATCATTCTATTTTTATTATTATATAATTAAATTAAAACCAAATATTATAAAACAATTATGACAGGGTCGGCTTTCATTCCCTTTACATCTCTTAACTCTATTTACTCGTATCAATTAGATCCGTCTTACACAATTACTGATATATCCTGATGATGAACCATGATGGATGGCTTGAAACATCGATGCAAACAATTATGGATGCAAGAACTCCGGAAGAAAACTACACAAGCACTAATCACAGAAGCCTCAAAACAATAATTTTTTCTTCATTTTATTGGGTGCATTTAGGCTAGCAGACCCTTTCTTTCATTTTTCTTTTGACAAGTAAACTATCTAATTCTAACCTTATAACTTCCAATGGCTCAGATTAAGCTGTTGAGCACATTTTATTTCTCTACCTAACTAGTGATCTACCAAGATTAAAAAATTTGGCTAGATCTTTATTCTCTATCTATAAACATGAAATTTAGGGCATGAAGTACTCAAGATTAAACAGTTTGACTATAATGGGTTTTGGCATTTATGACAAGCTGCACACAGCCATTGTTTTGCGTAGTAAAGTAAAAAGTAGTGACACTTAGATTTGCACACTTCCATGATCTATTTTTGTTAGGGGTTCATATTTTTTTTACTCTTTTGATCTTTTCTTATTATTTTTGTCCTTTGATATTTCTTTTAGGACATACCCTCTTTACATTTTTTAATTTTTAATATGGAGAACATTTTGCAGAAAGAAAAAGCATGTACAATATTACAAGTCTAAATATATAAGGAAGTTTGTTTCAAGATAGTACGTCTATCTTAGACACTATGGTTGAGCAAATTTCTCAACCAAACAGTAATCTAGAAGCCTAATTACTTGGAGAGAATCTTTCAATCAACTAAGCCTAAACTGAATCATAACCATGAGGAACAAACTCAATCTACAAAGGTAGGGTTAAATCCAACTTTCCTGATTTTAATTAATTTAATTATTTTGGAATTATAATTGTTTTCATCACATGAGAGTGAGACTAACATGACTACGCATGTAACCTACCAAAACCACCTTTGAAATTTCAAAGAGAAAAGGCAATCAACTTACTTGCAAGTATTTCAAAAAGAGAAAGCAACAAAGTGAGTGCAACTAATGAAAGCTGAAATCATGAATTAAATAAAAAGCAATAATGAATAAAATTAAAGCTAATAATAATTAATAAATGTGAAGGTGTGTTCAAGGGGCACAAAGCTACTGAGGTTAAGTTTGTTCATTGGTGTAGATATTTGAATATAAAGTACTAGCTTAAACTAGTAAAAGAGTTTATGGCTTACATTAAAATGTAGTTGATGAATTTTTCTTATGAAAATTTGAGTAGATCCACTTGAAGTGATCGCAGTCGTCGGTCAAACTAATCAGAACATAACCTCGAGGGCATAGAGGAGAATTAACTTCATGAACTCCTAATAGCGAGGCACTTTAGTGACGAGACCTCGACCAATTGAGCTAACCCTCAGAGCTAGTAGATGATAAAGTGTATTGTTAAAGTATTGATTATTATATATCTGATTTAAACGTATACTCACTAAAGTGATTTCTTTCAAAAAGTAATAAAGAAAATCCCCTTTTATTTGGTTAATGTTATTAATAGTTCTCAGTAGTTTCACAATAGACATCTTTAGTTAGATCAAATAATTTTCTCTTTAAGAGTTATAGATTAATTCATTTTGAGGAACCTCTTCATCCCTCTATTGAATGCTCATGTAGTGACTGGATGGCCACCTTTAATGATATCAAAACACAATATTGTAATGGAAATTCATAATGGAGACAAAATATTGTATAGAGTTAAAGCTATTGGATTACATGTGATGAAGTTTTTAAAATATTGTTCTTGAGTTGAGAGGAGGGCTCGCTTGCGAGCATGTTGGCATGTTGGCTAGCTTAACTACTTTTAGGGCAACATATGGATGATTTTGTTATTGCTTTATTTCTCTCTGGTTTTCACTAATAGTGGTATTAGATCCAACATATACTCATTTGTTAGAAATATGTATGGTTGCAAATGCGATCACATTTATGTTCAGGGTGAAGATAAAATGTGATTCATAATTTTGAATTCACTATAATTAGACTTGTAATATTGTACATGCTTTTTCTTTCTGCAAAATGTTCTCCATATTAAAAATTAAAAAATGTAAAGAGGGTATGTCCTAAAAGAAATATCAAAGGACAAAAATAATAAGAAAAG
>Ga0115848_100670_pt1 | contig 13950 bp, 17 predicted proteins | sample InSIn3gowninarea_FD_83862 | JGI IMG/M metagenome (GOLD analysis project Ga0115848, IMG submission 83862) | reverse complement strand
TTGAGGGGTGGGTAGTTTTGTGTTGGTGGAAATGCGAATTTGCTGCAGTGTTTTTTTGGGGCAGAAGTTGAGGATACATTGAAATGTCGTTCAATGGATTGTGATTGGAGTATGCCCTTGAGGGAAACTCAAATTACATAGCCTGGAAGGATAGGATGGAGGCAGTGCTAGAAGATAATGGATTGAAGGAGTTCATAGATACTGATATTCTGAAGCCTACTTCTAGCGATGCTGCCGCACTTGACGCATGGCAAAAGAAAGTAGCAAAGACTCGAAGAATTCTATTGGAAGGTGTGAAGGACCACATTGTGTCTAGCCTTCACAAGAAAGCCTCTCCATATATAATGTGGAAGGCTTTGATAGATTTGTTCCAAAGCAGCAGCTACCATAGGAAGTTGGCACTGAAGGATAAGCTCAGAAAAAATAAAAATGGAGAAGGGCGACAGTATTCCAAAGTACCTCATGAAGTTTTTCCAGTGCAGGGATGAGCTGGGAAGTGTGGTGATTACAGTTGTGGATGATGACTTGGTGAGCTTGGCTCTCCTTGGATTACCCAAGAGTTGGCATAGTTATCAGGACTCTGTCAATGGTCGGGAGAAACTGCTGGATTGGGAGCAACTTTGGTTGGATCTTGTGTAGGAGGAGATAAGGCGAATGACCAGGGATGGTTATTCATCGAAGAATGAAGACGAGGAGAATTTCACTTTGGCTGCCAAAGCAAGGAAAGGAAAAGGAAAGAAATTTCAATCCAAATCCGAAGCTAAAGGAAAGAAGTAAGATTTTTCAAAGGTGAAATGTTTTCACTATCACCAGCATGGGAATTTCGCCACTAACTACCCACAGAAGAAGAAGAATAAGAGCATTGTTGGATCTGCAGTGAGAGAGGCCTTAGCCTCTCAATTTGAGCTTGATTTCTCCTTGATCACATGCTTGGTTTCAAGCACAATGGGATCAGTGTGGTATCTTGATAGTGGTGCGTCTTTCCATATGATGGGAGACAAAGAGTTGTTTAGTGATCTGGAGAAGAAGTGGCGAGCTGAGATGAGGGCGAATTATGGCACAGGAGATTGGGCCATCTTCACCATGGTGCCTTGAAGATTTTGCAGCAGATTTCTACCGGACTTCCCAAAGGTACACTTGCATAGTCAGATCAGTGCAAGGGATGTACTTTGGGTAAGTTTGTGAAGACCACCTTTCATGAGAAGGATAGTCGTGCTTCGATGATCCTTGAGAGAATTCACACAGATGTGTGTGGACCTTTCTCGGATGCTTCAACAACAAAACATAAGTATTATGTGATTTTTTTTGATCAATTTTCTCGTAAGTGATGGGTCTTCTTCATGTAGAAGAAGAGTGAGACATACTCAAAGCTCTGTGAGTTCAAAGCATTGGTGGAGAAAGAGTCGGGGAAGCAAGTGAAGGCTCTACGGAGCAATAATGGTGGTGAAGACATCTTGGGAAAATTCAAAGACTTCTCTAGCAAAGAAGGAATTCGTAGAGAAATCATAGCCCCTCATAACCCACAACAAAAGGGGCTCGTGGAGATGAGGAACAAAACGATCGTGGGTGCTACACAAACTATGCTTGAGAGGGAGATAGACTTGCATGCAGTGGAAGAATGCCCTGTTCTGAAAGATGAACCTCTAGATTGGATCAGCCACAGAAGGAGATTCATGGAGTGGAAAAGTCCACTCATGCAGCGCCAAACATAAAACTGGGCGAAAGCATACCACAGAAGCTGAGAGATTGAAGCTTGATGCGGCACAAAATGTAGGAGTTCCTACATCATAGCGCAAACAAAGATAGTCACCTGACCGATTTACTAGATACATGGCTCTCATGAGCAAGTGTATCGTGACAGAGCCATCTTCTTTCGAAGAAGCAGTGGAGGAGCCCACATGGGTAGATGCCATGGTGGAAGAGTATGACTCTATTGTCAGAAACAACGCTTGGGAGATTTTTCCAAGGCCGGAAGGGAAATCAGTGGTAGGTTCGAGATGGATCTACAAGGTAAAGCAAGCTACTGATGGGAGAGTTGAGAAGTATAAGGCAAGATTTGTTGCCCGGGGCTTCTCACAAATCGAGGGGATCGACTATGAAGAAACCTTTGCATCTCTCGCAAGGTATTCTTTCATACAGACCACCCTTGCTCTCTCAGTGCAGATGAGTTGGCACATTCATTAGATGGATGTGAAGACTGCATTCCTTAATGGAATCATTGAGGAGGCGGTGTACATTGAGCAGCCTGAAGGATTCAAAATCTTCAGCAGTGAGTCGCATGTGTGCAGGATCAAAAGAGTGCTTTATGGGCTAAAACAAGCACCTCGTGCTTGGTACACACAGATTGACAACTATTTCACCAGACTTGGTTTCACCAAGAGTGAGGTGGATCCAAACCTATACCAAATTGTGGTGGAGGGTAAGCTTTTAATCATTGCACTTTATGTTGATGATTTGATACTAATGGGTGATGAGCAGTTGATACTCTAATGCAAGGCAAATCTTGCAAAGGAGTTCGAGATGAAGGACTTAGGCCTCCATTATTTCCTACGATTGGAAATTTGGCAGCGGGAAGGTGAACTGTTTGTGTCTCAAGGCAGGTATGCTCGGGAGATACTGGAGAAGTTTCACATGCAAGGCTGCACGCCTATTGACATTCCTCTTCCTAGTGGTTGGAGGAAAGAGGATGCTACATTGGCAGAGGTAGTGGATGCCACTATTTATCGACAGTTGGTTGGTTCGCTCATGTATTTAGTTAATACAAGACCGGACATATGCTATGCGGTGAACTAGCTTTCACAAGCGATGGTGAAGCCTACCAAGATTTTTTGGAAGGTGGGCAAGCATGTCCTGAGATATCTCAGGGGCACATCTAAGTATGTATTATGGTACAGATAGTCAGATGATTTGAAGTTGCATGGCTTCACGGATGCAGATTGGGCAGGAAGCTTAACGGATAGAAAGAGCACATTTGGAGGGATTTTCAGTATCACATCTACAACAGTTTCTTGGTACAGTAGGAAACAAATATCCGTGGCACTCAATTCAGAGGAAGTAGAATACATGGCATCAAGTTTGGCTGCATGTGAGGCTATATGGATGAGGAAGGTCCTGGTCGGTTTGTTCGGTTCTCATTTAGATCCTACAGTGATACATTGTGATAATCAGAGTTGCATTAAACTCTTGGTTAATCTTGTGTTTCATGATATATCTAAACATATTGATATCCAGTATCATCATATCAGAGATTGTGTGCAGCAGAAGATCATGTTGCTTCAGTACATTGCTACGGAAGATCAGGATGCAGATATTCTGACGAAGGCGCTCACCAGGAGCAAATTTGAATACCATAGAGACAGGATTGGGGTGAAATATAATCCCTATCTTGTTGAGAGGGAGTGTTGAGATTCAAAAAGATGATGAGCTTAGTGAAAAGAGTCACCTTCACTAAGTGGGCCCGCAAGCTATTTTTGGCCCAAGTCTATTTTTAGACATGGAGACCATATTTCGGAAGTTGCAGGATGCTATTTGTGGATTGTTGGTCAAGTTTGAAAAATAGATGGATTTCTATTTTTAGACATATTGGGCGAAGTTTATTTATAGATCGCTGATCTAAAAATAGAAGAGTCGATTATTATTAGCTCTTAATAATAATTAGACCCTAAATAACAACTTATTCTCTTGGAGCACTTAATTTCAGTTAACAAATGTGGAAAATCAACTAGCTGAAGGAATTACACAATTCCTAGGGTTTACTGGTGTTCATGCATGGAGGACTCGAGTGGCAGAGTTATGATGGAGTTGGTGAAGTAGTTCATGGAGTTTGTTTCAGTTTAACTACACTATTGGAGTTAAACTCAGTTGAACTAATTGTATCTATTTCTAACTGATTGATACTTTAGTGAGAGTGGAGTGAATTAATTAGTTAAATTAATTCAAAAATAATAACTCATTAATCAACTGAATAGAGACAATAGTTAACTACTTGCATGGTAGTTCCAGTGGAGACTCAGTGGAGAGATAGGTGAAAAGGCAAGATAGACTATCAGTTGTGACTATAGTGATGCATCCAATGCATCACACATCCATTGGAGATGCCAATGAGGATTGCATAGTCAAGGCAAGGTAGATTCGAGTTCATTCTTTGGTCTTCTTTAGTAGGGATTGCACAGTAGAGGTAGGCTATTAGGAGGCAGGAGATCAGTGCATAGATTATGCAGATTTATTCATTGGTAGTGTGTAGCGATTGTATTGTACTGAGAGCTTGATATGATTAGCTTTGTATGAGGATTGTTACATGATCTCTATGACATATAATATACAGATAGTTGGGGTTTTCAGCTTCAGGCTTTCCCGTTAAACAACTGTGTTATGTGTGTTTATTTTTATTACTTCATGTGCATGCATTGCAATTGAGTTTTGAATTTCTGCAAATGATCAATGGTGGAATGATTTTGTATTTTGCATAAAGTTAAATATTGTGAGATCAGGAGAATCTATGATATATAACGCATTAGTTATATAATTTCTACATAAGAAGGGCCATCTGATGATTGGTCAACAATAAGTGAAGGTATGGAAAATTGTGTAAAATTTCCAAGTTCTACCGCAATTGAGATTGTTAAGTTATATAGAAAGTTAGATCTTCAGAGAAGAGAGTTGGAAAAGCAGAGGATCTATACTCAGGGAGAGTTGTTGAAAGAGAAATACAAATAAATTGTCCTCAATAATAATCAGGAAATAGAGGATAAGGATGTAGGAATGATTCGGCAATCGAAGAAGTTCATTATTGTGAACTAGAACAGGGAGACATTCTTGAAACATATGATATGGAGGAGGGACTAGCTGACAGTCTCATGGAGGATTTAAATCAGCATACTGATGTGCTGATGGAAAAAGAAATTTCAGAGCAGCATACTGAAATGTTTCCAAAGGAGAAAGAGGCACTGAGGCCTTATGTTTTTTATTTTAATAATTGTTTTGTGAGTGCAGGTTTAGTTGTAGATGCTGGAAAAAAATTGGCATAGATGAGCAACCAAATAAAAATGAAAGAGGAAAATTTTGTGGAAGTATTGAATCCATGGAACAGAGATGTTCAATTGCTGGAAAGAATGTTGGACAATCAAGATTCAATACAGAAAGAGATAATCATGAAAGAGGGTAAGGATGAAATGGAGGCAAAACAAGTAAAAATAAGCAAAGAAAAAGTAAGCGTAGGAAAAAGAGTAAGTGATAGAATTCGACAACTTCAAAGAGAAGAACACTAGTTTGAAGAGTTAGTAGACAACAGCAACAACCTGAAACAAAGAGAAAGAGGTAACAATAAGTAGCAAAGTATGGACCAGCCCAAGGATGTGCTGGAAATGGAAATTGAAAAACTATGGCAGTTGATGATGAAACAATCCATATGGAGAAGATTGATAGCAACAGAAAGGATGATCAATCAAAACTTGAACCTGATTGACAAGGAGAGAAAAATAAAACAGAAGACAGTAGACATACAGCAATAGCAAAGGCGCGGAGCATTCAGACAACTACAAACTAAAGTTTGGAACCCTGGAGGTTTTCTATCAACATATGAAGACACATGATCAGGAGATCATGAACATTTTCTACTTTGGGAGTCTGATGCAAGAGCATTCAACTCAACAATATCATTGTATTTTAGTAGAGATAGGGGGTCTTGTATTTTAAGGAAGTTGGTTTCCTAAGTGTTGAATTAATGTAATTACTTAGGTTTTGAGTGATTTTAATGAAAATAGGAATTAATTAAGTATTGTGAAGCATATTGTAGTTCTCGAATGTAGGAGAACATGAGAGAATTAGGATAGTTGAGAGATTGAGAGATTTGAGAATTAATTGTAAAGCTTAGATTAGGAGCTAGTTCATGATTTTGTGGATTAGAGAGGATCCTTAGAGATAAGGAAGAGATTTTAGGGTTTTGTTGAGAAGTTTATGGATCTAAACCATGAATTGGTTGTAGAATCCTTTTGTATAAATGTAAGCCTAAAAAGCATAGTCAGGGTTAGCTAGTTAGTCAAGAAAAGTTAGTAGTTAGAGGTTTGATTGTAAGCCTACAGGTAGATTGTGAAACAGAGGCCAATGGTATTGGAAATCAAGCCTGAGAGAAGAAACTGTGTAAATATGTGTTTATTAATACAAACAACTCAATTCTGAGTTTATGTTTGTGTATGGAGTAATTTATTTATAATCTGTGTGTGAACTAGAGTAAGTTCTATGTAACAAAATTTGCATGTGTAGAATCAGAGGCGAAATACAGAGAAGAGTAACAAAGAGGTGTTACGGCTTTGTACACACCAACAATACAGGAGGAACCGTTTAATGTTACAGTCAAGGTGAAGGAAGCATAAAAGCGTGAATGGAGTTAAGCTCAGGAGGAAGTTGTGATGCAGAACAACTAAAGATCAGAACCCTGGAAGAAACCCAAAACCACAAGATCACTAAGAAATGACATAAACGTGAAGTAGGAAGAAAAGAACGAGAACCGTCAGATATTTTATATCGACGAATATGAATGATAGAAGAAGAATGGCAGAGGAATAGACCGTGGGGATTAGGAGTGTGCAGATGTTTTGATCATGGCTAAAGGCCCGCACTCAATCACAACCGTCGATCTAAATCTCAAACGCTTACGTCACAGTCAATTACGGGGGTTGAGTTGTTTGGTAATCCATGTGTTAGTTGAAGGGCCGCAGACCGTTGGATCACTCTTGATGTTGACCATTGGATTAATATCACATCGCATCATTCATGAGTGAATGAACCCTAGCCGGGAGAAATTACGATATGCGATGTGCGATGATCGGGTGACTATCAACCATCGGATTGAATGGTAAGATCAACGGCGTAGAGTGAAGCGCCTATGCAAAAAGGGAAAGTAAACATGCGAAGTCAACGTGGGACCGATTGTTGTTCAAATACCAATTGTTGTTTAGTTGTTGTTCAATTGTTGTTCATTTGTTGTTCAGTTGTCGTTCAATTGTTGTTCAATTGTTGTTCAGTTGTTGTTCAGTTGTTGTTCAATTTATGTTCAATTGTTGTTCAATTGCTGAGCAGACCCAAGAAGTGTATGGATGCAAGTTTAAGTTTGTTTGAGTTCCGAATGATGAATGGAAATCGCGCAGCAACCATTGATCTGAGGAAGTGAAATCGATGATGGAGATTGAACGGATAAAGGTGGGCCTCGGAAAATGTGTCAAGGCCATGGAAAAAGTGGAAAGGTAAGGTTGATGCGGTTTATGTATATTTCTATTATATGAGGTTATTATAGAAATAAATCGGATTAAGGGCAATTAACCATGGTATGATTAGTGTTGAGTAAATCCGAGACTAGTGTAAGAGGGTATGTTTAATATGCGTGGGTTTAAGAATTAACCAAAGTTTATGAGGGTTGAATTAGATTTGGTTGGAGAGGTTAATTAAGGTTTAGACTTTTGAATAGCCTTCGAAACATTTTTGCGTGAGATTTTATTAAGGGGCATTAAACCATAATTTATGAAGGGTTGACTAGGCAGGGAGATTGAAATTCCTGGGATGAATGAGATTATGCATTTTATATGCATACTGTGGGTATTGTCAGCTTGGCTCGGCATCAGAGCCTAAGGAAAACAAGATCTCCAAAACTCAGAAAAAGGTTCCGTAAGATAATCTTAGGAAACACCTTAATTAAATTAATTAACCATCATTTAAATTTAATTTTTCCTAAGTATAACTTAGGAAAACAGGTTAATTAATGGGAATTAATTAAGGAAAGTCGAGAATGCTTTAGAGACTCACATGGATCGATTCTAAGATGATATTAGTCATTGATGAGGATCTAATCATGGTCGTTGAAGCTCCAACAAGAGATTATAAGAGTAAGTCGATGGGATGAAATGAGATATAATTAGCACAAAAGGGAAGCGAGTTCCTTAGTAGATTGAGTTATCCAATTGTAGAGTTTTAGCAAGGAAGTGAGTCCGAGCCAGAAGAAGGAAAGCATTAGTGATTGAGGGAGCAACAACAAAGTTTTCTGGAGGATTTTCCAGTGTCATAGAGTCAGTAGAAGTGAGGCCGCAATATTCCACAAAGAAAGTCATTCAGGTGGTGCGAGTTACCTAGTCTAGTTTAACTAATTACCAAGAAGGGTTTGGATCAATTGTCAAAGTCTAGAAATACACTCTGGAAGGTAGAGAAATTTTTTCTAGTGGAAGGAGGAGACTATATGACCTAGTTTGGAGAAGTTACAGAGGTTGTACAAACCACAGAGGCCAACAATGTGAGTAACCAAAGAGGTAGTGCAAACAAGCTAGAGGGAGGCCGAGTTGTTTGGTAGAGGGATAATTTAATTATTTTGGTGAGATTATTTGCTAGAGGATTTCCAGTTAGGCATCTAGATTATTGTACTCATATTTTACCATTTCATAATAACGAAAATAAACCCTCATGTGTTGCACTGGAATTCCTTTCGGTGTTTTTTTGGGGACTATTAATCCAAAAATATTAGTGTCTATTTTATTATGTGTGTGCATTATTTTCTTAGCTTCTAGTTTTTTTTTTCAACGACGCATTTTATTTTTGGTGAAGATTGCAATTGTGAATTTATTGATATTTGTCTTAATAACAAATAAACCGCAGAATAATTAGAAGATAAATTTCCAGTAATTGCAATTAAGGATTTTTCACACAACACCTTGGTTTCTTATGCCTAGACTTTTGTTTGGTTGAATAGTCTACTCACTCCTTGTAATATTCTCCATTGTTCGATTAGGTAGGGATGCTTCTTAGCACCCTATATTTATCTTTCTAAGTTTTTCTACCCTTGGATATTTATTGGATGCAACCCATTAGAAAGGAAAATTTGGGGAATTACATGTCTAAATGCTTCTATGATGGTGAATAATCAGTTTTTAGATGGTTTTGTGTTATTTATACTAGTTAAATAGGAGTTATTAGTTGGTATTAGATGTCACTTGTCCATGTTTTTCCAGTCCTCCAAGGTTATGGTTAGTGATCGTAAAGCTACTTAATAACTTGACGGTTCAAACAATCACCCTGACTGGATTCCTCTTGCTTGGACCTTTATTTATCCATCTGTCAAATTAAGATATCTTGGCATTCCCTTTGCTTTGGGCCTCTTTTCAGTGGCTACTTGGGATTTTGTTTGCAATGTTTATAGTTTAAACTCATTTTTTTGTAGTACAAATACCTTCCATTTCCTGAAAGACTCACTAAAGTGAATGTGATTATTCTAGTATTACGTATTTATTGTGTATCTTGTTGGCTTCTTAATATGGCTCAATTTTATATATGGAAGAAATTTATTCACTCCCACTTGTGGTCCAAGTATAGAAAGGCTTAGGTCCTCCCTATGGTACCTCATGACATTTGAATTATACCCAAGGATGAGGGAGGTCTAGGGTTGATTCATATTATGACTTAGGGTAACATCTTGGCTACCAAATGTGCAGTCTAGTGTAAGAAGGCATACTCTCCTTGATAAGTGTTGATATCTAATACTGTTCAAAGTATTGGAGGTAACCTTAAAAGTGGAATTCCATCTTCATTTTTCGAAAGGTGGTACTCCTCTTTTCAAAAATGATAAACATGGAATAAACACAAAAATTGCCTAATATAGGACCAAGCTTTTAAGAGGAAATGAATATTTATAATGATGGCTATAATATAGAAACTTAACTAATAGGAATGTTAGAGAATCAAGACTTGGAGGGGGATTTTGCTTTAGTTAATATGCTAGGAAGGCCCTCTATTTCTCCATCTTATGAAGGTTTCTTTAAATGTTGTGCCTTCAAAATAGACCCTAAATGTTGTAATTGTTGATTTTATCTTTTAGGTCATTAGGATTCCACTATTTTTTTTCAAGGCATCCTTTAACCATTGTTCAATAAACTCTCATAATGGTGTTGTCATTTTCTCATGCTTTACCCACATGTCAAATAATTGATCTTCAGTATGTTTTAACTGAATCAGTAGGTCGTGTGTCACATTTGCTTGTTCATCATTTTTATTAACAAAGTGAACTAAGCATTTTCTAATATATTATTGGGAAAATTTAGTGATAGTACCAAAATTATCATCCTAAAAAATATTGAGTACATCAAATAGTTCTTGCATCCAAAATTTAGTTAGTATAGAATCAATCATCATGTATGGCCATCTAGCACTTCGCCATGTCAATCAATTTGAAAATTATTTAAGCTCCTTTTCCCACAACATTATCGCAACCAAAAATTATTTGTGTAATGAATTAATCCTTTTAAGTTCCTTTTCTCACAACAATGTCGCAACCAAAAATTATTTGTATAATAAATTAATCCTTTCCAACCAACGTGCCTTTATTTGTTTGAGTTGTGTTTTGCATCGAAAATTTTATTCCCTCCTCTAAATTTCATTTATATTACAATTCCTTTGTAAAAATGCTCATAAACTTCTAGATATTTTTGTACGAATTCCTTGAAGAATGAAATTCTATAGAATATTTAGCCAACTCGTAGGATTCAAGAACTAGAGAGAGTATTTTGTTAATATTTTCTACAGCATAATTTATTATCTCTTTAAGCATACTTGAATCTCAATTCAACCTTGAGCTTGATTCATCGACAAGTATTCCAATAGATATTGGTTCAATAAATATTGGTTTACGACATAAAACAACTTTTAGTTCAATTATCTTTTTCCTTATAATTACGTCGTAAGGCGTTTCCCTCTAAAAGGAACTTCCCCAAATGCCTTGTTGTCCTAATCTTAGCCATCAGATCTATTGTTAGACGATTCAAGAATAATCAACCGTCTAAAAAATCTTATAAAGCATAAAAAAACCTTTAAAAACCTTAACGTATCAGTTAATAATTATTTGAAAAAAATTTGTTTATATTACCTACCCAATGGTTTACCCTAATCAACCCCACCTCCATCCTGTCCATGGATAGCCGCATTTGATGCAGAGGAGGGCGGGGTGCAGAGGATGGCGCAAGCAGAGTTGCTGTAGAGGAGGGCGGGGAACTTGCAGAGGAGGGTTTGGGCAGAGGATGATGAAGGCCGCAGAGGACGGGGGGGGCTTCTTTTTGGCTACACAAGTTCTCAACCATTATTCTATTTTGCTTATATCCATTGCTTTGCTTATATCCATGGTTGTTTGTGAGAACCTGCAACTCAGGGTTTGCAGGTTAAGCCTTCTTTGGTTTCTTCTATGTATTACAGTTTATTATTTTTTTTCTAAACTTTTACTCGCTTTTAACCATGCTCATCTTGCGTCCTTTCCATGCGAGGACTCACGCCAGGATTATTTTAAAGGTTGGGGTTATGGAACGAGTTTGTTTGGCCTACAACCAGGGGCCTTTTTCCCAGCACTGCTCTATTGCAGCCGGCACCTCATTTCTCAGGTAACTTCCTATCCCACTTCTTGGTTTTTCTTGACACATATATTTCCAGGTTTTTGTCTGAGACTCAGGTGGGTTCTGAACTAAATCCAACATGTCCTTGTGGGGTTAAGATCTTGTTCTACCCTCTAACTTTAGGTATCTTCTTTTCTTTCCTATCAGGTGTAGTCAATCTCCAGCCTAGCTCCTCGACTAAATGTGGCACAATACTCTCCATAGAACCAGGTTCTCCCATAAATTGTTGTGTTGTTCTTTCTTACAAGAATATTGGCGTTTGCATTTTTAGGTCTGTCTCTTTGCAACCCTTTCTCGCTGTGCTACTTGGGATGTAAGGCGAATTGAAACAGCGGCGACTGTATATGTTATTGTCATTGTGAATCTAATAGGGTAAAATGTGCCATTTCTATTAAGAGTGTTTAAAAGCAGTTTAAAGCTCTCTTCACGGTTTTATTGAAATCCTTTGCAACATCGTCATTCATGGATATTTATTTGTACGCACTGAATGATGGAATAATTATAATTTTTTTTTTGAACTATAATCATTTGGGGTTAGCTGGAATCTCTCTTGAAGCATTACCTTTGGCCAAAATATGTTCAGTTTCTTCCTCTTGTAAGCTTTGCAAACAATTTACTCTTTGGTTTCTCTTTTTTGTTTGCTAATAATGATACCACGATGCAGAGTTCTTATTTTTGGGAATTATAATTAAAATATCAATTAATAATTAAAACGATATTTAATTTATCATGGCACAATTCAATTAGCAATATATGTGTTATGAAGTATTATACAAAATATACTACCAGAATTTAAATCCAAAGTTTAAGTCTCTGTTTTAGCCAATAAGCTATTTGTTAACCTGTTGTTTCACCTAGAAATTATGATGGTTCTATCCATATTAGGCCAATAATAAATAAGAACTCTACCCAATTGTCAATTTTTGGAATCATAAAAATACAAAAAGGGATGATGGTATTTAACCTGCAACTAATCTCCAGTTGGATCAGACAGGCAGTGAGCCTCATTCATGAGCTCCCAAGAAAATATCGTTGGATCGTCCTTGTAGGCCACATTAGTGATCTTGTTAACTGTGGTTAGAATGGTCTGCCACCAAAAGACAATATTAATGGTTTCAAAAACTTTAATGGCAGTGTCATCGAATATCCAAATATAGCAAGTTGATCATTATCTACATTGGTATGGTTTTTGAAGTAAGTTTTCAGTGTAGTGTCTCAAAAGAAGGCATCCTCAGAGTTTAAAGTAAGGCCTGCATCTCGGCCCCATTTGAAATATTGTGATTTGCCTCCATATGCTTCCCAATTGTTGGATAAACTTAAAATAAGGTGAATTTTATTATTTCTGGCTTCACTGATAACAAAATCTAAAGCCTGCAATCAACAATTCATATCCTGTGAATTAGCCACCCAAATGTTTGGTTTTCTTATCAACCAATGTGAAGGTTATTTACTTGATTGTCCCTAGCATTATAAACTTCAAATAGATATAATTCATAACCACCCAAATGTTTGGTTTTTTTACCAACGAAGGTTATTTACTTGATTGTCCATAGGATTATAAACTTTAAATAGATATGATTATAAATTTTAAACAGCCTCGATGTATTGTTAAAGCATTTCTGATGGTAAAGTCACCGATTCAAACTTAGTGGTAGTATTACTTAATCTAAAAAATGAAATAAGTTATCTCTGCCATGAAAACATGTTCAACTTAAACACTAGGGGATTTTACTTGCCTTGAAAACTTGCTCATCATAAACACCAGGGGATCTTTTCAGGGCTTTCCATCCACTATCGTTGAAAGCCCATGTTTGGCCTACTGTGAGTCCAACAGAGGCTGCCTGCTGTAGAAATTCTGAAACTTTGGATTTGGTGGAAGTATCCACTGCAAATACCATGAGCCAATATGTGTTGAATCCATTCACATAAAATACTGAGCCATTGAGCATGAACTAATTTCCTTTCTTCTCCACCATATTCCACTCCCCCTCATCTCTTACCTGCAACTTCAAACAATCTTCTCGTGACCTATAAATGTATGTATCCTTTGTGTCCAGTACTGCTCTACTTATGTACAACTTCATGAAAACCAGGAGAGCCACGTGAAGATAAGGATAGCAGAGAGGCAACCCCAACTTCTTCCTATTAATATTCATCATCTTATTCGATCTTTTGTCCTCAGTCTCCCCTGTATGTTCTGTGAATGGTGTGGGATAATTAGCTTCCAATGCTATTTGTAGAACAAGGGAGGGGAACAGGGGAGGAGTACCAGTGATGAATCATTGGTAGGATGAGGATGATTATTATAATATACATATTATCAGGAGTGAAAAAGTAGACATGGGTCCATGAATTTGCCAATAATGTAAGAAAAGACTCGCAGACCAATTTGCTGGAATTAGCTTCACACTGAAATTGCGTCGACCGATATACTAAAACTACCACTATTAGTTCTATCCCTATTAGGCCAATAATAAATAAGAACTCTACCCAATTGTCAATTTTTGGAATCATAAAAATACAAAAAGGGATGGTG
>Ga0115848_100667_pt1 | contig 13974 bp, 6 predicted proteins | sample InSIn3gowninarea_FD_83862 | JGI IMG/M metagenome (GOLD analysis project Ga0115848, IMG submission 83862) | reverse complement strand
ACCCTTTAGGGGGCTCGACCACCGCCTTTTAGTTACTTATTTGAGAGGGGCACCCAATAAGTAAATTGAAGAGGACCTTTAGGATGCGTAAGCACGCTCGACTAGTAAGGACCCTTTAGGGGGCTCGACCATTTTTTGACTTATTTGAGGGGCAAATAAGTAAATTGAAGAGGTGCTCGACCATTTTTTGACTTATTTGAGGGGCAAATAAGTAAATTGAAGAGGAACTTTAGTTGCTCTTTAGTTACTTATTTGAGAGGGGCCACCCAATAAGTAAATTGAACCGGCAACGGGGCTCGACTGATAAGGAGAGGTCCGACAGGGCTCGACCAACGCCCCCCCACCCAATAAGTAAATTGAAACTTTAGTTGCTCGACTGGTAAGGCCGCCATCACCGGCAGGGGCTCGACTGTTAGCCCCCCCACCCAATAAGTAAATTGAAACTTGAGTTGCTCTTTAGTTACTTATTTGAGAGGGGCCACCCAATAAGTAAATTGAACCGGCAGGGTGAGGTAACGAACTCTCGACTAAAAGGCCGCCATCGGCTCTCTTTAGTTACTTATTTGAGAGGGGCCACCCAATAAGTAAATTGAAACTTGAGTTGCTCGACCAACGCCATCATAGCACACTCGACTGCTAAGGAGAGGGTGAGCCTGCCGAACTCTCGACCAACGCCATCGACTCACTCATTCATATGGGTGGGGGACATTTTATAGATGTGATGATGGGCGGCACTTTGAACATCTTTCCCTAGTCATTTTGCCCCACGAGGAGGCGGAGGTTTTGGACATTCTCCCTACGAGATTTGCCATTTTCCCTTTAAGCCCCATCATTACCCAGCTAACTACCAATATGATCCCATCCAGTTTCTCCCCATTAGGATCCATCTGGTTTCTCCCCATATGGTCCATATAAACTCCCCCGGTTATAGAGAGAGCCCACTACCCCATATTGACTCCCCAGTAGTTTGAGAGGGCTACCCGCATACACGCCCCACTTTCTGTTCATTCCCCAGCGAACTCCCCATACGATCAATCTTTTCATAAGTTACTTGCTAAGCGTCTCACCCCCGAAGATGTGTTGTCAGTTGTGTCTGTTGTAGGGCCCCCCCTACTATGGCAGGTGCGTATTTAACAGAAAGCGAGATGCGGACAGATGCGTACAGAAAGCGGACTGGGGAAAGCGGATTGAACAGAAAGCGGTAATGCGGATTGCCTGGGTAATCTGGGTAAAGCGTACTGAATGCAGACTCTAATCGGGCCTTGAGATGTGGAGTTGATTGGGCCGTGATCTGTGAATGAAGGGGCCGTGAGACGTGGAGTTGATCGGGCCAATAGACGGGAACGATGGGGCCTAAAGCTGGGAATGATCGCTACGTGAGATGGGTATAAAGTCAGAGAGCTAATGATTCAGTGAATGATGGGTACGTGAGCTGGGGAGTGATGGGTACGTGAGCTGCTGGGTATGATGGGTACGTGAGATTGGATCATACTTGGTACGTGAGATTGGATCGTATTGGGACGACAGAGTAGCCCTCCTCGTATTGGGATTGAGAGATTGTACCTTGATGGGGCTCTCTCCGTGATAGTTCTACGCGTTGAGCTCTAAGCTAAATGGGATCCTTACAAGGGAATATGGCGATAGCTGCTACTAAGAATCGTAAGCACTTGGTCTATCTCTAAGGGAAGGGCTAGTTATTGGGTAACTAGAATGTGTGGAACATGTGGTTAGCCCACCTACCAAAGTCGTGACTGGGGTAAGGGATCAACTAATCCAATCCGGTGCTTATAATCTTAGGGATGATTCCCGACTCTCCCTAGGCGGTTAGTAAACACAGAAGCTAAGAGGTCTAAGAATAAGGGTGTTTCATGCCATCAAAGCCATCCACGCTATTCCGCCCGGTTGGTTCTCTAGCTGCTCGTACATCTCTCCTAAGAATCCTAAAGGCAAGTGTGCATTTCCTAGCAGTCATAAGCTCGTCCCCATCCAACGAGGTAGCTCTGATGGACCAACCACATAATCCCAAGCAAGCCATCCGGCAGTGAAGCGATATCTGTCTGCTAAAGGTCAGTCAACCCTCCCGCCTGACTTGATCTGAGACTTACGGCTATATCGAGATGTCATTTTGATATACGTAACAGCGTGCATCGAGATACTGAAGGTGCTAGTGATCCATAGTGGCTCGGTTGATTGGCGTTCTAAGTTCGGTTTCACGATCGACACATCTGCATATATATATGAACAAGGCTCTTTTTTTATAATGGTTGCGTGCAATACGATCATCAGGGCACTCTTCGCTAGGATGGATCGGATTGTCCGGCTCACTTTCAAACCCTTCGCTTCGATAGGGTTGTTGATTAACCCTTACCAATATCAGTTTGTAAGAGCATTGATTTCCCACTTGTGCCCTCTGAGCTGCTCTCTAGCGAAGAAGCTATGAAGTGGTGTCCATGTAGTTCCAAAAGAAATGAGACTTCTAATGAGACACCAGACTGTGTTGTGTGTGAGTTGCCGCCTGTAGTCCCTAGTTGCCTTAGTCAAAATCGAACTTTTCGCATCGATACGTCCTTTCCATTTTCATAGGTGAGATCCTTTTCATCCCCCCCATACATACATGCATACCCTTACTAAACAACCCGTTGAATCCATATGTGTTGGTTCGGGTGGGACGACATAAAATCAACAACCAATTGAATCCATGTTGGTTGGGCCAATCCCCTAAGTACACCTCTACTCGAATAGAAAAGAATCCCTCCATGAGCTCTGCCCTAGTGGTTGGTGGGATATAGCACCCTTTCCCACTTACATAGCTGATAGGAATTCCATAGCCGAGAGGAAGGAAGGAGAAAATAAGTTCCCCTAGTCAACATAGTCAATATAATTCCCATAAGTCCGAGAAGTAAGTGCCCATATTTGATTTGCTCGCTGGTAAGCCACCAGTATCAACAGGCAATGGAGACTTATCACTACAGGGAGAAGGGACTAGAGCTCTTAGGGCAGCAGGAATCCCAACAGCACTACCAGCAGAGACAGCTTGCCTACCCCCTTCAAATAGTAACAACATCCCCATGAGACATAGACAGGAGGTGCTTTTTATGGGCCCATCCAAGAGAATCCTCCATTACCAGTTGGGCGTGATCCGTAGATCCACGAAGTCCCCTTGCCAACATACCCAATTTAGTATCCCATTTCCCTGTATGAAAGACACTTAGAATGGCGAGAGTAAGGAAGATAGAGCCAGGTAGAAGGGAATAGGTGTATAACCTATTTTTTCACGTAGAACCTATTTCATGCAGGTCCGCGATAGTCTAATTCATGCAGGCTGGTAAGGTTTTGCCAGCGTGAGGTGACCAATTACCCTAACAACTAGCATATCTACGTTTCACTTGGACTCGCATCTATATGTTGACCTTTACTATTGTAAGTGAATTGTAAGTAATCTGCTGAATATGCAATCTTAGGGCATTAGGAGTAGTACTACTTGGAAGCTAACTAATAGGTCTCTCTATCTCTATGGCCTTGGGGCAGGCAAGAAAGAAAGACTATATAGGATACACTTACTTTGTCCTTTCTTTGATTCTGCTAGCTGTATCGGATAGGCCAGAGGGAACAACGGAGTAGTCCCCATTGAGGTTGTAAGCACCCATCATATTGGAGCACTGCAGGAACATACCAACCACAGTTCCCAACTTCTTTGGCTAATTACCAAATGAGAAGAAAGTAGTCCACATGCATGCACTAATAGGAATAACTCTTACAGTTGAAATCCATTTTATATAGAATACTTCCCAGACAGTCCTCTTTATCATATGGGTGCTGCACTTAATCTATCTTTTTTGCACGCTTACGCGCCTAAAGGTCTACCCGCTTTGAATCTGTTGGAGTAAGGGCAATAGGTCTTGGTGGGTCGGGCATTCTAAAGGCATTCATTGACTACATGGTTGTCTTATTGTTGTTATTTGCCAACTGACAAAAAGACCAATAAGTCTTTTTGTTGTTCTTCATAGCGAGTGTGAGCCGTTCCTCCTTGCCTTGAGAAAGGCTATTTTTTCGCCCCGATGAACAAAGGAATCTGCACTCGGCACTTCTTTCTCTTTCTCCTCTGCTCCGAGGGCCCTGGGAAACAGTAAGAAAGAACTAGCCCCGCTGGAACTATAAAGTCAGTCTCTATACTGCCTTTTCATTCGAATCCATCCCAATGCTCTAGCTAAGCCGCCTTGTTCCGATACTAAGTAATCCGAATCTTCTGTGTAACCCGAATCGGAATGAAGTATCTATAGGCCGCCTCGCGCAGTAGTAGCCTTGTAATCTGAACCGAAATAGGCAGGCATCTTTTCGCCCCGCCAGTTCTTGTAGTGACTCACCCGCTCCATATTCTTGGAGGTAGGAGGGACCTATTTATGCCCCGCCAGTTCTATCTAAAGATGTAGTGCCCGCCCAGTATCCTTAGAAGATTCCACCCGCTTCTTTGGATTCTGCTCCGCGAGCTTATTGAAACTGCTGATTCGCCTGTCAGAATGGTCAATTATTGACTCCTTGTCAAATCCCCAGGCCCACCTCTGGAGGTATCCCACCCTCCCCTGAACCGGGCTTTTCTTTTCAGAATGTTTCTACTCGTCTGCGGGAAGAAAACCTTTTGAAGATAGGTCGATAGAGGTGTAGGAGGTGGTAGATAGCTGCTTCTAACCCGCATGGTTGGTCCTACTCCCTCCGCTCACTGGCACTAAGGCGTTGCACCGGCACTATTGTACTGCTTTGTTACCCATGAAAATAGAGGAAATGGATAAGCGAACCCCTATCTATCTATGGTTTAGCCCCAGATCGATCGAAGCTCAACATCTATCCGCTCGACCAAGCAGTGAAGTCCCTCGGCCCTTTCTCTCTATAAAGCGGAGATACTTTCTCGGAATTCTGAAACTAAACCATTAGTTACTTATTTGAGAGGGGCCCACCCAGTATTTCTTCTTATGATTCGCATCTCTTTCTATGGGTGAGAGTAGAAATGATGGATCGGAATTGAGTCATTGCTATAGTTTTATTCGCAAACACCGCACGCACTATAGTATAGATCAAAGTGACTAGTGGGGTAGTGGTTTCGTTTCGCTCCGTATGGATCAGGATTTTATATGAAAAAATATGGGGGGGGTGGAAAATAGAATTAGAATAGGTCCTTCAATGGATAGGCCTTTGAATTGGTTTCAGAGCCGCCATCCATCCATTGCTAACTCTGGTTTCAACGGAGGGATAACTAATATGTAATGCCCGGCCGGAGGGAGAAAAGAATCTGTTTATTAAGCAAGTATATCCGCGTGGAACTAATCCATTTAGCTGAGGGAGGGTGGGACTATAGACATTGGAATGGCCTAAAAAACTATGAATTCTGTCTTCCCCAGGTGGGGTTAGGTGCCCATGCTTACCCGTGGTAAAGAAAGAATAGAAGTTCGGTCCTCCTTATCTCAACTGAGGAGTAGACCCCAACCTCTTATTCGTTGAGAGTCGATCATCTAGGGACCTGCTGCTAGTCACTCACTTCCTAGAATCGATAGGCCTCTTTACCATCTGAAGCCATTCTAAAGCACGGAACTGAAATCCATCTACGCTACGGGGTGGGATCCATCTCTCTATCTTTCTTCCTTCGGAAGAGGCTATCTGTCTGAATAAGGTTTGGGGAGGCCAAATCAATAAGTGAGTAATAAGAATAGGTAGAAAGCTATAAATAGACAAGTTTTGAGCTCTAGTATGAAATATAATAAACTATATAAGAGAAGACTGAAATAAAGCTGGTTCTACAATCTATTTGAAGTAATGTCATTAACTAGAGAGAGAATTGTGTTTCCTCGAAAGCAATAATGGTAAGCGAATCAATCTCCCTGACGCAGACCTAATGATTCCAGTGATTCATCTCCAGCACGCACTGGGGATGAAATGACCCATCATGCTTGCCTGATCCACTCGTTAACACTATTGAGTGATCGGGAGATAACGTCTAGTATAGATAATATAGAAGAGGAAAGGGAATCAATCACTATTGTATGGTTTATAGCCCGCTAGGTTCCTACCTTTCTCGTGGTCCTATCTACTCTACTCTGCACATTACGCGCACTCTCGAGCTTCCGCACCAGAACACACACAGCGGTGCTAAACCACAAATGCATGCAGAACCACCAACCAATAAGTGAGTGCATGTGGTTAGTTAGGAGTTGAATGGTGAGCTAGTACAATATTTGAGGTCGCTTTACTTGCTCTCATTATCCCCGCACCCTTTCTTCGCTTCGAACCGATCGAACTTACCTGACATAGATACATTTGAGGAGTAACTAAACGAAACAAGGGCGGGGAAAGGAAGTAATGGGCTAAAGAATAAGTAATTGCTAGAACGACTTGTCACCAAATAATCCGCCAGTTACACCGAAAGAGACGGTCAGCACAGCCAGAATGACGTAACCCAAGTTAATTCACAAGGCATTATTTATGTGTCTAAATCCCGCTTTCAGGTATTAGAAACTAGATAGGATGGGTTCACTCGCTTCACTCGTTCCCCTGCTACGGGTCACTCGCTTCGCTCGCTCACTTTGAAAGAAATGTGATTTACGTTCTAATCATTAGAACCATCTCCCTTGCCGACTTGCCAACGATAGACTGATCGAAGCAAGAAAGAGTAAGTTGAGATTGGAATCTAAAGACGTGGGTGGTCCGCGTGTCCTGCTCTCAAGGGACATCCAATTCCCTCTCTTCCTTGCTCAACTGATAGAATATTGGAACGGAAGATTATATCACTTCATTTTGGTGGAAATCATGTATATGGAATAAGTGGATTTACATATAGTTAGAATGGGATGGTGAAATTGGCATGCACCAGGGCGGGTGCGCTAGCGAGGACCTACCTATTGAAAGAATGCCGGGAAGGCAGTATGAGGGGGTCCAGTACGTACGATAAGGTTGTTTAGCAGCTTGGTCACTAATAAGCTGATTCTGCCGCCAGCTGGAACATGGTGACTCTGTGTGAAAGGACAGCCAGCCCCTCTGCGTGTCCGGTGGAGGCATTTCGAGGACCGGCAGGGGCTCGACCATAAGGATGCGTAAGCAGGCTCGACTGTTTTGGTTACTTATTTGAGAGGGGCAATAAGTAAACCCTAACCTTTAGGTGCTCGACTGATAAGGAGAGGGAGAGGATCACTTTCACCTTTTCTACGGAGATTCCATAGTGAGATAGAACAAAGCCGAGCAACCGTGGGTGGTCACACCGGCTAAGGTTCGATTTGCCGCATCTCAGGCTCTGTCCGACATCTTGATTTCTCCAATGAGTCTGGTCCGGAAAGACCAAGTATGTATGAAGATTCTGTTTCTTTTCAGTTCATTGAAAACCAGCTAAGCTCTAATATAGCGCCATCCGAGCACACACAACAGATGATGGGGCGGCTCGCGGCCCATCGATCGCGGGGAATAGTTCTTTTAGGTAAGCAGCCCTGGCCCACCCAATGGTAGTAGTAGTAAGTATACTTAGGTGGTATAAGGTGGGAACTACTATGATTGGTTGTTTTCAAATTCATATAGTAGTAGTTGTTACTTGTTGGGATTCAACTCGTTATTCAATTGATAAGCGATTTCATTGAGGGAAAGGAGTCCACCTTGCCCGGAACTTCGGTAAGGCAGCAAGTGTTCCTCTCGGCCGTTCTCGAGCCACACGAAGTGTTCCTCTCGTTCCTCGCCTCTTTCATTACCCACACAGAGCTCGCTAAGACGAGCTTAGTATGTATTTGTTTTCACGAAATTGAAGAACACACCCTAGCCCTGGGTCTGGAGGGCTCAGTGAAAGAAACCGCAATGTGAGGGAGGGACAGATTCACCTCTATATATGTTCGTTAGTCACCTGTTCAATGGGGGTCTGCTCTGGGTCTGGGATGCAATTCTCTCTCCCAGCAAAGCAATATTGGATTGGAGCCCTGGCTGGCCTACTCGATGATGGGAACTTCAAAGTTCCATCTATGCCATCCATCATTGCCCCTTCCAACTGACCTAGGGTTTTTGACCTCTGTATGTGGTTGGGCATGCGCCCCACTTTCCGGCCGGGATGATGAAGGCGATCAAATAGGTAGGTTGGTTTATTTACCCCATTATAGAGTGGGATTGAGACCTACCTAAAATGTAGGTGTCCTCCGCTGTGTTATTCGTGAAGAACCATAATCTCTTTCTTGCTTGTTGGGCGATCAATGTGTGTATGTGCCCATAGTACTAGTATAGCAAGCCAAAAGCAATCAAGTTGAGGAAGGAAAGAGGTCATCTGGGGGAAGATCCTCATTCTTGTCTAGTGGTGTGATCTCGTCGGGTAGTAACATCCATGAAGAAAAGCTAGGAGAATCTCAAGTTATTAAGGAAAGAGAAGAGTATATAAGGGCCATTTGAACCGACGGGATGGGAGTTGCCTGTCCGTCCTTCCTCTGTAGAAGCGTGTGACCTTAATAACACGGGCCAAACCGATCAGTAGGCAGGGTTCGAGGCAAGATCAAAGCAGTCGTTTAGCGACACCCTCCCTAAGGATTATCAGGGAGTTGGGCTCAGTTCAATATCGGGTTGGGCTCAGGCAGTAAGTAGGCTTCTCCCTCCCTGGGGTGTTCAGTGAAGGTTAGTCTCAGTGGGGGTGGGGCTGTAGTTAATGCTGTTACCATCGACTAGCTATAGGCTGGATAGCTTTCCTACTTCTCGATGGACAGCAGAGTTAGGCCAACCGTGGGTGAAGTTATCTATCCCTTGATTCTACTCCCTAACCGGAGAGTGGGTGAGGGCAAGGAGAATAGAGTGTATGAAACGGTTCAATGAGAAAGCAGTTTGTCCATCCGAGCTACGGCCAGCCTTCAGTGGGTGGGGTTGGCCAGCCCCAAGTTGCTATATAGTTCCTTCCCCAGGCAAGATCCTTTGTTTCTAGCTCCGGCCAGCCCGTAGTCGCCTTTCCACCATCATGAGTTCAACGAGTAATCAATTGATGAGGGTCTGCTGCCTTGCCTCTCAGGCTGTTTTATATGTTCTGTTAGGCAAGGTGCTTTAAGTAAGTCATAATGAATATGCTTTTGTCACTATTTGTCACTATTTGTCATTGTCACTCTTTGTATCTGCTTTTTGTCACTCTTTGTAACTCAACGTAACAGCTTCTTTCCTCGCTTTTTGTCACTATCAAGCCTTCAAGTTAGGGTTGGTTAGTTCAAAATAGTTCTAGTTCTGGGAGGTTGGTTTCTTAATATCTTTCCCTTAATTGCGCGCTGACAAGTAGGGCAAGCTTTCTTCAGAACGTAATTAGAAGCGAGCGTGACCAGCCTGAAAGCAAGTGAAAAAACCTTACCTTGGCAAGAAGGTTCGTTCCTTACTGCTTGGCCGGTGGAAAGAGCTAGTTACAAGCCTTCAATCAAGCCCGTACGTTCTTTTTCTTCTTCTAAATAAGGTACCTGGGTAATTTGTAGATAGTCTTTTTAGGCCCCTGTAACAAAATACTGACTCGTTAGCGGCGATTAGGTAGGTCCTATGGGTTAGGACCATGACTATGATCACTGCTACTAAAAGGGAAGAATATCCCTGCCATGAAAAGGGAAGAATATCCCAATTGTTCTGTTTGCTTATGGACCCATCGATTTGGTAATGCGCAGGTTGGGTTGGTTATTGGTTTGGTCTAGCTTTCGCGGATCGACTTCCTAGATAGCGATAGAAGAGGGAAGAAGAGGAATGAAATCGCCCTTTTTTTTACTTATTTGCCCCTCAAATAAGTAAAAAAAAAATAAGTAAATTGAAACTTTAGTTGCTCGACCCCCGGGAGAGGAAGAACGCGGAGTGCAGTGAGCGCCAGCGATAAGGAAGGTCCAATTAGCGATAGGTGTTATTACATAGGTAATAACTATTCATTGGGAAACGTAAAGCAGTCATATTACGGGAGAGCGATAGCGTACAAGTACCGAGAGAGAAAGGTGAAAAGAAGCATTCTCAAATCAAAATATTTGCTATAGCAAAGGGCAATCACGCTTGAGAAGCTTCTTTCTTTGCGCGTCGTGCCAGGGATCAATTCCTAATGTCTAGTGACAACCAACGCCATTCGGAAAAGGTGCCTCTATGGAATTGGTAGGGGGAATTCAAATGAATAGGTAAGGCGACTTAGATTGACAAATACTCAACTCGGCTCCGGGTAGAAACCATCAGCTGTTAGCTCGGCCCGAGGTAGAATAACCGGACAAGCATCTCCACTCCAACTGAACAGAAACCTTGGCCCGATCTGGGCAAATCTGCTGATCTTTCTTTGTCTCGAATTCCATACCTGTTAGCCATCTCCATATTTTGCTACATTCATAGGTGGGGTCCTATTGGATAGAGGGAAATCCCATCCACCTGCAGCACTCGCTATCTCGTGATCATAGTTCCAACCAGGCAAGGGCGGGCGTCCACCCGTTCGTTCCTCTCGATACGCCGGAGAAGCACATAGAGAGAGATAAAAGACGTAGATTTAGATGATCCTTCCCCCTTCGAGCTCAGGTGGTTAGTATATATAGTTGAAGTCAGATTGAAACCCCTCACCATATGAATAGTGAGTGACTCCGTCCCTTTGTTATCTGATGGAATTGGAGTAGAAGTGAACAAATGAACTAAAATTCATGTGGTTTTTGCCAAAGAACGAGCTTCCATTTCCGTAATGAACAAAGATTCGATACTATACTAGACTCTGTCGCTCACTGCACTCCATTTATCTGGCTCCTCAGTTCTTATAAATGCGCAAGTAAGGGAAGGCCCCGAAGAGTGGGCTTGGCAGATCGAGAGATTCAACGGGATCCGTCAATGAAATATGGAGTCATTGGGAAACGTGAAGAGGGCACGCACGTAGGCGGTGGTTGGGAGTAGAGTGATTAGCGGTGCACGCTACCGATTCATTCGAGGGGGAGAAAGAAAGGGGGACCACCCTCTAAGCCCACCCCGATGTCCGATAGCATGCAAGTACCGTGAGGGAAAGGTGAAAAGAGGCATCCTCACTAGCGCCATCGGTATCCGAACAAGCAGGGCCAAGGGTTGCAGAACAAGTGACTAAGGCGGAGGGAACAGAGAGAGATGGAAACGATGGCGGCCCGGGGGTTCTTCAAGTTCCTCACCATCGGAATAGTGAGTCCCTCTCCCTATGGTCGAGTCACTAACGTACCTCTCCTCTCCTCTCCCGGGGGTCGAGCACCTAAAGGTCCTCTTCAATTTACTTATTTGCCCCTCAAATAAGTCAAAAAATGGTCGAGCACCTAAAGGTGATGGCGGCCTTAACAGTCGAGCATGCTTACGCATTCAATTTACTTATTGGGTGCCCCTCTCAAATAAGTAACTAAAAGGCGGTGGTCGAGCACCTAAAGGTGATGGCGGCCTTATCAGTCGAGCCTGCTTGCGCATTCAATTTACTTATTGGGTGGGGGGGCTATGGTCGAGCGCCTCCGGACCTTATCAGTCGAGCCCCCTAAAGGGTTAGGGTTTACTTATTGGGTGGGGGGCTTATGGTCGAGCCTGCTTCCGCATCCTTATCAGTCGAGCCCTGTCGGACCTCTCCCTTTTGGTCGAGCACCTAAAGGTTCAATTGACTTATTGGGTTCTCAAATAAGTAACTAAAAGGCGTTGGTCGAGCCTGCTTACGCATCCTTGGCAGTCGAGCCCCTGTCGGTCCTCACCCATATGATGGATGAGCGAGAAATCCCTCACCCTGCCGGGGGCATCCTCTCTTTTGGGGCCCCTCCCCCTTCTTTGGTCGGGAGAGTGGGTTCGTATGGGGTGCTTATTTGGTGAGGGGCCCCAAAAGAGAGTTGCTCGTCTTAGTTACTTATTTGAGAGGGGCCACGTTACCTCACCCTTGATTTCTTCCCCTCAAAGAGCGCGTAGTGTTGTGTCCTCTCCCTCCATTAGTCGGTCGAGCGCATAAATGTCCTCTCCTTATCATATCCTTCTAGCGAGCGATTGAGGGAAGAATCTAGTGATAACCTGACCTAGCTAGATTGAGGGGAATAAAGAAAGGCGATAACCTTCTTCTCGTAGCGGTCGATCCATTGGGTTATTCCATTTGTTAAGAAAAGAAACGAAAAAAAGGAAAACATCTTTTATTACTATGAAAAAGAACGATCCCAGATAGATGAAAATCCAATTTCGGGTCATTCCTTGGTGAACATAATCTGCCATAATCTCTTCGATCCCCACATGAATATGCCGGAATAAATAGATATCTGGTAGAAAAGTGGAAAAAACTTTCGATATGATAATCAAAGGGGGTGGGGAAGCAGCAGTAATTCTTCGGAAAAGCCCGGTTCTCTCTGTCCCCGAGCTTTCATTTCTCAATCCACTTGTTCGTCTCTTCATAGACCTCCCCACCAATAGATAGGGACAAATGGGAATGACCGAACCACGTCTACGGAATGCCGGTACCATGCAGCTGCTTCAAAGCCAACGTGATGCTTCTTGGTCAAATGACCCAGATATTGGCGAATACCACGTATGATTGGGGAAATAGTACCTATAATCACATGAAAACCATGAAACCCGGTTGCTGAGGGAAAGGTAGAACCATGAATACCATCCGGGACAGTGGGAGGTGCTTGATAATACTCCATTCCTTGGAACCCAGTGGATACTAGAGCCAGTGAAACGGTGGCTACTGAAGCGTAAACTGCTTGTTGCTCTTTCCCCGCGAGTATAGCATGATGAGCCCAAGTTACGGCAGCTCCGGATGGAGGGGGAATAGGGGTATTAAGAAAAGGGATTTCCCAAGGATTTGAAACCCCAATCCCTTTGGGGGGCCAGATACCTCCGATCTCTACCGCAGGTGCCAAAGGAGAATGAAAAGAAGCCCGAAAAAAAGCGAAGAAGAACATGACCTCCGATACGATGGACGGAATAAAACCATATCGAGGTCCTAATTGTACGACTTTGGTATGATGTCCCTCCAACGTGGATTCACGTATAACATCGCGCCACCGTACGAACATGGTATATGGGATGAATATCGAGCCCAAACTGAGGAGTGTTGAACCCCCTGTAAATGGGTGCATGTACATAACACCTCCAACGGTGGTTGCCAAAGCTCCGAGTGAACCCGAAATAGGCCATGGACTTGGATCTACCAAGTGATAAGAATGCCTCTGAGATGAAACCATAAACAACTTTGCTCCTTGGTTGCAATTGTATGTAAACCCCCCCCCTGAACTCGCACCCCCCAAACAAAGTGGTAGAGAAGGTTATTACTTACCTTCGTTATAAGGTAAGGGATCACTTGATATCTTCCCGAACCTAAATTGAACCCGGGTTTACCTTTCATATCTTCCCGTCTCATTTTCACCCGGTAAGTACCTTTCCCCCTCCTTTCTCCCTTACGAATAGGAAGGGATGGATGGTTCTTTCATTGATAAGAGTGTGACATATGAGGCGAAAATAATCGTTGGTTTCACCGACGAACTACGTGGGCATTATACAGTGAAGTTTTTCGGTTCAACAAACACGGAATCCATAATCTATCTACCTTTGATCCATATCTGGCTCTTTCTTCAAGTAGAAGCCTATGAAATAAAGTAAGGTTCTCACTTACCGTACCTGTGTTTTCTCTTTCTTCTATCTCTAGTTACCGAAGTGATACGAGTCAATATGGCAAACTTCGTCAAGCAAGAGACTTTGGAATGACTTTCCCGGCGTACACTTCTAAACATAAGTCCCCCTTTCACTGTAGCTATTAGGCCCTCATTCGGAAAGCAAGGGACGGAGTCACTCACTCATTCATATGCCCCCCACCCAATAAGCATCAAGGTACGTTAGTGACTTTTTTAGTTACTTATTTGATAGGGGCCACCCAATAAGTAAAATGATACGTTAGTGACTTTTTTAGTTACTTATTTGATAGGGGCCACCCAATAAGTAAAATGATACGTTAGTGACTTTTTTAGTTACTTATTTGATAGGGGCCACCCAATAAGTAAAATGATACGTTAGTGA
>Ga0115848_100666_pt1 | contig 13975 bp, 13 predicted proteins | sample InSIn3gowninarea_FD_83862 | JGI IMG/M metagenome (GOLD analysis project Ga0115848, IMG submission 83862) | reverse complement strand
TATCTTCCGGAAGTCCGGAGATGATGACGTAAGCAGTTAGTGGTGAAAAGTCCGGAAGGCCCATTTTACTCTATCTTCCGGAGTCCGAAGATGATGACGTAAGCAGTTAGTGGTGAAAAGTCCGGCAGGCCCATTTTACTCTATTGCCGGAGGGCAAGATAATGTGACGTAAGCAGAGAGAAGCCAGCGTTCCGGCCAAAGCGCAGAAGAGAGAACGGCGTTCCGGCCAAAGCAAAGAAGAGAGAACGGCATTCCGGCCAAAGCAACGAAGAAAAAGGCTAAGTCCAAGATGACGTCACCGATTTCCAAATCAATGCAAACCGGAAGAAAAAGGGATGTGACGTAAGCAGAGGGAAGCGAACGTTCCAGCCAAAGCAAAGAACAGCGAACGGCAGCCGCCCGATGCATGCCACTTGGCGAAAATCCCACGGTCCGGAACAAGCAGTAAAGAAAAGGCTAAGCCCGGGAGATGACGTCACCGATTTCCAAAACAATGAAAACTGGAAAGCAAGAGGAGATGACGCAAGCAGAAGGAAGCTAGCGCTCTGGCCAAGGAAAGTAGAGAGAACGGCAACCGTCCACGTGGCGAGCATCCCACGGTCCGGAACATGCAGTGAAGAAAAGACTAAGCCCAAGATGATGTCACTAAGATACAAAAACGAGAGAAGCCGGAAAGCAAGAGGAGATGACGCAAGCAGAAGGAAGCTAGTGCTCCGGCCAAGGAAAGAAGAGAGAACGGCAACCGTCCACGTGGCGAGCATCCCACGGTCCGGACCAGGCAGTGAAGAAAAGGCTAAGCCATGGATGACGTCACCAAGCTTTCAAAACAATGAAAGCCGGAGGAAATAGAAGATGACGTAAGAAAAATAGAAATGATGTTCCGGCCGAGCAATATGAGAAGAGATACGTGTCTGAACATCTCTGCTTGAGCAATAGGAGTTATCGACAGTTACGGTAGCTGCAGTCTCAATCAGTGAACTCTCGACAGTGCAGGAGGAGTTACAATTAAAGAAGTCGTTTTCAGTTTGAGTATGTGAGGATAGCGGAACAGTTTCTTGGGGTTTTCTTGGTGTGTAACGTCTTCTTCTGTTGAGGAGTTTTTGATGTGAAGGTGACTAGAGAGTGCGGTGTGAGTTGAGATGGTAGGATGAGCGTACGTGTATGAGGGGAGTATCAGAAGGTGGTGAAGCGTGCAAGCAGACATGAACACAGTGTGGTGATTGTTTTTCTGTGTGACTTTGGGGCAGTGTGCATGAGAGCTAGACCATTGAGGGTCTTCTAGAACTGAATCCTTTTCTCCTTTTTGATGTTGTATCAAGTGGGTGCTTGATAGCTGGAGTTGGTGCTCCAAGCAGTTGGTGCTGCTATTTTAAAGTGGTAGTTGGTGCTACCCTTCACAGTTGGTGCTGTGAATCTGTAAGCTTTCTTTTTGACTGGATTTGGATTGGAGTTCAAGCAGTCATGTTCGGGGATGTAGCCAATCTGGTGAACCTCGTTATATCTGGTGTTGTGTGATGTACTAAGTTTGCTTGCTTGTTTTTCTCTGATCATTAATCTGTCTTTACTTGAGTAGGTTAAATTGATTAAATTTTTATATACACTGATTCACCCCCCCCCCTCTCAGTGTCACTCAAAGTACAACATACTCAAGAGTGTAATCTGATTTACCATATTCTAACTTAAGGCTTTCAATTCATGGATTTCATTTTATGCCCAAACTACTTGATTTACCCCAAATTGAGGAGGAACAGGTAAAGCTAAAGGTGCTCTTGGAGTAGGCAAAGCTGGAGGGAATTGTTGTACTAGAGTAGGAATACTAGCTAGAGGTGGGGCTATACTGATTGCTTGGGGTCTTAATACCTAATTCTAAGGTAATACCAAGAAATATGGCATTGGTATACGGCTTGGCAATTTTCCTACTGAAATAAGATAAGCTTCAACAAAGATAGCTTGCCTATAAACTTTCAGGAATGTGGTTACATCAAAATTTTGGATTTGTAATGAAAGATCTGAAGGGAAGACTCTCAAGTAATACATTAGAGCTTATGATTGTTGAGGCCTAAATGACATCGAAAATCTCTTCCAAGACTTCTGAAATCTGATGTTGAAGTTTGGAATGTTCTTTTGTTCATATCTTTTGATAGATGTGAATTGAGTTAACAAGGAGAAAGGATCTCTTACTTCATTAAATTCCAAGATAAAAGGCTCTACCAACTAAGCCCATGAAGTTATAGATCCACTAGAAAGGCCTCGATACCAATCAAGAACCTTGCCTTTGAAAGACTATGCTAACAACCTCACCATTATGTCCTCATGTTGAATGTTGTGAGTTTTAGCCAAACCAACTACATCCATGTAATGCTCATAAGATGTTCTTTCAGTTGTTGCATCAAACTCTAGTAGGGTTTTAAAAACATTAGCTAGAATTTCATGCAACACAGATAGGGTTAAAGGTACCCCATCATCCCATGCGAGATAAATATTAGGGACAAGGTTCGCCATTTTGGGAGTAACAATTATGCTAAGAGGACTAACAGGAATAGGTGTTATTGAAGCTTTTAAAGCATTGATGCTATTCAAAGATTTAGAATTGATCAGGGTATTTCTCTTAGAAACATCAAATTCTCTAAATTATGGAGCTTCTTTTGCTACTTTAGACGTAGATCTTATCCACATAAACTTCTATAGCAAAATAAAACTAAAGGTCCTAAAATAAAAATGATGATTTCAAAATATGTAGCTTAAATACATACCATTATTAATTTTTTCAATGGAGTCACCAATAAATCTTTGTGTCCCATCAGGTGTGCCAAAAAGATATACTATTGATGGAAATTATGTAATATATGCACCCTTGAACAATTTCAACCAAAGTATATCATGAATAGATTAACACTGCTAATATGATCTTTGGAGTAGGGCAATTCCTTATACATTGGGTATAGCATATAAGAAAAAGTAACAGGAAAGAAACAAAGAGGATAGAATGCAAAAAATCAAGCAAAAGGATAGGGTAACAAGAGTAAAAATAAAGGGCAGATCACTAGTTCAGCGCAAGCTTTCACAAAGTGTGAAAGCTTGGCAAGAATTTAATGTAGCAGCCACATAGTAAGTTATCACTCTTTTAATTATTTCTTAGTTCAACTCTACCATGTAGCAAACATAGTTATTCCAACAACTCACTATTATCATTCAGGAAACATCCATTAATCATCACAATATAACCAAATTAAGAATAATAATAATAAGTGTTGGGCAAGAAAGGTCGAGATTGCATCATATTATTGATAAAACAAAAGGTCTTAGAAAATAAATACAAAGGGTAATACTAAGGCTTTCGACCCCTTTTACATTATATATATCCTTATTCAAACTATGCTAGAATGGTTATAAAAATTGAAAAAGAACAATTGCAAAAATGGTTCGAAGATTCAGCCTCTTTTCGATAGATCTTCAACTACTTTTGCCACATGGATTGCATCTTCAAAATTGAGTGCACAAGAATAGTAACTACCTTTGAATGATCATTGGTCTTTTTTTTAACGTTATTCATGGTTTTTAGCATTTTTGGGGCCTTCTGGTGCTAATCTCGCTTTTCTAAGAGATTTTCTTTGTTTGAATGGCATCATCCATCTCTACCATTTGATTTGAGAGCTTTTTATTTATTGTTGATGTCATCATTTAGATTTCTCCTTTACTTTCTAATAGGCCAGCAATAACTCCAAGGCAAAAAGCATTATATTAGCTTAGATGCAAGAACAAATACATCAAAATATGACTTTACATATTCACCTCCATGGGTGACCTTTGGGTTGCACATGGACTCTTCATATGCACTTCCTTATGACTCCTAAAAATCAAGTGAAAGCTTATAGCCGAATTTACTAAATATAGTAAGTAACTAGTACTATATTATACGTACCATAATCCTTATGGATTAACATTCCCCTCCTTAATCTGAAGGGGATTTGGTAAGTCCAAGCATCTTTTTGAGCTTCTTGAACTTTTCTCATCCAAGCCCCTTGGTTAAGATGTCTGTTGTTTGCTCATCTTTGGAACAATGTTTCACCTGAATTATTTTGACCTCTACATAATGTCAAAACAAATGATACTTCGTGTTGATATGCTTTGTTCAATCATGGAACTTTGGGTTCTTGGCCAATTGAATTGCAAAAATGTTATCAATCAAAAGTGGAGTTGTATGCACCTATTTTTCTTACAAATCTTCCAGTATCTTCCTAAGCCACACAATCTCTTTTATTACCTCTAAAATAGCCATATATTCTACCTTTGTAGTGGAATATAGAGAAATGGATTATTTTCATGATCTCCAATAGATAGTTGTTGATCCAAGACTCATGACATATCCTAAAGTTGAAACTCCTTTTTCTTTATCACCATCAAAGTTTGAATCTATATATCCAATCAATTTGAAGTCTCCCACTTTGGAATACTTGAGCCCTAATTTCTATGTTCCTTTCAAATATCTGAGAACTCTTTTTGCTACATTCCAATGCCCTTCACATGGTTTTTGCATAAATTGAGAAAGAATTCCAACTGTAAATTAAATATCTGATCTAGTTATGGTCAGATAAATGAGACTTCTTACAAGTTGTCTATACTTTGTAGCATCCTCAAATGTATTCCTTTCAATAGATTTCAACTTCAAATTTTATTCCATTGGAGTGGAAAGAGGATTGCAATCTATCATACCAAATTTATTCAATATCTCTCCAATGTATTTTCTTTGGGAAATAAAAATGTACCTTGGGTCTTGTATCACTTCAATGCCCAAATAGTATTGAAGATGTCCCATATCTATCATTTCAAATCCTTTCTTCAAATCTTATTTCACGGATCCAATATAACTTTTATTGTTCCCTATTATCAAGAGATCATCTACATACACCACAAGATATACAACAATTTTGCCAACTTTTTTGACAAATAAAGTTGCATCATCAAGATTGAAATGTTCAAAATTTATTTTAGGCCATATAGAGATTTGATGAGCTTACAAACTTTGTGTTCCTAATCTTTCACTGCAAATCCTTCTAGTTATCTCATGTACACATTCTCTTTCAAATCACCATTCAAGAAAGTAGTCTTCACATCCATCAAATGATTGTTCCTTACAATCCACAGTAGAATGGTGTAGCAGAGAGAATGAATAGAACTTTATTGAATATGACATGGGTAATGTTGTTTTTCAAGAATGTGAAAACTATGTTTTGGGGTGATGCAGTTTTGTGTGCAGTGTATATTAGAAATAGATGTCCATCTCATGCTCTTGAAAATAAGACTTTGTATGAAATGTGGTTTGGTCGTGTTCCTTCGATTCATCATCCCAGGGTTTTTGGTTCCACTTGTTATGCCCTAGTCCCTAAGGAACAAAGAAATAAACTTGGAGCAAGGAATCAAAAATGTATTTTCTTGGGGTATGTAGATACCAACAAAGGCTATAGGCTTCATGATGAGGTAAATAAGAAGTTCCTCTTTGCAAGGGATGTAACTTTTATGGAATGTTCTAAGAGTGACTTGACTATTGAGCAGTTGCTTGATCACCTTGATAGGCTTACCTGTGGAAAGCATTTTTTTGAAATTGATTATGAGATTCCAAATATGGAAGGGGGGATCCCAATTTTGGATCAATCTTTCGAATCTATGCCACTTGTACCTATCTTAGAAGTGCTTGATCTAGCAATTGCACCTGTTCTAGTAGTACAAGCACTTCCTCCATAAGATCCTTCATCTTCATCAACTATAGCAGATCCTTTGGATGATGTGATTGAAAGGATTGATAGGTTGAGTCTTGAAAGAAATGAATAACCTCCTCAACTTGTTGAGCAACCTAAAACATCATAAAAGATTCCTAAATGGCTCTCTAAAACACTTGAAAGTGTTCATCCTGATGAAGTTGGAAAGATGGGAACTAGGATTTCCTATAAAGATAGAATTGAAAATGGAGTAGTAGAGGGTTTAGATTCAGAAGATGATGTTGATGACATGTAATTTTCTTTTGATTGTGAATTGAATTGCTCTATTGATTTTGAGCCAAATTCCTTTAAAGAAGCTTTTTCTCATGATGTCTAGAAGTATGCAATGAAGAAGGAGTATGATTCTCTCATCAAGAATGGGACATGGAAGTTGGTGGATCCTCCATTCAGAGCCAAACTAATTGGATGCAAGTGGGTCTACAAAAATAAGTATAGATCAGATGGCTCACTTGAGAAACATAAAGTGAGGCTTGTAGCAAAGGGTTTTACACAAAAAGAAGGTATTGACTATGATGAGACCTTTGCTCCCATAGCAAAATGGGCTACTATTCATTCTCTATTGGCAATGTTAGCTCAACATGGATGGAAAGTCCATCAAACAAATGTGAAGACTACTTTCTTGAATGGTGATTTGAAAGAGAATATATACATGAAACAACTAGAAGGATTTGTAGTGAAGGGTCAGGAGCAAAAGGTTTGTAAGCTTATCAAGTCCTTGTATGGCCTAAATCAAGCTCCTTGCCCTTGGTAGGAAAAGCTTACTAAGCATCTTTTGAAAATAAATTTTGAACATTTTAACCTTGACGATGCAGCTTTGTTTGTCAAAAAAAAAGGCAAAACTATTGTATATCTTGTGGTGCATATAGATGATCTTTTGATAATTGGGAATAATGAAAGTTACATTGCATTTGTAAAAAAAGATTTGAAGAAAGGTTTTGAAATGATAGATATGGGACATCCTCATTACTATTTGGGCATTGAAGTGACACTAAACCTAAAGTACATTTTCATCTCCCAAAGAAAGTATATTAGAGAATTATTGAACAGATTTGGCATGATAGATTGTAATCCTCTTTCCACTCTAATGGAATAAAATTTGAAGTTGAAATCTATTGAAGGGAATGCATTTGAGGATGCAACAAAGTACAAACAACTTGTTAGGAGTCTCATATATCTAACCATAACTAGACTAGACATTTCATTTACATTTGGAATTCTCTCTTGATTTATGCAAAAACTATGTGAAGGACATTAGAATGCAACAAAAAGAGTTCTTTGATATTTGAAAGGCACATAGGAATTAGGGCTCAAGTATTCCAAAGTAGGAGACTTTAGACTAATTAGATATACAAATTCAAACTTTGATGGTGACAAAGAAAAAGCAGTCTCAAATTTAGGATATGCCATGAGTCTTGGATTGCCAATTGTCTCTTGGAGATCATGAAAATAATCCATTTCAATAGATTCCACTACAGAGGCAACAAAAGAAATTATGTGTCTTAAGAAGATAATGGAAGACTTGTAGGAAAAATAGGTGCATCCATCTCCCCTTATGATTGATAATATTTTAGTAATTCAATTGGCTAAAAATCCCAAGTTTCATGATCGAACAAAATACATCAATAAAAAGTATCAGTTGATTCAACATCATGTAGAGGTCAAGACAATTCAAGTGAAACATTGTCCCATAGATGAGCAAACAGTAGACATCTTCACCAAGGCACTTGGAAGAGAAAAGTTCAAGAAGTTTAGAAAGTTGCTTAGACTTACCAACTCCCCATTAGATTAAGGGGGGAATCTTAGACACCTAATCCTTAGGGATTATGGTATAGATAGTATAGTATTAGATACTTACTATATTTAGTAAATTTGTAGCCTTGAGTGTGCTATAATTCAGATAGTCATTTCTTGTAGAATATGAGAAGTTACAATGTATTCCAAAGGTCACCCAAGAAGGTGACCATGAAGAGTCTTTCTTAGATTGTATTTACATAATATTCTACACTAATTCAATGCTTTTTGATCTTAAATTTACCTAGCTTGTCAAACATATTAGAAGGAAAAACCCACCTGAATAGTCAAATCCAAAATTTGAAATCTTGGATTCTAGCCATTTACCTATGGGTTAGCCATTAATATTTTTCCTTATGAATACCCTAATAAATATGTATGCAAAATATTTTTGTATTTCTCAATGAGTTCATGGGTTCAACCATGTTGTAAATACTTTAAGGATTATTATTGCATTAATACTAGGATGAGTTATTATGGGTGCCTTGTTAATCTTCATAAACATGGAGGAAAACTAATTGTGGTAGAAATAACCTTCACATTACATATAATCTCTACAATCATAATCATATTGTTTCAAGATTAAAGTGACCCCTTTCAGGATCACTAGAATCTGAACATTTACAAGTTAAGTACAGGTTTGATCCTACCCTTATGCACCTAACTAACAATAATAATAAATGAATTAGAACTTTAAGGAGGCTTTCTCAAGCCCTCCTTTCAACACATGTAAGCTCAAAAGATAAACAAACCAGAATGTGCTCAATGGTGGTGTTAAGAAACACTGATTTTACCTTAGAATGCCGTGTTGGGGATGAAAATGCTTGATTGGACCATGATCTACCTTCTAAACTTCCTCCAAATGCTCACTACTGTCAAAATGCGGGGACCCGGGGTGTTTTTGGAAATGCGGTAGCATTTGCCTGTCAAAACGCGAGGCCCTCAAGCATTTTTGATCTTGCAAACACAAATGCAAAGAGGAAGAAGTCAGTATGTATGATATGATAAATAAGGCCTACTATATAAATAGAATATGAAAATGAAAGCAAGAAAGCAGGTGGGTATGTCTGAGGTCTGCTATGAGGAGCAAATAGTTTGGAATGATAGATTCCAAACATGCTCCAAGACCACCAACTCTTCCACCACTCCTCCTTGATGTTGACTACGGATTGCTGGACGAGATAGCCTTCAAATTCGTGGTCCAATGCTCAAAAAAATCAGAAATCAAAAGCTCAATTTGCATAAAAGGTTCAGTAGTCCAAAAATGAAGGCCAAGACATATTTTTATAGTTTTTCATAAGCTATCAAAAATCAAGTTTCAATCCATGCGAATTTCCAATCTAAACAGTTGTCAATTGATTTTTCTAATTGGATTTCAGTTGCATTTGACAAAATGGGCAAGTTTCCAAAATCTGAGTAATGATTCATCAACTTGCTAATTTTCCTTGCTTGCTCATCAGGTGAGTCATCAGTGATGTGGCATGATGATGTGTCACCTTTGTCCAACTATTTTAATTTCAAATTTACCAATTAAATAAATGAATAAATAAATAAATGCAAATGTGACCAATAAATGTAAATGAGATAATTACATTAATTTAATTAATCGAGCCTGATTAATTAGAAGGAATGATTAAACATAATTAACATGACCAATGTTAATAATATTTTAAGCACAAATGATTAAGATTAAAATTGCAAACAATATGCCTAATATTATTTACAATTTCACATAATGATTATAGCTCGACATTTATTAAAGGATTATGATCGAAAATATAATTAACATGACAAATATTAATTACATCTTCCAAGTGATTATGATCGAAATGCAATGAACATGACTAAGTTACATTGCAATTTCCATGTAAATGATTATGATCGAAAATGAAATAGACATGACTAAGTCTAAATGCATTCTCCCAGTAAATGATTATGATCAAAAATGAAATAGACATGACTAAGTCTAATTGCATTTTTCAAATGAATGACTATGATCGAAATGCAATAAATATGACTAATATTTAATTGCGATTTCCAAGCAAATGATTGATCGAAATGCAATAAATATGACTAATATTAATTGCGATTTCCAAAGCAAATGATTATGATCAAAATGCAATAAATATGACTAATATTAATTGCGATTTCCAAAGCAAATGACTATGATCGAAATGCAATAAATATGACTAATATTAATTACGATTTCCAAAGCAAATGACTATGATAAGCAAATGATGATTTCCACAAACATGATTAAATCAATAAAGTAACATGTCAAGTGCTAAATGATATGAATACGCTCATGCTGAAAGGGGATTATGCCAAGTGTGGTGCATGGTGCCAGATTTGGGTGTTTACATTTTGCCCCTTTTTGACTTGCATTTTGCCTAGGTTAAATGCAATGCAAAAACTTAATTTAAATGAAATGCAATATGATATGATAAGATGGCTAACTGCCCCAACTGGTATATGTGATTCCCCTCAAACACATTTGCGACAAGGAAAAGGAGACAGGAATGTGTTTGACACAATGGGTGCAGATGTGTGATGGATGATTCTAAGTTTTGATGGATGCAATGCAAAGTTTTATGTTTATGATTTGAATGATAATGACCTATGTTGTGATGGATGCAATGCAAAGTTTTATGTTTATGATTTGAATGATAATGACCTATGTTGTGATGGATGCGATGCAAAGTTTTATGTTTATGATTTGAATGATAATGACCTATGTTGTGATGGATGCGATGCAAAGTTTTATGTTTATGATTTGAATGATAATGACCTATGTTAACATAATAAAAAATTGAAATGACTTGAAAAGGATAAAATGATACACAAAATTAAAAAAAAGATGAATGGATTTGAAGCCGACTTCCATTTTAATGTGTAAAATGAGCTCTTTTGTCGAATAGCTTTTGGATTGTTGCTAAGCAGTGTCATTCAACAACCTCGACATGATGGAATGCAATGACAAATGATGAAGGAAGACAAACAAATGACGTGATGCAAGGATAAAAAGACAAGAGACCGAGTTCCATTTAATGTGTAGGACATGCACTTGCTCCATACCGAACTAGGTAAAAGATGATGTCCAATGGTCGATGTCATGATTGATGATAAATATATATATATAAGTGATGATAAAGTAAACATAAGTGGAGACATAACTAGACTAAGTGAAGGTAGGAGATGAGTGATTGGCGATCCCCATGCACCCAAAAAAGGTAGGATGACATAAAAAGTGGGAAATCGCTAAGTATCGACTCCAAATGCAATGATCTAAGGTGATGACAAAAGATAAGTGATAGATGAAAAGGAATCTTAAGCTACTTGCTATAGCCTTTGAAAAACCTTTTCATAATGCGAAGATGAGACAAAGGAAGAATTATGATTGACGACAAAAAGACATGATTATGCAAGACACATATATTTTTGTATTTTTGAATTTTCTATGTTTGTTTTTGAATTTTTGAAATATTTTACTTTTTTTGGTATTTTTAATTTTTTTAATTTTTTTGGTTTTGAAAATATTTTGCTTTACCCCAGCAGCTGAAGGGTAACATAAAAAGAAAAGATCCCTACTTTGCCCCAGCAGTTGAAGGGATTCTACTTTGCCTCAGCAATTGAAGGGATTCTGCTTTGCCCCAGCAGTTGAAGGGATTCTGCTTTGCCCCAGCAGTTGAAGGGTAACACGATCGAGCATAGATACATAAATCTACTAAACATTAGATGGCAACATGTAAGATATGAGATACCATAAGAGAAATATGATTAGGGACATGATCAAATAAGATAAAGATACAAGATTGATGAACTGAAAAAGGATTTGATCATGAAAGCATGACATTGATAAAGATGGCAGGTATAATGCTAGAAGATATGATAACATGATGGTATGACGGAGATGCACATCACATACAAAAGATAATTTTGAGAGGGCTTTACTTGGCCCCCAATCAATATGATAAGATAGTGTGATGAGGATACACATCACGCCAGAGGATAATTTTGAGAGGGTTTTGCGTGGCCCCCAATCAATATGATAAGATAGTGTGATGAGGACACACATCACACTAGAGGATGAAGGAAAAGGGGAGACATGATTAGGTGATGGCATGATGAGGATGCATGTCATACAAGAGAAAAATGCTAAGAGGGCACTATGTGGCCCCCAATCAATATGATAAGATAGTGTGATGAGGACACACATCACACTAGAGGATGACTTTAAGAGGGCATTACTTGGCCCCCAATCAATATTTATGAATGTTTGTTTGACATATAATGATAATTGATAATGCAAGATTTCGATTTTTTGTTTCATAGACTTAGATTGGGACTTGATTTGAATGAGACTTGGAAAAACATCATAATAAGGATTGGAATCCAAATTATTATAAATCCATGGTAAGATATTTGATTTTTTATGTAAAATATCGATGGATAGAGATATGTTATGATCACTAGACATAGGACATGGGATGGCATAATCGACATGAAAGAATTCCTCCATATTAATATGTGAGAACTCTTGAAGAAACTCCTCATAATCAAAATTTAACATGAAAGGTGGAGGAGATGTGATACTATCATGATCAACAGATGCATTCATATCAAAAGAGGGATTTTCATGAACAGTAAAAGAACTAAGATTATGATCATAAAAAAGAAGATTATCAACCACTAAGAGGGGAGATGAAAAAGATTTAAAGTTGGTGGTTGAGAGACTTTCATGTGATAAAATATCAACAGATAAATTATCTAAACATGTGTTCTCTTCAACTTCATCGCAAGGAAGTTGAATGGTAGAGAAAGTCTTTTGAATAGATGATCCTTTATCATATGACATAACATGGGATTCAATATTGACAAATTCTTGATTTTGATAATCCATATTAAAGTTGTCAATGGATTCACATGATTCAGCAATAATGGGCTCATCAAACATGAGTTGATTAACTTTAAGGATCTTCATAATAGCATGTTCATTATCTAAGACCCATTTTTTAAATTCAGCATCCATAGTTTTATCAATTGGTTCCATCAATGATTGTGTGACAGCAAAGATAAACATGTGATGAAAGTGCTTGATTTTGATATGATTTGGCCTCTTAAAAATTTTGACACCCTTCCAAGAATTAAATTTAATCCCCTTACAGGGTTCCAAGGGGCAGCACCCCTAGCGTGCCACCCCCGTCATGAGACGGGGCTTCAAATTTTTTTGGATAGGTCAAAACGGGCGCTTCGAAAGAGATTTAGACTAAAAATTCCTCTATTTTGAAACACGGCCACGTTTAGTATTCTGACCAAAACGTGATAGCATTTTAAGACAAAAAGAAACATGGCTACGTTTTATGAAACGCGACTATGTTTTATGAAACACGATTGCATTTTATGAAATGCGACTGCATTTTAATAGTGATAAAATAAAAAAAAATAAAAAAATGATGAAATGGATTTGACAATGTTTGACTTTAATCTGATCAAGATTCACATAGGAAACAAACATAAAATGAAGACAGTCACCAATGCAAACACTCACATATGATTTGATGCATGATTCATTAACCACCTAAAACTATTTTGCAAAGTTAAAATGTTTGTTTTCCTAAAATGATTCTAGATAAGCATGTTAAAATGATCAAAGGTTGGATCCTAAAGAAAAGGAAATTGCTAAGGCTGTACCCCATTTTAATCAGATTCACAGGCGAGGTCCATCGAAAACCTAGGGGAGGTTCTCTTGGTGAGTGGGCCAAGCAAAGCCTAGGTCCTTGGTGATGAAATACAAGTGACCTATCTAATGTTTGTGAAGAGAACTAGCCTTGGTGATGAAATCCAAAGATTCCCTTTTGTGTGCACAAGTGATAATCAAAGGTGAATTAAATGATGCAGTTGATTAACTCCCTCACAATAGTTTCTGATCACCCAAGATCACTTTGCAGCGCAAGGGGAGAGCATACTCCAAATCGTAAGGTCTTATGTATGGTTCTTTAACCTACTCCTTACAACCTTTCTCTGATCACCCAAGATCACTTTTCAGCATGAGGGGAGAGCATACATCGGTTTTGTAAAAGAGTATATTAAGTGTAACAAGCATGCATACACAAAATAATAAAAACACTAAGCCTAATTCCTTTTAAGCATGCATGAAGTAGATCTGTCTTAATGCACCCAGAAACAAAAAAAAATAGAAATAACAAAGATCAAAGACTAATAAAAATGTGCACCTTAGGATTTTGATGAACCTCGCAGAAGAAACGCGGTCCCGTTTGGCAGCTATGCCAGGGCGACGCAAAAATGAGCTCCGTCCAAGATGAAACGTGGTCACGTTTTGGAAACATGATCACGTTTTTGAAATGCGGTCACATTTTTGAAACATGGTCACATTTTTAAAATGCGAT
>Ga0115848_100662_pt1 | contig 14012 bp, 14 predicted proteins | sample InSIn3gowninarea_FD_83862 | JGI IMG/M metagenome (GOLD analysis project Ga0115848, IMG submission 83862) | reverse complement strand
AGCAGCAGCTGATATTGTTAAAGACGGCGCAACAATAGATGTTGGGCGGCTACAACTTGCTAGTAACAAAAATAATATGGCGGCGCTCATCCAGGTAAACTTTCGCCTAGTGCGATCGCTATTCTGAAGAGCGGATTTTTTAGCTAATTTGGCTTGCATCTACAATGCTGGAGTAGCTGACTAGAAATAAAAATTTTAGCACTGTAGCAGGAGTGCTGTTAACCATAACTGTTGGCAATGCGTAGACGCACAGCATCTTGTCGTAAAACATCACCTGAAAATTGCCAGCATAGCCAAACTCTCAACAAAAACGACTCTAGATTACCCAAAATTAACGTAAGTGTGGCACTCTGAAAAACAGAGAATGATATCTTCGCGCTCAGAAAACTTGGTTTCAGCGTTATGCAAGCCCTCCCTACTCCAACTCCTGCCAACACTGCTTCTAGTCAATCTACTGACACTACGATTCATCGGCGTAAAACTCGCCCTGTTAAAGTCGGCAACGTGATCATCGGCGGCGGCTACCCCGTTGTAGTGCAATCAATGATCAACGAAGACACCTTAGATATAGACGGTTCAGTTGCTGGTATTCGTCGCCTGCATGAAATTGGGTGCGAGATTGTCCGCGTTACTGTACCGAGTATGGCTCATGCCAAAGCCTTGGCAGAAATTAAACAAAAATTACTTCAGACTTACCAGCCAGTCCCGCTTGTTGCTGACGTTCATCACAACGGAATGAAGATTGCCCTAGAAGTTGCCAAGCACGTTGATAAAGTGCGGATTAATCCAGGGCTGTATGTATTTGAAAAGCCGAAAAGCACAGAATACACCCAAGGAGAATTTGACGAGATTGGTGACAAAATTCGTGAAACACTAGAACCCCTAGTCGTTTCCTTGCGCGATCAAGGTAAAGCAATGCGAATTGGTGTCAATCACGGTTCCCTCGCTGAACGAATGCTTTTCACCTACGGTGACACGCCAGAAGGTATGGTGGAATCGGCTTTGGAGTTTATTCGCATCTGTGAATCTCTCGACTTCCGCAATATCGTGATCTCTATGAAGGCATCGCGTGTACCAGTAATGCTAGCTGCCTATCGTCTGATGGCACAGCGTATGGATCAGCTAGGGATGGACTACCCCTTGCATCTGGGTGTCACGGAAGCTGGTGATGGAGAATACGGCCGGATCAAGTCCACAGCTGGAATTGCCCCCCTGCTAGCTGACGGAATTGGTGATACTATCCGCGTATCGTTGACAGAAGCACCGGAAAAAGAAATCCCCGTCTGTTACAGCATTTTACAAGCACTAGGCTTGCGGAAAACGATGGTAGAGTATGTTGCTTGTCCTTCTTGCGGTCGCACTTTATTTAATTTAGAAGAAGTGCTGCATCAAGTCAGGGAAGCAACTAAACACCTTACTGGTCTAGATATTGCCGTCATGGGTTGTATTGTCAATGGCCCTGGAGAAATGGCAGACGCTGACTATGGCTATGTTGGCAAGCAGCCTGGTTATATTTCTCTATATCGTGGCAGAGAAGAAATCAAAAAAGTCCCTGAAACTCAAGGTGTCGCAGAATTGATTAACTTAATCAAAGCAGATGAGCGCTGGGTCGAACCTTAAAGGAGCATTATTAGCAGGGAAGATTGTATTATTTTTATTCCCTAACCCCTGACCCCTAGCCTAGCCTCTACTGAAAGCTTGTGTTACATTGGGCGTACTGCTCTTGGATTATCTCTCCGGCTCAACAGTCATTATGGTCATTACAAAACGTGGACTCGTTTTAGGTGCGACAGCAGTGGTGCTAACGACAGTTGCCATTACTGGCGTAGGTATTCACTCGCAAGGTCAGGCTTTCTTTCGTGAAAGCCCAAAGGAACTGGTAGATGAAGTCTGGCAGATTATTGACCGCCAATACGTGGATGGCACATTTAACCAGTCAGATTGGCAGGCTGTACGTAAACAATATCTGAGCCGGGCTTACACCAAGCAAGAAGACGCTTATAAAGCAATTCGGGAAATGTTGGGAAAGTTGGATGATCCCTATACCCGATTTATGGACCCCGAAGAATTTAAAAGTCTCCAAGTAGATACTTCTGGAGAACTTATCGGTATTGGTATCCAAATTGCTCAGGATGAGAAAACAAAGAAACTTACTGTAATTTCTCCAATTGAGGATACACCAGCAGCGAAAGCTGGTCTTATTGCCAAAGATATTATTGTCAAAATTGACGGTAAAGATACCAAGGGAATGGATGTCAATCAGGCAGTATCTTTGATTCGAGGACAGCCTGGAACGTCAGTAAAGCTTACTATTGAGCGGAACGGTCGGCAAAGGGATTATCAAATTAAACGAGCGCGGATTGAACTCCATCCTGTACGTTATAGCTATCAAAAGGCTCCAACTGGTGGCGTGGGTTATATTCGCCTAAATCAGTTCAGTGCTAATGCTGCTGCGGAAATGCGGGACGCAATCAAAGATTTAGAAAAGAAGCAGGTGGCTGGCTATATTCTTGATTTGCGTTCTAACCCAGGTGGCTTACTGTTTTCTAGTGTTGAAATTGCCCAGATGTGGCTTGATGACGGTACGATTGTTTCCACAGTTGATCGGCAGGGCAAAAAAGACATTGAAAAGTCTGACCACCATGCCTTGACAAATAAACCTTTAGTAGTTCTAGTAGATGGCGGTTCAGCTAGCGCCAGCGAAATATTGTCTGGGGCGTTACAAGACAATAATCGTGCTGTTTTGGTAGGGACAAAAACTTTTGGCAAAGGCTTGGTGCAATCAGTACAGAGATTGGGAGATGGTTCAGGGCTAGCGGTAACGATCGCTAAGTATTTTACCCCCAGCGGTCGTGATATTAATAAGTCAGGAATTGCCCCAGACGTGCGGCTGGAACTGACTGATACCCAAAAAGAAACGTTAATTCGCGATCGCACTAAAATTGGTACATCAGTAGATCCTCAATACGCTAAAGCTTTAGCAGTTTTGAATCAGGAAATTGCCAGCAAGCGTAGTCCTAGAGCAGAATCGATCCGGCGATAGGGGCAAGAAGCACTCTTAGCAGAGGGGCAGGGGAGCAGGGGAGAAAATTTTTTTCATTGCTCCTACCCAGTCTCAGTTTTTATACTGGTTGGCACTTACCAGAACGAATTAGTCCGACGCGACGGGCGATCGCTTCATCTTGAGAAGAAAATGGTCCCCAGCGTTCCTGGCTTGATGGCTCTTTGTCTTCAGTCGTTTCTTTGCTAGAGATGATTTCGCAATGACCAGCAGGTTGCTTGACAATATACCAATTTTGTGGATTATTCATTGGAATTTTTAGGAGTTATGAGTAAGGGCGCACAGGGTACGCCCCTACAAATTTAAACCTACTCTCAGCGATGGCTGTTACCGTTGCCGTTGGTGGCGCGGACTCGTTCGGCAAGTTTATCTGGCACTTCTTGAAGATGATCGTACTGCCAGTGGAACGAGCCAACGCCCAAAGTAAGCGATCGCAATTCGACGATAAAGTTTTGCATTTCCGCTTGGGGTAAGTATGCCTTTACACTATCCCAACCTTGCCAATCACTTTTAGCCTCATAGCCCAAAATTTGCCCTCGGCGACCACTAATTAGTTGCAACGCCTTAGAAGTGAATTCGCTGGGTGTTGTTACTTCAATGAAAGCAATTGGTTCTAACAAAGTAGGTTCACACTGAGGCATTCCTGTTTGCATCGCTAGCCGTGCTGCTTGCTTGAATGCTTGTTCTGAACTATCAACCGTATGGTAGGAACCATTAGTTAGCGTCACGGCTACATCGACAATAGGGAAGCCCAACGGGCCATGTGCCAGAAACTCCCGTACGCCCATTTCTACGCCAGGGATATATTGTTTCGGCACTACACCACCGACAATTGTGTCGCTGAAGTTAAAGCCTGCGCCGCGTGGCAGTGGTTTAATTTCTAGATACACATCGCCAAACTGACCATGACCACCGCTTTGATGCTTATAGCGCCCGTGAATCGACGCAACAGATTTACGGATCGTTTCTTTATAAGGCACTTGCGGCGGCTGAGTTGTCATCGGTAGGTTATATTTGCGCCGCAGCCGATCCAAGGCAACTTGCAAATGAATTTCACCTTGACCCCACAAGATAACTTCGTGGGTGTCGCCATGTTGCTCCCAAGCGAGAGACGGATCTTCTTCAAGCAGCTTGGCAAGGGCGCTACTGAGCTTAACTTCGTCGTTGCGCTTTTCAGGTGCGATCGCTAAAGCATAAACTGGTTCTAGGTGTTCGGCTTTCGGTAATTCTGCCGCCAGTTGTTCATCTGATGAAAGTGTATCGCCTGTTTTGATCCCCTCTAAACGGCTGATCGCAACAATTTCTCCAGCATGAGCTTCATTTAACGGCTGTTGCTGTTGTCCCATTAGCCGATAAAGACCACCAGCACGAACGCCATTCAAGACAATTCCATCTGTCAATTTTCCTTGCCAGACTCGCACTAGGGATATCTTGCCACCTTGAGGAGTGAAATAAGTTTTCAGCACTTGCGCTAAGGGTGCATCGGCATGAAGGGCAATTCCCCGGCGTTCTACCGTTGTTTCTGGTTCGGGGGCTTCTCGGAGGAGGGCATCTAAAAGATGTCGTACTCCATAATCTTGTTCTGCAACACCAAATAAAACAGGTACTACTAAATCTGCCCCCAATTCCAGCTTTAAGTCTTGGAGGATTTCTTCTTGAGGCGGGTTAATTTCTTCTAGCAGTTCTTCCAATAGATGATCGTCAAAGTTTGCTAACTCTTCTAGCATCTCAGTCCGTGCTGCTTGTTCTTGTTCCTTAAGTGCTTCTGGAAACGAAATCTGATCAGCAGCAGCACCTAGATGATATTGATACGCTTGCTCACTTACAAGGTCAATAAATCCGCTCAGTTCTTCGCCTTGACCAATTGGATATTGGTGCGGTACTAAAGGACGGCTAGAGACTGACTTCAGGGCGTGTAGCACGTCCATAAAGTTGTTGTTAGCCCGATCCATTTTGTTGATAAAAACTAAATGGGGAATCTCCCAATCGTCGAGAAATTTAAATAGGGGGGCGAGAGTTAAGACACGATCGCTATTTGGTTCGCAGACAACAACAGCTACATCTACTCCCATTAAAGCGTTGTAGGTTTCTTGGGCAAATTCTACCGATCCCGGGCAGTCGAGAAACGTTAAGCGAATCCCATCGTACTGAGTGCTGGCTGCCGAGACTTCCACACTCATGTGGCGATCGCGAGCTTCTGTTGCACTGTCTGTGATCGTATTACCATCTTTGACATTGCCTTTACGGGAAATTGCCCCCGTAACAAACAATAAACTTTCAACTAATGTAGTTTTGCCACTTAAATAGGGTCCGACAATGCCAACCGAAAGCCGCGAACCCAACCTCACTTTTTCGTTCATACAACCTCCTAACGGCTTTCCTTTTTGGAAACCGCGTTTTTTTGAGTTTGCAAGGGATAATATTGATGCTGTAGAGAATTATCCCGTGATTAGTTTGAGGTTATCCTGTCTTTAATCACAGTAATAAAAATCGTAGTGTGTTGTAAGATTTAGCTAAATAAATATGAATTAAATTAAATATTTATTTATATTTTATAACTTTTATAAAGTCTAAAGCGTAATTGTTTTGCTTGATTAAGTAATTATAAGTTTGGATTTAATATCGGAATTAAGTGATGCAAATACCGCTATTAAAATGGTATATACCAGAGTTTTTGATAGTTTTGATGTTGATCAGTGGCAGGCTCACACCAGCAGTAGCAAGGCAAGCAATAACAATTGCCCAACCACTGCTTACAGCACAAGCTCAACCGAATAATCAAACTGCTGCAAACTTGGTTAATCAGGGATTGGAGTTAGTTCAACAAGGAAAAATTCAGGATGCGATCGCCTCATTTCAAAAAGCAACTGAGCTAAACAATAAATTAGCACCCGCGCACTACAACTTAGGGCTAGCTTTACGCCAAGTAGGGCAATTGCAGCCAGCAGCTGAAGCCTTTTATCGAGCAACACAAGCTGATCCGGAATTTGCTCTTGCCTACGCTAATTTGGGGGCAGCGTTGTTAGAAGGTAATAACCCAGAGTTGGCGGAGGATTATTTACAACAAGCACTAAAGCTTGACTCAAAGTTAGGGCTAGCTCACTATAATTTAGGACTGGTAAAGGAGCAACAGCAGGATTGGGAAGATGCGATCGCATCTTATCAAAAAGCGATGAAATATAGCTCTAAAGCACCAGAACCTGCTTATCATTTAGGATTAATTTATTTACAACAAGGCAAAGTTGATCGGGCAACAGAATCATTCCGCAAAGCACTTAAAATTAATCCGAATTATCCAGAAGCTCATTACAATATAGGGTCAATTTTATTTAATAAAGGTAAACTCCAAGAAGCATTAGCAGCTTTCCATAAATCGGCCCAAGCAAACTCAAATTATCCAAATGCTTACTATGGGGCAGGTTTAGTATTTATGCAGCTACGACAGTATCTAGACGCGCAACAAGTATTGCAATATGCCAAAGATTTGTACACTACTCAAGGTAATACCCAGTGGGCGACGAATGCAGATCAGTTGTTGCAACAAGCTAAAAATCTGAATTCCCAGTAAGGCAATACACACCTTGTAAAAGTCAAAAAACTATTGCTGTCATTCTAAACCCTTTGCCTGCGCTCAAAGTCTCTGTAAAAGAATCTGTGAGATATTTCGCTGCGCTACTCATGATAAATAAAGCACTTGTGCAGGAGGTTTAATAGTAAGCGCTTTTTGAAGCTAGGGTATTCATTTTTGAGCTTGAATTTTATAATTCAAAGTCAGGATTTTTTAAGTGGGTGCAAATATGTACAAAGTGCTTTTTATATTTTTGAAGTAAATCAAGCTTATAGAAAAATTTGGGCTTGATTTCAGTTACCTATACGACATTCGGCTTAATCCCAATTTTTGCATACGATGTCTGGCTCCATGCAGTGACAGTAATGATTTCAGGGGTGTGGTCAAAACCTGTTGGTGGGGGTAGGAGGAGCTGACCAATGCACGGTGATGTGGTTTAACGCTGCGTGAGCTTTAGGTGAACCTGTAACCTACACTCAATTCCTGCTGCTCAACTGAAAATCTCTTACACAAAGTAGCCCAAAAGTGTAATGCTGCATGAATCACGAGCCAAAATGATAAGCCAACTATAAAATTTATGGACTTTAGAAGTATTTTATTTGCAGTGATATTCAAAAATTTTCCACAAAAGATTCTAATTGAGGATGTTATGTGGAAAAGTTCAATATAGTCAGCTTACTTAAGGTAGTTACACGGAAAAATTCCCTATAATACCTGAATATGAATGTTATATAGAAAAATTCTGTATAATCACCTGATTTGGGGTAGTTATATAGAAAGTTTCCGCATAATAAACAGTTATTTGCGACAGGCATAATTGAGGTTTACTGTTAGTGCCTGGGAATCCTATATTAGCCTGCGAAATAACAAATCGCTGGAACCGACAACGCCGCTAACCGCACGGCGACGTTTAGGCGGCGTTGCGGCTCAGCTCAATCGTTAGACCGCTGAATCTTATCTTGGTTGAAAGCGCAGTCTTTTGGAGCGGAAAAAACTAAGTCCAATGCCTTGTGTGGTAAAACATTGAGGTAATATTATGGCTAGTTTGAAGGAGTATCAGTTATGAAGTTTTGGAGAGTCTGGGCAATTCTCCTTGGTTTATCTTTGATGGTTGGCGAAACTATCCGGAGTTGGGGGCAGGGGCGAAACCCACTTTTTGTTCTAGATGACTTCTTCGTAGGATTACCGCTTGTTGTAACAGCAATTCTCATGGCTCGACCATCTATTCCTCGCCTTTGTGCCTTCTCGTCCTCATTTGCTGCAAGCGCAGGTATGTTATATGGGAGCTTTTTTGAAAAGCTTGTTGACTTGTCCAAACCAGCGTCGAGTAATATTGAAATTCGACTGCTAACTGCCTTGATTGGTTTGGCATTCACATCCTCAATACTAGGCATATTTGGGAGTATTCGTGCATCTAGTAGCGTGGGTATCAGAAATACTAAAATTACGTCGTAATTTTGCCTAACTAGACAGCTTGCATTGTGCTGAATATAAGTGAAACGGTATATATTGAAACCAGTATCTTGGGCTATCTTACAGCCAGATCAACTAAAAACCTGATTCTGGCTGCAAATATGGAAATCACAAAAGACTGGTGGGAATCTCGTCGAAGTGCCTTCATTCTCTACACTTCAGAGGCAGTTCTAGAAGAGGTTGCACAAGGAGATGGTGCGATCGCTGCTCAACGACTGGAGGTTCTGCGTGATTTTCCCTTGTTGGCATTAAATCAAGATGTACAAGGTTTAGCCGCACAGTTCCTATCCCGAAGCAATCTGCCTCCGAAAGCGAGAGTTGACGCAATTCACATTGCTGCTGCAACCGTCCACGGCATGGATTATCTGCTAACGTGGAATTGCAAACACATCGCAAATGCTCAGATCCAGGGAAAGTTGGCGGATATTAGTCTCGATTTCGGATATGTGCTACCTGTTCTCTGTACACCAAACGAACTCATGGGAGATTAGGTCATGTGGGAAGATGAGATTGTCGAAGAAATCCACCAAATCCGGGAAGCATATGCAAAGTCCTTCAATTATGACCTAGACGCAATATTTGAAGATTTACGCAAGAAAGAAGCTGAAAGCGGCAGAGAAGTTGTGAGCTTGTCGAGAAAGCGCGGTCTAACAACACGTTGGAGCGGACGGGCGAGAGATATTGGTGAGGATGCAGAAGATACTAGCTACCGCACAACTTAGCCGTTAGGCTGCTTCAGGTTACTGCTGAGACATTACTTGGAGGCTATTAGGGGGTGTGATCAAAAGTAGTTGGTGGGAGCAGTAGTTTGACATCTCTAAACGCTGTGGTTAGGTAAATGTTTGAGCAAATACTTTTGATCACCCTAATTGCTACTTAAACATTTATTACTTACCTTTTCTACACTTTCATTCGAGGGGAAATATAAATACCAACACTCTCGTTAGGTAAGAGCAATGCCCATCCCCCCAATCCAAGTATTTGTACCACTGGCAATAGGAGTAGTAATCGTAGTGGCACAACTATCCAAGAACCCTTTTTTGATACTCGGATCATGGCTATCATTCATTATTTATATGGCTTTTGCTATCAATAATCTATGGCAGGCGATTATGAAGGTAGTGCATCCAGTTAGCTAAAAAAGGGTGTGGTCAAAGTCAGATAATCAGTAAAAATTTGTGCTACCTAAAGAACATTTCTTTGTTAAGCCTTGAGCACTAGTTCCTACCAACTGGGAGTGACCACACCCTGATTTCAGCCTACTTTGGGTACGCAGGAAAAGAGAATATAGAAATAATAGAATAATCTCAGGAATGAGCCAAACTAAGAATTTTGACGTAGAGCGGCAATAATCTGAGCATTAGCTATGGGAAAAGGAAACTGGTCGATTTCAGCCAATGTAACCCAGCGAATTTCATCGCATTCAATTGGCATAGGATCACCTGTAAGATAACGGCAGTGATGCACGGTAAGACTAACGCGCAAGTGGGTGTAAGTGTGGTCAATAGTAATTAAATGCTCACCTACTTCAATGCCGATTCCCAGTTCCTCCTTAATTTCACGTTTAATGCAGTCTTCAATCGTCTCACCCGGTTCTATTTTGCCACCAGGAAACTCCCACAAGCCCCCCAATAACCCTTCTGGACGACGGCGATCTATTAAAATTTGTCCTTGATTGTTCCAAATTACGCCAACACCAATTAGTTTATAGGGTATAGAAGTAGTTTCAGGCATATCGGGAGTAATACAATAAACTTGCAATAGTCATTTTGCAGTATAGGAAAAGATTGAATATTTCACTGTACTAGCTACTAGATAAAAACTATAGTTTTTCAGCGCAGGATGCCAATTTTTGTAAGTGATTAGTGTTTGTTAAAGCTGTTTGAGGCGTTTCCATTGGCAGCGAAGAGCAAACTATTAAAAACTTCCCACTTACAAAAGGTAGCTTAAATAGTTTCTATGCGAACTTCCAACAATTTTACATATCGTGCTGAAGCCCAACACCGCCTGATCACTAACTATTAGTAATTGATTCCATTTGCTTATTCACTGCTCTAATCGCTTGATCGATTAAAGGCAAATCTGTAGAGTAGTATATATTAATGCCTCTAACAGTTTTGAGAGGTTTCTTACCGTGTGTTTCGTAGTATAATTCACCAAGTTTTTTGCCTATCTCTAAAACTTGAGCTTGTGGACATTGCAATCCTAGTTCTTTACATCTATCACTAATAGCAACTCTTTCTTTTGCTAAAACTGGTGTGGTGGTGATGAGTAAGGCTGCAATGATAGCAATGATTTTAGTCAGCATGGTGTTATTGTTCTTTTGTTTTCTGTTACCTCTATAGCTGCATCCTCTGAAGAGTTATAACTCTTCAGAGTAAAATGCTAATTTTTGACTATATCACTAATACACTTACTGTAATTTTACTTAGTTCAATCTAAAAATGCAAAAACAATAAAACTCGGCGAGTTTATATTAGCTTCTGCCGAGTTCTGCTATGAATGCGATATTGTAAACTACTTGGCGATCGCTGAATTACTCGCTTGCAGCATTGAGTTCAACTGTTTGCAATGACTTCTCAAAGCTCATTCTTTGTTCAGCATTACGTAAGAAATAGCCACTGATCATAGCTGAAGCCAAGAGCCGACCAAGATTTTCGCGGCTGGTACTAATAGTTACATTAAAGTGTTCTGAAGGTAGGTTCCCTAATAGCCCGATCACATTGCGCTCCATCACCTGAAAAACTTCCGCCGAAGTAGGTTTAGATAGCTGGGTAATTGTATCTGGACTTAAATCTTGAACATACTGCCACAACAAGTTGCCAGTTTCTGATTCACCTTCAAAAAATTCTGAGACTTGATTTGATGCGTCGCTCACTTTAGACCTCCATTTGGGCTGTGGCTCCCAGTTTTTTTGTTAACAAAGGAGCCGCCTTTGATGTCCGTTATTCGGTTAGCTGTTGTATTCTTATGCAAACTAATGTAACAAGCCGTGCTTACTCTTGAAGTCAGTAAAACCGTACTAAGAACTGACGGATTATCTCACCTTAAGAAGGGGTTAGGCACTGGGGGCTAGGGGTTAGGCAAGAAAGACTAACTTTAATGTTGCCAACAAATTAACTCCTTGAGCCTTTAGCTAGCCAAATATTGATCGATATCAATTTTACGCTTGCGGAGTTTAGTTAAGGCTTCGCGCTCAATTTGCCGCACTCGTTCACGACTAATGTTGAGGCGATCGCCAATTTTTGCCAGTGTCAAGGCTTGTCCATCCGCCAAACCAAAGCGCAGTGCTAGTACCTCGCGTTGTTGGGGCGTTAAATCTGCCATCAACTGCTCTAAATCGTTAGACATACACGACTGGATCACAAATTCTTCTGGAGAAGCACCTGTGTCCTCTAACAACTCTCCCAATTCCGTATCTTGATTATCTCCCACACGCAAATCTAACGATAATGGTAGGCGTGCTTTTTCCAGGTACTCGCGCACTTGCTTGGGAGTTAGTTCCAGTTCTGTTGCCAACTCAGAAGCAGTCGCGGCGCGTCCTAGTTTTTGGGATAATTGGCGTTGTGCCTTTTTAATTTTGTTCAGCTTCTCAGTAATGTGGATTGGCAAGCGAATTGTGCGACCTTTTTCGGCGATCGCCCTTGTGATCGCTTGTCGTATCCACCAGTAAGCATAAGTCGAAAACCGATAGCCTTTGGTGGGGTCAAACTTTTCTACCCCGCGCTGCATTCCGATTGTGCCTTCCTGAATTAAGTCCAGCAAATCAACGTTGCGCTTGATGTACTTTTTGGCAACTGAAACCACTAGCCGCAAGTTCGCTTCTACCATCTTGCGCTTGGCAATTTCACCAGCTGCGATTATTTTTGTTAACTCAGTGCTGTTCGATAGTTCGGCGGTTTCTGCCCACTCCTCAAGCGTCGGTTCACGCCCTAACTGCTCTGTTAGCGACTCTTTCACAGCCTGCAAAGCGGTTGAACGCTGCACCTGTTTACCATACAAAATCTCTTGCTCGTGGGTTAGCAGTGGTACACGACCAATTTCTCGCAGGTAAGTCCGCACGAGGTCAGTGGCGGTCTGAGCAGTCTTCATAGCGCTATCTTTTAGATTGATAAGGATGGTTTTAGCGAGATATTACAAGTAATAGATCGTGAGCTGATGCCGACGCAGTTAAAGCATAAACTATGCTATTTGGATCAGCCAGACTAAATAGGTAATAAAAGTTGAATCAGAACGGTTAGAAATTGTGGCAATGAACTTGAGGGCTAGGAGTGATAGCTACATATAAGGTGGCTAGTTTACTCTTAATTTCCATTTTTACATATTAATAATTGTAACATTTTTTAGTCAGTTACTGCTACCCCCTGTTGATCCCAAGGCTGTAGCTGTATTCTTTAGGGCTATTTTTGCTTGACCTAACCGTACAAACGCTTGTGACTATTTACAAAGAAGTCAATAATAGCGCAATTTGCGCAGGTCGCAATGTTTGAGCGCTAATTACTTTTAAGCAAAAATACTTAATCAGCAATTTTACAAATTATCATAAATAACAAAATATATTAATTATTTAAGTTTTTTGTAGTTAAAACATCTACTATTTAATTGTCTCCTACCTCCACAGAGTAGTAAAAATATATACTGATATTTGAGAAAAAATGCATCTATTTAGCAGGATAAAGCCCAGCGTTGGATGAAGATTAAAATTAAATCTACGTTTAACCTTTATTAATAGAACTTACCCACTCCAAAATTCGGACTTGGACAGTGCAACTGGCACAAGCACTGAAGGTGATCGGGCTGATGAACATCCAGTTTGCCGTAGTTGGGGCGCACGGCTATAACCCACAGGTTTACATTTTAGAAGCCAACCCCCGTGCTTCGCGTACTGTGCCTTTTGTGTCTAAGGCAACTGGTATCCCGTTAGCGAAACTTGCCTCTTTGATTATGGCAGGTGAAACTTTAGAATCGTTGCACTTTACTCAAGAACCTACACCAAGTCATATCGCAGTTAAAGAAGCCGTCTTACCATTCAAAAAGTTTCCTGGTACGGATACAATTTTGGGGCCAGAGATGCGCTCTACTGGTGAAGTGATGGGTATTGACAGTGACTTTGGACGCGCCTTTGCCAAGGCGGAATTAGGCGCTGGTGAGGTATTACCTCTGAGTGGCACTGTTTTTGTGTCGATGAGCGAGCGCGATAAAGTATTAGTCGTTCCCGTAGTCAAAGACTTTATGGAGCTAGGCTTTCAAGTTGTAGCTACAGATGGTACACGCGCAATCCTGCGTGAGCATGGGTTAAATGTCGAGCTTGTACTAAAACTACATGAAGGTCGCCCCCACGTTCTAGATGCGATGAAAAACCAAAAAATTCAACTGATTATCAACACACCCTCTGGCGAAGAAGCCCAAACTGATGCCAGGCTAATCCGCCGTACAGCCCTTACTTACAAAATTCCGATCATTACCACCATAGCGGGTGCTAAAGCCACTGCTGCCGCTATTCGCTCTCTGCAAAGCACACCTTTGGATGTAAAAGCTCTCCAAGATTACCTCGTTTAAACTACATCTTCAACTCCCTTGTGCTAGCTAACTAATATTCTTTGAGTGGCAAGGGAGTAGGTCCTTTTTTTATAGTTCCCGTACAACACATTTGAGGTGTAGCGGCAAAAACATTTAACTAGGAGTTATGAATAAAAAGAAATATGTAGTTGTATAATTAAACACAGTGGTATAGTTATAATAGATGTTGAGCAAAAGATGATAAGTTTCTGAAAATAAAGTTAAGTTCCTCTGCCCAGTCACAAATTTTGGAGTGGGTAAGTTCTATTAATAAAGGTTAAACGTAGATTTAATTTTAATCTTCATCCAACGCTGGGCTTTATCCTGCTAAATAGATGCATTTTTTCTCAA
>Ga0115848_100659_pt1 | contig 14034 bp, 16 predicted proteins | sample InSIn3gowninarea_FD_83862 | JGI IMG/M metagenome (GOLD analysis project Ga0115848, IMG submission 83862) | reverse complement strand
TAGCTCCCTTCTAGTAGCAGTTGGAAAATGAGAGAAAGTTGTAGCCTTCTGCAAGTAGAAGCCTGCGTACTGATATGAGTCTGCATCAATACATGTTGTAAATAGTTTTTCATAATAATAAATTTTGAAGACAGAGACAACAACAGTGGTGGTTTTCTCCCGAATTGGGTTTCCACCTTAAATATTGGTGTTCATGTGTGTTGCTCTTGTGTGATGATTTATACTGTTGTTATTGCACATATTTACTGACTATCTAAACTGATGCATGACTGGTAAATCTGAGTTAAAGACTATTCCTAGAAAGTTTTCTAATCTATAAATTTATATCAGTATACGCTAGTTTCCTTCAGTAGATCCGCATGTATATGCGAGTTGGGTTCATCAAAGCCACAAATGGAATTCTGTAAAAGAAAAAGTTAAAATCTTATCAGTAAGTTCTAACTACTGATTCACCCCCCCTCTCAATATTTTTCCAACAATTGGTATCAGAGCATGTCCTTCTAAAGAAGCTTAGCTGCTCGAAGGAAGATCAACCAAGATGAACGATCAGGATGGGACAACATCTATCAGGCTTCCACTCTTCAACGAAAAAACTTTAATCTTCTGGAAAAAAAGGAAAATATCCTATCTTCAGTCTCTTGGAGCAGATGTATGGGGTATTGTTGAAGGAGGTTATCAATATCCAGGCTCAATTCCAAAAGATGCAATGACAAGAAAGAACTATGAAACAAATGCAAGGGCAGTCAATGCGCTATTAGGGAGTCTGACTGAATCAGAATTTGTCAAATTCATGCAGTTGAATACAACAAAGGAGATATGGGAAAAAATCATTATAAGCTATGAAGGTGATACAAAGGTAAAAAGTGCTAAAATCCAAACTCTTAGAATTCAATATGAAAATATAAGGATGCATAATGAGGAGAGCATTGCCAGTTTCTTTTTACGTCTAGATGATGTTGTAAATTGTGTGAGAAATTTGGGTGAAACCATAACTGACACTACTTTGGTTGAATTTTTTTTAAGATCTCTAACTTCAAAATTTGAGTCAAAAGTGTCTACTATTGAAGAGAAGCAGGATCTTCAAAATCTTACTATTCTAACTGCATGTGAAATCAGAAAATGAGGATCATTTGAAGTCAAAGAAGCCATCTTTAGAGCTGCTACAAAAGGAAAAGAAGTACAAGAATTAGAAGGATCGGGGTATGTTTAAGAAGAAGATGAGGTAAATTTTGTAAAGAAGCTCCAACTTGGTACTAGAAGGTTCAAAGGTAAGCTTCCTTTCAAATGTTTTTTTTGTGGAAGAGTTGGTCACTATGCTGCTAAGTGTCCTCATAAATAAATTCATGAAAAGGGAAAGGAAGTAGCAAGAAGAAATAAGAATTGGTTTAGCAATAGAAAAATTTATTATACTCATGAAGATAGTGATGGGTTATCAGACAGTGAGGAAGAATCTAATCAAGATCTTAGACTACTCATGGAATTTGAAAAAGAGTATAGGGAGGATAAGGATACATTTATGGATGCTCTAGAAGATAATGATTTTCTTGAAGAAATCAATTAGCTCAAAATATTCTTGGAAGAAAAAAAAATATCCATAGAAACTCTAAAGAATCAACTTGTAGAAAAGGAGAAACACAATGAGAAATAAGAATGTGAAATAGTAAGTCTAAGAAAAGAAATTGAGAAAGTAAAAAATCTCGAATCCTAGATTTGCTAAAGGATATGAAACCTTGGATGAAATTATCAAGGTACAACGTTCTCCTCTTTTAAAGGCAGGTCTTGGATATGTCCGAGAATCTTCTCAGTCTTCAACACCAAACTATCTAAAAGCAGCTACAACTAGCCTACAACAATCTGTCACTCAGCAAGGGAACAAAGAAACCTTACAGGTAAAGCATGACCACCTCAATACAAAGAACAATAACAGAAATATCTTTTAGAGAAATACCAATAAACAGGTAAACACAAATAGAAGGTTCCATGATCGCATAAATTTCTTCTTTAATGGACAATGTTTCTCATGTCATAATTTTGGTCATAAAGCTATTCAATGTGTTGCATACAAAACCATCATGACTAGAGAAGCAAGAAAGAAAAGTATTGAGACTGGAATAAAGAAGAATACATATAACAACTTTTATCTTCTTCAAAATGAAATTGAATGTGATTATTGCAATAACTTTGGTCATGAAGAATCTGAATGCAGGAGCAAACTTCAGCCAAAAGAACATATACCTTCAACCTCCAAAGTATGGAGAAAGAAGGAATTACAGGTTGAGAACTGTGGCATAGATTTATTTGCAGAAGGAGAAGAAAATCAATGGTACATTGATAGCGGATGTTCAAAACACATGACAGGTGACATAAATAAACTTCTTGCACACAATGCTCTGAAAAAGGAAAATAATGTTACTTTTGGAAATGATACTCCTACAGTCATTAAAGGAAAAGGTTTTGTTTTTATAAAAGAAAAGGTGAAAGCTAACAATTTTATGTATGTGGATGGATTAAAGCATAACCTGTTAAGTGTAAGTCAAATGTGTGATCAAGGAACTAAAGTTGTCTTTAGCTCAAAATAATGTGTGGTATGTGATCTTGACACAGGAAAAACAATAGACTAGAACACCAAGTAATTTGTATGTATTGAAAGGTTGTAAAGAACAATGTTACTTGGGTAAATATTTAGAAAATTGGGTATGGCACAAAATATTGGGGCATTTGAGCTTCTCTCAAATCAACAAATCTAACAGACTCAAAGCTATTCATGATCTTCCCAACATTACTATGCTTGAAAGTACCATATGCAAATCTTTCCAATTCAGTAAGAAAACCAGAGTGCAATTTAATGCCAAGGAAGGATCAGCAAGTAAGCCTCTTGAACTCATTCATACTGACCTATGTGGACATGTGAGGAAAAAGTCACCCTGTGGACATCAATACTATATTATGTTTATTGATGATTTCTCTAGAATGTGTTGGATTGGGTTGCTAAAACAAAAAGATGAAGCATTTGAAAAATTTCAGATCTTTAAAGCTCTAGTTGAAAATGAATTAGATCTAAAAATCAAGTGTCTTAGATATGACCAAGGAGGTGAATATATATTAGATGAATTATTTGATTTTTGTGAACAACATGGCATAAAAAGACAGTTTTTTGTAGCTAGTACCCCGCAAAAAAATGGCGTAGAAGAAAGAATGAATAAAACATTTCAACAGATGGCTAGAGCTATGCTTGATGATTCTGGAACACTTGACACATTTTGGGGAGAAGCAACATATACAACGGTAAATATTCTTAACAAGGCGTATGTTCATGTAAATAGTGATAAAACTCCATATGAACTCTGGTATGGTAATCTTCCCATTGTAAAGAATTTTAGAGTTTTTGGAAGCAAATGCTTTATCAAGAACAATGATGAAAAACTTGGCAAGTTTGAACCTATAGCAGATGAAGGAATATATCTTGGTTACTCTTATAGAAGTAAAGCATATAAATGTTACAATAAAAGAATTCAGAAGATTGTGGAATGCATTGACGTTGTAATTGATGAGTTTGTATTATCTCCAAAAGGGGAAATACAAACTACAAATGAAGATGATGGTGATGAATATCTTCCTGCATCAAATAGAAATGATATAGATGAAACCCAATGAAGCACTAGAAGATGATCAATCTAAAAAATCTCCATCCAGGTATGTTCAAAAGAACCATCCAAAATCTCAAATCTTGGGAGAAAAGGGATCAAGTGTCCAAACAAGAAGAACTCTTGTAGGATCTTCTAGCTATCTGGAATTTCTATCCACTATTGAACCACACAATGTCAATCAAGCTAGCAAAGATGAATGTGATTCAAGCCATGAATGAAGAGCTTGATCAGATTGAAAAGAATCATACTTAGGAATCAGTACCAAGACCTCATGATAAAAATATTATTGGAACTAAATGGATATTCAAAAACAAGTTAAATGTAAATGGAGATGTTATTAGAAATAAAGCTAGACTTGTTTGTAAAGGGTATGCTCAACAAGAAGGTATATAATTTTAAGAAACATTTTCTCCTGTAGCTAGATTTGAAACCATAAGAATGTTTCTTTCTGTTTCAAGCTTTAAACAGTTCAAAGTTTATCAAATGGATGTTAAATCTGCTTTCCTCAATGGTGATCTAGAAGAAGAAGTGTATATAGAACAACCTGAAGGATTTATCTTCGGCAATGATGAAACACCTGTTTGTAAAATTAAAAAGGCTTTATATGGTCTCAAACAAGCTCCAAGGGCATGGTACTATCGTCTTGACAAATATCTTCATCAACAAGGATTTTCAAAGGGATATGCTGATAACAACTTATACACAAAAATTGGAAATGACAAACTATTGATTGTAGTTGTATATGTTGATGACATCATTTTTGGAAGTAATAAAGAGTCCATGAGTTAGAAATTTTCTTCTGTTATGCAACAAGAGTTTTAAATGTCTTTACTTGGGGAACTAACATTTTTTCTTGGCTTGCAAGTACGACAAGCAACAGATGGCATATTTTTATCACAAGCAAAATATCTTAAGCAAATTCTGAAGAAGTATGGAATGGAGGACTGTAAACCTGTAAGTACACCAATGATAACTGGGTATAAAATCAGTTCTCATGATGATTCTCCCATAGTGAATCAACTAGAATACAGATCCATGATTGGAAGTCTACTTTATCTCACTGGGAAAAGAATAGACATTATGCATGCAGTTGGGATTTTTGGATGATTCCAAGCTAATCCAAAAGAGTCTCACCTTCAGGCTGTAAAAATAATATTCAATTATCTACAAGGAACTCAAGACTTTGGACTATGGTATCCAACGAATGTTGATCTCACTCTTCACGCTTACATAGATGTAGATTGGGTTGGAAATGTTGATGATTGGAAGAGCACTAGTGGTGGTGCATTTTTATGGGGTCCCAATTAGTATCTTGGTTCAGCAAGAAGAAAATATCTATTGCCTTATCTACAACAGAAGAAAAATATGTGGCTACTGCATCATGTTGCACACAACTACTTTGGATGATGCAGACTTTACAAGACATTTAACTCAAATGTTCACCTCCAATATCTATCATGTGTGATAATACAAGTGCCATCAGTATCTCAAGGAATCCTGTTATGCATTCCAAGACCAAGCACATTCCTATAAAATATCACTTCTTACGTGAACAAGTGCTTGAAACAAAGGTGAAATTGGAGTATGTTCCCTCCAAAGAACAAGTTGATGATATATTTACTAAACCTCTTCCCAGAGAAGCATTCGAATATCTTCGATAGAAGCTAGGAGTTGTCTCTGACTCTTAGATCAGATCTACTTAATTTTAGAAGATTAATTTTGATATGTGGGTTTCATAAAGGACAGTCGTGTATATACGTGAGTTTCTATAAATAAAACCGCGTATGGGATTTTGCTGACAGAAATTTTCTGGGTCAGCATTTTAGAACTGTTGCGGTATTGTTGGGTAACCTCTAGCAATGTTCCACTTCTCATATTTTTGTATCATTCTCTGAAATTTTTGATGAAGATGCCTTGATGATTTTCTGTTGAAAGTGTTCAGGATACACAAGCTAAGGGGGAGCACATGTCCTGTGGAAAAGGATGCATTGTTGGAATTCTGATTGTTTGCTGTGGTATGATCTCATGTTTGAGATTATTTGGTCTTGGTTATAAAAATTCATATCTGTAATTTTATGAAAAGGTCATGTTGAGACCTATGATGTAAAATTGATTATGTTCAGTCATGTAAGGACTTGTCCAAATTTGTAAACCCACTTGGTTGGGTAGTTGAGTCAAAATTTGTAAACCCACTTGGTTGGGATGTTGAGTCAAATATGTAATTCCATTTGGTTGGATCATTGTTGTAAATTTGAGTCCTTAGTGATAGGAAAGGTCATATCAAGTCATGTACTTCATTGAAAAATATGGCTAAAGATTCTGCATGAACTCAAGGGGAGCATGGTAATTTCAGTACAAAGGATGTTGTTCTTTGCCCTTGATGTCAAAGGGGGAGAATATTGTGGATGGTTGAATAAATATGCTTAATGTATTTCTGATCATGGTTGCCATTAAGTCCAAAGGGAGAGATTTCTGGCAATATGATTCTTGTGTCCTATAATATTGAATTGATTGTCCTTGATGGAAACTCTCTGGCAAAGGATGAAGAAAATGTCTGTATGAAGAATCTCAACAATCTATTAGAATTTTTTTGTAGCAGATTGGTTATTTCAATATGTCACAATGTATACATGGGTTTGTAAAGGCCAAGTTGTGTATGCACACAGTTAAGTACGTTCCAAGTCACCTATGCCCTTTTACACTCCAAAATTATGATACCAAGGGGCATTACCATGGTATTAGTACACAATATTGAGCACTGAATTGTCTATTTGATTATGTCTATGAATACCATCAGTTGTGGTGTGGTTTTGAATCATGGTATTAGAAAAGGCTAAATCTATATAAGGAGAAGAAGATCATAGTGCAAAGTGTGCATGAATAAGGGTTGTTAATAAAATAAATTTCTCTAAGGTATATATGCATGGATGAACTCTGTTTTAATTGGTAGATCTAAATATATGATGCACCCATGGATATAATGATGGTTCAGGATCTCTAGATCTGAAAATGATGAAACTCTAGTATGATTCACTGAAGAAATGATGATGACCTAGCGCAAGTCTGCTAAAGACAAATGAAGAAATCTAGGTAAGTTTTATAGATCTGGTCTATTCTACAAATTTAATTTTACAGATCTATACGCTAGTTGGTCTAGTAAAAGTGCATATATATGTGGGTTCGCTTCAAGAAAATCATGTATGGTAGTTAGGGTTTTCTAAAGCTTATTTCAGATGTTTCCACTGTGATTCCTGCTTTTTGTCTACTGTCTATCAATGAAGTCTTCTTGAAGATTTGGGTTGTTTGAATACTGAATATGCTCTTAAGTTGATTATATACAAATCTAATCAATGATTGAGAAAAAACGGTTAAGGTTGACCGACTGTCTAAAGGTTCTACATTGCTGAGAAAATTTATGACTGAAAGCCTCAGATCTAAATCTGAGTTTGATCACATTTTGAAAGACAGTATACACAGAATTATATGCGGGTTGATGTAAAGAAAAGTGCGTGTACATGCAGCTTCAATAAAGTGAAGTAGCATATTATTTTCAGGTTATGAAAACAGTATGCAAAGAGGCATACCCAGGTTGGTGTGCAGGAAAGCACATATACACGTGGCTTCAGTGAAGCAAAGTAGTGTATGCTATTTGAATTGATGACTGTTCAGGGTTGAGTTTCTATCTGCATATTTATTTTGAAGTCTGGGTTATTTCTTATGTTCTGGTTATAGTGGTTTCACTGTTCTGATTGAAGTATTGGGCAAATTTTATGATTGTTGATGTTAGTGAAGGGTTGTGTTGATGTTGTTTGATCCAGTATGAAAATTGATGAAACGTGGTCTGCAGTGGGTCTGAGGGTTGAAGCCTTTAGTATGGAAGTAGAAGCTTCCTGCCAGTCGAAGCTGGTGTTCTGTTCATGGGGTTGAAGCTCCATTCCAGGAGTGGCTGGTAAATGAGAAGAAAGGGGGTTGTATCTCCCTTCTAGAAGTAGCTGGAAAATGAGAGAAGGCTGTAGCCTTTTGCAAGTAGAAGCCTTCATACTGATATGAGCCTGCATCAATACATGTTGTAAATTTTTTTTCATAATAATAAATTTTAAAGACAAAGACAACAACAATGGTGGTTTTCTCCCGAATTGGGTTTCCACCTTAAATATTGGTGTTCATGTGTGTTTCTCTTGTGTGATGATTTATGTTGTTGTTATTGCACATATTTACTGACTATCTAAATTGATGCATGACTAGTAAATTTGAGTTAAAGACCATTCCTGGAAAGTTTTCTAATCTATAAAGTTATATTAGTATACGCTAGTTTCCTTCAGCAGATCCGCGTGTATATGTGATTTTGGTTCATCAAAGCTGTGTATGGAATTCTGTAAAAGAAAAAGTTAAAATCTTATAAGTAAGTTCTAAATATTGATTCACCTCCCTTCTCAGTATTTTTCCAACATTTATTCATCTTCATGAGTCATAGTAGAGCCTTCTGAAGGCTTAATGGGTGTTGAATTCTATTGTACAATATACCCTTGGAACCAATTCAAACTGATTCTTCAAACAACACCTATGCAATTAAAAAAAAAAATACACACATTTTTTTTTCTTTTGAGGAGCTCGATATTGAAACTGAATTATCTTTGTGATTTCGGATCTTCAATATCTGAAATTTGGTCCTATAGTAGCCCTTTGAATCCTTTTTTGAATGCCATAGGTCTGACATGATTTGGATTCTTCAAGGAAAAATTATGCCCAATCTCCCACAATGACCTAATTATGGACTGGTTCAATAGAGTGAACTTGTACGGTGTGCCACGTGTCACTGTTTCCTCCTTCAGCTCTAAAATTGATACACAAGAAACTACAATATGTATACTTGCAACTAATTTTTACATAATTCCAATTTGATGCTCCAAGATAGACTTACGTCTATTTTACCACGGTCATGTCTTTGAGATGAAATTTGGGAGCTTGAAAAAACCCTAAATTATACAGATCATATCTCCAAAAATATTGTGAACCAAGATCTGAAATTTTTACATGATGTTCCTAAGGGTTTCAACTTCGTGTGATAAAAATTTCAGTATGGAAGTAGAAGCTTCCTACCAATAGAAGTTGGTGTTCTGTTCAAGGGGTTGAATCTCCCTTCTAGGAGTGGCTGGTAAACGAGAAGAAAGGGGGTTGTAGCTCCCTTCCAGAAGCAGCTGGAAAATGAGAGAAGGTTGTAGCCTTTTGTAGGTAGTACCTGCGTACTAATATGAGTTTGCATCAATACATGTTGTAAACAATTTTTCATAATAATAAATTTTGAAGATAGAGACAACAACAACGGTGGTTTTCTCTTGAATTGGGTTTCCACCTTAAATATTGGTGTTCATGTGTGTTTCTTTCATGTGATGATTTATGTTGTTGTTATTGCACATATTTAATGACTATCTAAACTGATGCATGACTGGTAAATTTGAGTTAAATATTGTTCCTAGAAAGTTTTCTAATCTGTAAATTTATATCAGTATACGCTAGTTTCCTTCAGTAGATCCGCGTGTATACGCGAGTTGGGTTCATCAAAGTTGCGTATGGAATTCTGTAAAAGAAAAAGTTAAAATATTATAAGTTCTAAATATTGATTCACCCCCCCTCTTAGTATTTTTCTAACATTTATTCATCTTCATGAGTCATAGTAGAGCCTTCTGAAGGCTTAATGGGTGTTGAATTATATTCTACAATATTCCCTTGGAACCAGTTCAAACTGATTCTTCAAACAAGACTTACGCAATTCGAAAAAAAAATACACACATTTTTTTTTCTTTTGAGGAGCTCGATATTGAAACTGAATTATCTTTGTGATTTTGGATCTTCAATATCTGAAATTTGGTCCTGTAGTAGCCCTCTGAATCCTATTTTGAATGCTACAGGTCTGACCTGATTTGGATTCTTCAAGGAAACGTTATGCCCAATCTCCCACAATGACCTAATTATGGACTGGTTCAGTAGAGTGAACTTGTATAGTGTGCCAGGTGTCATTGTTTCCTCCTTTGGCTCTAAAAATGATACATAAGAAACTAAAATATGTGTACTTGCAGCTAATTTTTACATAATTTCAATCCGATGCTCAGAGAGAGAGTTATGTCTATTTTACCATGGTCACATCTTTGAGATGAAATTCGGGAGCCTAAAAACACCCTAAATTCCACAAATCATATCTCCGAAAATATTGTGAACCAAGATCCGAAATTTTTACATGACGTTCCTCAGGGTTTCGGCTTCGAGTGATAAAAATTTCAGCTTCTGAACCTTTTAGAAAAAAAATTATAGCCAACATTCCATGATGACCTGTTTGGAGCAGCGAAACCCTAGAATCCAAATATTTAATACCAAATGTTATGAAACCAGCTCCAAAAATAGAAGAAAAGAGAGATCAATGCCTTATAAATAAGCCACTTGGAGGGAAACCTCATTTACATTACATCAATGAACAATTCTTGGATGATACAAATGTAAAAAACCTCCTTCTATATATAGGAGTCCATGGGATCACAATAGAATCCTAGCCGACCTAACAATAATAATGTAAGGGCACAATAATAACAATATTGGGGTTACAGGGGTACACCAAAACAATAAGGGGGCTACACTAACAACAATAAGGGAATTTAATAGTAATATAGGGACCTAACATAATGCATGGAAATTATGTTTTTGTAAAACTACAATCTTTGGAAGAACTACATGGACCATCTCCTGAAAAATATCTACACTTGGTATACCCAAATGGACCTCTGCAAATTCACTTCTCATAAATAGGCATGTGACAAACCTTGCTTTCAATTATTTAAACGAATTATCTCTAATTCCACCAAACTTGAAAAGGGTTGATCTGATTCCTCCCTTCTGTTTTAAACTATCAGATTTACATATTAACCTAGGATCTATTGCTCTTACCCAACTATTTGAATTGTCAAGCTCATCAATCAATAAAGCAAATGAGAAAAAAAAACAAATATCCATGGACATCAGCCATTTTCATAATTTTTGCTACCGTTTCCAACAAAGTCTCAAATACATTTCCAACAAAGTCTCAAATACATCCATATCCTTAGTGGCTTCCAAAGCATGTTTCAATATTCCAAGCATATTTTCTTCTTTTGTTTTGCTGCATGCGTCATCATATTAAAACAAAAAATCCATTACATTATTCTAAATGAAGTAATGGATTTAAAAAAAAAGGTATCTCCTCAAAAAATTCTTCTCATAAAGTGGAAGTATATCCAGGCATTTTATCCACAAAATTTTTGTTCCCAGAAGGCCACTTTTGATTGCATGGCATATGTTAGTGTCAGTTTTTGCATCCTTCCACCCGTGATCAAATATACTCTTATCATGTCATATTATGGTCCCATTTTGAAATGTTTTTCATTCCATTAGGTCATCATGCAAAAATTTTGTCACTGGATGTAGATTCATGTCTGATTTCACTCCTCCTAAGAGTTTTAATACTTGCTGACCCATTTCATCTCTCAGCTAAGTGTACCATCTGTTATGAGTTGTCACCATCATGACATTCATTTTCATCATGGTTTCATTCAGTCAGGGTCTCCATTAGGTCTTAGGGTTTCATGCCAAAAAGTCCAGCAAGTGAAGGAGTGAAAGTAAAGAAATTTCATTAGTAAGTTTGATTTGTAAATTTGATTTCAGAGAAAAATGTAATTTTATGTTCCTAATTTGTAATTAGTTCTCAGAGTTCCAAGTAGCTGCACACTCAAAGTTCCATCAACAAAAGTGTAAAGTTCCAAAAATCCAATCAATGTTCTTAAGCAACCAAAATATGAAGTTCAAAGATCAAATTTATAATTTAAAGGTAAATAAGCAATGTAAAGTTAATTTCAAGAAAGGAAATGTGGGACCAAGTTTTTAAAGATATTTATTCAAGTATAAAATGCCCTCAAAGACCAAAAATTCATTCATTTGTTTCCTCAAGCATCGATCTATCAGTCTCTCGAAGCAAAAAAAATCAAATTTTGCTTCAGAAAATCAAGTTTTGGCTCCTTCACAGTGCCTTTTCCACAGGCACTGTGCTTTTTGGAGTAGGCAAACTTCGCTTTTCGCAGGGCTTCGCTGCACCTTTTCATGCTTGCTGTGATTTTTGCAGAGGAGAGACATGGTCTCAAAAATTTCCTCTAAATGTTATAATATGCAAACAAAGGATTTCTACAACTATTTATCATAGTAAGTCACACCTCCCAAGCCCCTCCTTTTAGCTTGTGGTCTTACATTTATGGTGCAAACCCTCATTTCCTTCCATATCATGTTCTAAAGAAATTAAACCCTAGTTTCATAGTTTGCAAGCTCTATGTTCTTTCCCCTGGACCCATTTACCTTCCTTACACCCTAAATCACTCCCTACTACCCCTACATCCCCTCATTTCCCATTTCCAAGCTCTATTCCCTAAAACCCTACCCCTAAGCTGTGCTTTCCAGGAAGCTAGACCACATACCTGTATTTGAATTTCCTACCCTATTTCCCTTAAACATTTAAAGCCCCCATCACTTCCCTAAGCTTCCTAACTCCCTTACACACTAACCCAAATTTTCCCTCACTTATCCCAACCCCCTAAACCTACAACCCTACTTTGTTTCCCTTCCCCTTCTTCCCTAGGGTTTCAAGACAAAACTGAACATAATGGAGGAGGAGAGAAAAATCATGGATGAGGAAAGAGACACCACAGAATAATAGAAGAAAACATATAATAAAGGAGGGATAATATTGATACTAGAGCCATTAGACACTAGGGAATTGATGGCATCACCCTTAGCTGTCAAATGCTAAGGGATCCTTGCCATCAAACTTCCTCATTTTGATCTTTGGAATATGGTGGGTCTTCCTTCCAAAATTATAGTTTATGAAATCACGATTAAAATTTATTTTGTTCTCATCATGAGTTTCCTCTACTATATTTTCTCCATTAGGAAACATTTCTTGTATCAACTCTGTCAAACCTTCCATGTCTTCTTTTAGATCATTCTTCATGTTTTCCATTTTTTCATCAATCTTAGCTTCCATGTCATCCATCTTAGCTTCCATGCCATCCATCTTAGCTTCCACGCCATTCTTCAAACCATCCATATTAGCTTGCACGCCTTTCTTCAAACCATCCATCTTAGCTTCCACGCCTTTCTTCAAAACTTCCATTTCATTTTCTGTTGCTGTTTGCGAGAGGGAAATTTGGTGCACTTGCTCTTGTAATTTTGATATATCATGTTGCATTTCTTCATCTTCATGAGTAATAGTAGAGATTTTTAAAGGCTTGATGGGTTTTGAATTATATTCTACAATATTCTCTTTGAATCAATTCAAACTGATTCTTCAAACAAGACTTATGCAATTTGAAAAAAAAAAAGATACACACAATTTTTGATATTTTGAGGAGATAGATATTGAAATTGAATTATATTTGTGATTTCAGATCTTCAATATCTAAAATTCGGTCCTATAGTAGCCCTTTGAATCTTCTTTTGAATGCCATAGGTCTAACCTTATTTGGATTCTTCAATGAAAAGCTATGCTCAATCTCCTACAATGACCTAATTATGGACTAGTTCAGTAGAGTGAACTTGTACGTCATGCCACACATTAATGTTTCCTCCTTCGGCTCTAAAATTGATATAAAAAAAACTAAAGTATGTGTACTTGCAGTTTCTTTTTACAGAATTCCAATCCGATGCTCAGAGAAAGAGTTATGACTATTTTACCATGGCCACGTCTTTGAGATGAATTTCGGGAGCCTGAAAAAACCCTAAATTCCATAGATCATATCTACAAAAATATTGCGAACCAAGATCTAAAATTTTTACACGAAGTTCCTTAGGGTTTCGGATTTGCGTGATAAAATTTTTAGCTTTTGAACCTCATTAGAAAAAAAATTATAGCCAAAATTCCATGATGACCTGTTTGGAGCAGCAAAACCCTATAATCCAAATCTTTGATACCAAATGTTATGAAACCAACTCCAAAAATAGAAAAAAAGAGAGATCAACGCCTTAGAAATAAGCCACTTTGAGGGGGAACCTCCTTTACATTACATCAATGAATAATTCTTCGATGATACAAATAAAAAAACCTCCCTCTATATATAGGAGTCCATGGGATCACAATATAATCCTAGCCGACCTAACAATAATAATGTAAGGGCACAATAATAACAATATTAGGGTTACAAGGGTACACCAAAACAATAAGGGGGCTACACTAACAACAATAAGGGAACACAGTAGTAATATAGGGACCTAACATAATGCATGGCAATTTTGCTGTTGTAAAACTGCAATCTTTGGAAGAACTACATGGACCTTCTCCTGAACAAGATCTACACTTGGTATACCAGAAATGACCTCT
>Ga0115848_100656_pt1 | contig 14091 bp, 20 predicted proteins | sample InSIn3gowninarea_FD_83862 | JGI IMG/M metagenome (GOLD analysis project Ga0115848, IMG submission 83862) | reverse complement strand
ATTTTTAGCTTCTCAATTTCTATTTTTACATATACTTTGTTTTCTAAAAAAAATTCAGTTTCTGTTGGTTTTTTGGATCTTTCCGCAAGTCACAAGTATCAGTTGAGTAAGAGACAACATAATCTGGCGAGATCTACTGATCAAGAGTCTTAGGAGAAAAATACACTTTTTAGACCCTTTTCTGCGTTTTGGAACACATGTTTGGCCCAATTTACTGTGTTTTGCATTGATTCTAGGTTAGTACCTGCATTTTGTACTTTTTTTTTCAGAATTTTTCTAGAATTATCCACTGTGTTGTGTGCTGATTGGGAAGGGTTTCTTTTCTCTTTTTAGACTCCCCTAGGTGTATATTCTCTTATTTTTTTTCTCTTTGAGGAAATAAAAAGTCTCCTAGGGTGTAGAGTACACCTCCACCTTTTTAGGAAGAGATTTACTGAGTTGAGGAGTCTAAGCTTCAAAATTTTCTAACCACTGATTTTGAGGGTATAATTTACTATTTTAAAACCCTCTAGGATAGGTTTATTCACCATTTAACTCCTTTTAGAGTTTATTTTTTCCTTTCCCCCTTAGGATCTCCTTGAGTATCCTAGGTTTTGGAGCTTCTTGCCTATCCTTCGCAACATTTTCACTTCTAGTTTTTGTTGTTTGTCTACACCATTTACAACATATTAGTGCCTATAGATCATAGTCCCTTTTACATTAGATATTTTAGGCCATTTGTGTGTCTTTGAGTAGCTTGTTTTCCTCATTTTTTTAGTTGTTGATAACCTTATTGGGTGGAGTTTTGCGTGCTTTATTTTCTCTTTAGTTTTTTGTACATTTTCAGCATTATTTACATTTTTTCAGCACTTTATTTTCAACAGCACATGGCATCATAAGACATGCTCAATTAACTCATCCACTTGACACATTATTTTCACACACTCGCACCATGAGAAAACATGAGCTTGATTAACACCGCCAAGCCAAGACTTGAAACACTACACCTTAATAATTCAACACACATAGATTATTCCCACTTAGGCACCAGGGCCAAAACAATATATGTAGTTTAGGTGTAGGATTGGTGGGATAGGATTCCAATAACACCCATCAACCAATTACATTGATACATATAATTTGACATATTAGGGAGCTTAAAATCCTTCACCATCCCATAGTCCAAAGCTGAAGTGAGTCAGAAACCTGATTCAAAGGGGGTTAGGCTAGCTCATCAACTGAGTGGCTCTCCTCAGGGCTATCCAACCCGTGGCAAAGAATCTCGTGCGGTGGTTGATCACCAAGAAGCTCAAGACTCAGTCATGCCCATGGGACAAAGGTAACCATAGTGACCAATATTAGGAAAACACCCTATAGGACTGGCTGTGGGCAACAATTAGTTCTCTACCCCACCTTTCTCTGGATAACTCTACTTGCGAGGGTTGGATTTCGTCAAGTAAGAATTATTTTGGAAGATCATTTGAAATAGTAGATTTAGGACTTGTTTGAGGATTTATATCACTTATAGGCTAGAGGTCATTTTTATTTTATAGGACCTGTTTGCTTTAATTAGAGTATGACACTTGGCACCAATGCACTAGGTCTTTGCTTGTTGTTTATTGCTATTTTTATCCTATCATCACCCTTTGGTTTATTGAGTCATCTTTGTTTGTACATCATTGCACACCATAGGCATTTTTCATGGAGACTTCATCGCCTTCACCCTACTTTCCTTTAGGACATCTTACTCCTCCCTGTCGAGTTAGAGTTCATCCTCCTAGTCCTTTATTGATTCCTCATTCTAAATTTGGTTTTGTTGATTCTTCTACTTCTTCCTTTGATTCTGTATCTTCGCAACCCCATTTCGCCACTATGTTAGGAACCATTGTGGGTGTGGAAAACCTAGGCAGTAACCAAGGTTGTAAAGATGGTAACCCCATAATCAGAACCTCTACTGGTATGGTCACTCCTACTCCATTTCTTTTTTTCTTTTTTTATGGATGGTTTGAGCCTCCTTGATTTCAACCAGCTCATCAATGACCCTCTTCTCCATGACCCCAATTAGACTATTATGCCTACCAAGATTCCTTTCGATATCCGCGAGTTTGAAGGTAATAGTTAGGGACACCCCACAAATCATGTTCGCTCATTTCATATATGGTGTTCATATAATTGCATCACTAAAGACTCCATTTGTCTTTGTATGTTCCAACACACCCTTACTGGAGTTCTCACCTAGTGGTATGTGGACCAATCACATGCCTCCCATTCCACCTTCATGACTCTAGCCAAAGATTTTCTATCATACTTCCAATTTCCCCTCTGATATGACATTGGTACCAAACTCTTGACCTCTTTCCATCAAAACCTTCCTATCTAATCATGTTTACGAATGGCATAGGAGGAGGAGCATATGTAAAGCTCATGAATTTGAAGACTATTTCTACATGGATTGATTCCTTAGATCACTTTTGGCCCGCATTGGTAAATATGTCAACTCCCACTTCCCCTAGTTTGAGGAAGATGCTCTCCAAGTAGCTTTGAAATATAACCTAATATATGCACAATCAAGATATGTTTATACTGACATTCCCAGCCTGCCTTGGCTTGGTGCTGCTAATGCACTGGGGAATCTCATGTCGCTAATGGTATCATTGAATCCCTCTCATACCCTTAACCTCCACCATATGCTCCACCTCCGATTAGTTATGGTCTACCCTAATCGGGGACCAGTTCCTCTTACACTTATCCCCCTCCCAATACTTCATGTGGCAACACTTATCCAGGTCCAAGCACATCATATGCATATCCCCATCTGAATCAGTAGATTGCAGGGCTAGCTATCATTGCACCTGTTTATCCTAATGTTTCCCCATCTCCTTACTATTTGTATGCACTACCTAACGATACATCTCCTTTGGCACTAGCAACCCATCCCTCCATACCTCCTCTACCTCTTCCACAACAACAACCTCCTCCTTAAGGTCAATTATATGGTCAACAGAACACAGCCAATCCCCCCAACCCCAAGAAATAGAACAAGGGGAAAGGTAACTTGAACCAGTCATCTCAATGTAACCAGGGTAACTAGAGTCTCCACCTAATGCACCTTAGCGAAACCAGCCTAATCTCGCAACCCATCAATAGGGCGAACAAACCAAGCAAACCAAGGCTCTTCATATGAACAAACCTTATGATTATTGCGGTGTATTTTTCCATTATACTCATGAGTGCTCCCTTTTACCTTAGCTGCGCCAAGTATGGGAAGCTCAAGCAGTTGCTTGTCGAGGACCTCATCCCATTCCTCCACCTCCTCCTCCTCCTGTTTCATCTCAATCAACTGTGCTTACCAATATTTTTCCTCATCAAGGATATGTCGTTGCTCTATTTGCATAAGGTCATGCAACTCCCCAACCTTCACAATCTAGAAACAATGATGAATTCCAATGAAGTCAATACCAAATAAGTCAACCTTAAGACTCGATCACACTAATATGACAAGCCTCCTGCAAATTCATAAACTAATTCCAAACATCAAGTTTTTACTGAGCCTCTGACATCATCAAATGGTACCTTACAGATCCCTCCACCTACAGTATAGGTTGTCCCTAAGAACCCCAAATTTCCATTATGTCGAAACGATGCTTCCTCTAAATCCACCCATACCTATAACATAGTAGATGACTTGGCACAGTCTCTTGTTGCCATGTCAATGTTGGAAGTCCTCTAGACGTTCCAATCCCAATGGAAAGCTCTACTATCTTATTTGGGAGTTTTGGATCCTTCTTACGATCGCATGATTTTCTTTGACATTAACAAAGCATAACATTCCCCCCTTCCTTCATCTGTTTCCTTTTAAATACCAGTCTCCATAAGCAACACCATTGTTCAGCAATGTATCATAGATGAAGGCACATCCACATGGGTGATGGATGTTAGTGTTCGGAAGCCACTTGGTTCACCTGACTTGTCCCCATCCACCATCACTCTTTGTGCTTGGGACGTCATCCCTCACAGCCCCTAGCTTATATCGCAATTATCCAATTACTATTGCCGGTAAGATAGTCTCCATTAACATTGAGGTCATTGATGCCCCATTAGATTATAACATCCTTTTGGGTCGTAGTTACACCTATGCCATGTTCATTGTCACATCTATAGTCTTTCTCAAGATGTGTTTTCCTCATCATGGAAAGATTGTCACTATTGATTAGTTGACTTACTATGATCCTAAGTCTCAAACTTCCCCTCAGTCCACTATCTCATCAATGAATAGCAATAAGACTATCCTGTCCCTCACTAATGTTTCACCTGGAGTCTACAAATATTCCATGTTGCTTTGTTCTTATTATAGTCCACCACTTACCCCCTTGGAGCCTAGCTCTTCCAGTGTTTGCATGCTTCAAGCATCTGAGCTACCCACAAGGGGCCTAGTACGCCTTCACAATAGGCAACACCTTCACAACTTGCTTCTCCCAACTCAACCCAGCCTTCATGTATCATTCCTCAAGGTACATTTCATTTTTCTGGTATATCTCCTAGTCCTTTCCAGTCTGAAACCATTCCCTCAAGTCTTAATGATCCAGGAGCAGTTCCCCTAGGTCATTACCCTTCTTGTCAGATACCCTTCTTATTCCTACCCTAGGAATATCTTCTACACCTATCATGGCCATTTTGAGTTTACCTAACATCACCTTATGGATCCCAATCTAGTACATTGATCCTTTCACAAACACTCCTCCTGGTCAACTCAAATATTATATTTCTTTGACCTCAGTTCAAACCATTGTTCCTTCCCCTTCCTTTGATTTAGTTCCACAACAACCTCAACAGGAAGCCATTCTAATTGTGAAAGCATCTAGTAAGGGGGGAAAGCCCAGAAAAATGGAACCAAAAATGAGGCACCCCAAACAACTCCAGCTCCTCCTAAGACACCAAAGCCTACTCCTCCATGCACTTTGTGTGATGTTGTTGGATATGCCACCAATGTTTTTCCTAAGCTCCCTCATACCAATAATTTGGTCTCTGATAACTTTCCTGACTCCAACATTCCTAGGGTCCACATCACCCTACATGAGTCAACCAAGAAGAACAGATCCTTACACACGAATAACCCTTGTGCTTCGGGTGATAACTATGGCCATTATTCTCATCATTGTCCCCGTCTCGAAGATTTTCGTAATATAGTTCAAGTTCTTTTTGAGTTGGAAGCTGCTCGTAGTGATTCCACTTCCTTGTACCTATAATTTTTGGTCCTACTCTTATGCCATAATAGGAGGAATCTCAACCATCCATCATGATTCCTCCCCTTGACGTCAAAATAACAGATAGTTCAAACCCTATTCTCTACCTGTCGTCATCCATGGGATCGATCTATTGGGACTCTCTTGAAATTTCCTATTGTGATTCAGTCGAATCTTCTTCGATGAAAACTTCGGTCTTAACATCATTAGATGTTACATCTACTATTCATCTATTTCTGAGTGTTGACAATGCGAATGTGAACCCTGTCTCTCATGAAGATGCCTCACATTGTTCCTCTTCATCATGTGGTCTCTCTTCCTCCCAGTGTCCTCCCATATTTCATTATGATGATAATGTCATGGAATCCATGACCACCCATGATTATCCTTGGGACGATATGCACCATCGTGCATACTTCCTTCCACAATAAACTCATGATCAATATGTTGCAGAATCCAAATACTTTTGTGACACCCCCTCCTCCCAAGTCCACTTGAGAAGCCAACCAGCTGGGAAAACATGTGATGAGAGAGGTTACTATAAGGTATTCAATCTCCTAGTGACCTTAAGGAAACGGAATTGACATAACCCATTAAACAAACCCATCCACATCAACAATTACACTGTAGGAGACATGTCAGCCACTCAGACATCCTGTCCTTGGGTCCCACTGATGTTTTAAGCCTTTTAACTCAAATTTTCTCTCATGTTATAGGAAAGAAAATGACCAACAACCCAAATTTTCTCTCATAGGCCTATGTACTAATGATTGTGGACATTTCTCGGTAGACCTGTGCCAGCGACCCCAAGATTTGAGCCACTTTTCTAGCCCAGAATCTTGGCCTCGATCAAAGATGCAATAAAAATGCTGATAAATCAAAAATCAACCTCAAGACTAGGCCTTAGTATCCCCATCTATGACTGAAATTCTATCAAACACTTGGCATCAATGCAACCTATAGGTCTGGGATATAAGATAGAGCATAAATGATTGAAATAACTTATGAAACATAACCAGAAGGATCATCTCCTTCATCATTGAACTATTATATCATCAATTAGGTCTCATATCCATCCATTTAATAATTACAATTAAATACATGAAATAACCATGACATGAACTAGTCACCTAACCATACTTATAACCAACATTAAACCATATAAATATCAGAGATAAGACAACCATTAAGTCCACATATAAACCAATGAAAAAGTAAAAGAACTTAGATTTTATTAATCATACACAAATCCGACTAGGTTTGGGACTTCCACATACTACCCGACCATAGACATGGCTGAATCAAATCTCTCTTTTAGCCAGTCACGTCCATGCCATATTCCAAGCATGAATGTGGGATAACATACAACAACCAATCCAAGAACAACCAAGGGACTCCTAGGCCTTTGGGAATGAACCTTGAGACCACTTCTACCTTGGATTCTGAAATCCATCCAAAAAGCCAAAGCTCAAAACCAAAATATACATCCCAACACCATGGCATCGAGAAAAAGGCAAGGCTAGGCTGAAAACCAATGTCACAACCCGTCAAAACCATACACCAACATGCAAAGCCATGCATGTCCAGACCAACTAGGAAATCACACATGCAAAAGGTTGCCTGCAAGTATTCCTGTTGAAGCTACTTGATCCTACTCTTCTTCCTTTATCCTTTCTTTCCTTCCTTTCCCTTTGCTTGATTTTCCTTCCTTGATCCAAAGCTGGAGTGCTCCAAGAAAACTCTAAGTGACCAATAGTGTGAGAGAGAGAGAGAAAATAATGAGAGAGCTCCAAACTTGAACTGACAAAAGGTTCACACTTACTAAGCTTGAGCCAAGAGCTTAACATTGTCTAAGAAACTTGCCAATTGATCCTCATAAGCCTTTTTAAGAAGGAGGCCTTTAATTTCTTCATTTTCCATTATTTCCCTTCAATTTCCTCCTCACATGCAACATGTGACATTTCACCTTATTTTTCTCCTATTTTCCTTTATTTTCATTATCAAATGTGCAAAAAATGCCTTTTCTCCTTTTAATGCCTTTGCCAATTTTCCTTAGCCAAAACACACATCCAAGGATTCCCATTAGGATATATTTTCCCAACATTCAACTTGGAATACATGTCTCTTACCTGTGGTCTTATTTTGCCTTTACTTACATTGTTACATAGAATTTTCACCGGCGTTATTACATAACCCTCCCCCTTGGGGAACATTGTGCTCAGTGTTAAACCACACCAAGACCTCAGCAAAACCACTGAAAAAAACATACAACCCATGGAGCTTTATAACTGATCTCATTTCAATATTTACAATGACAGACCTTCTCAAAAGAAAAACATCATGACAACATGACCAAATAATAACCATTCTGCATACTAGAGCTTTATAACACAACTCATTATGGTATTTACAATAACTACATATACACATATGCACATTTTCTAAACCAGCAAATAAAGAATACGATGCCCATATCAATCAACAAGGGAATCCAGAGGATCACACCTCCACCCTCAAAGTAATACTAGGATTCACCTCCTTCCCAGGAAATCCAAAATCGACTATCACAATCAAAGTTGCATCCAAGGTCTAGCACTACGATCCTGCACCATGTGTCCCCTTAGTGAACAGTTACCATCTTATTGTTCCAGGGGGCACTCCATATGGAAATGCTAATGACCAAAACAAATACATCCATGACCTTCCCTTCTCTACTACATAGTCTCTCGGGAAATCCGTCACCCCCTTCTGTGTAGTCACTCACCTTCCAAGTTCCTAGGAATCTCCTATCTCGAGCGATCCATCCTTGGAAATGGTTCCTCAAATTGGAAGATCAACAAACAAGGCATATAGTTGCCTCAAAACCATCATACCACTCATAGCATGCTCATGGAAATCAATGGACACTATTGGGTACCAGTGCCCCATAATGGCCCTACACCTGAAGTTCTATACCAGCATACTGCTGCATGTTCCAATTTATTTTGTTATGTTTCCAATTATTGTAGTAAATTTCAACCACCCAACTGAGCATGTTCATGCATTCCTATTCCAAGCACATAATTTACATTAGATTCAAATAAATTGAAATAACCTCAAAACAAACCTCATTGGTAGTTTGTCAATAAGGTGTACTTACAATCTTGTTTGCTTCCTGTCACAACAAGTCAAACTAGCATCTTTGACCAAAACATAATGTATAAACATATCACATCTGGTTTGTTCAAAACACAACCATCATAGATCAACATCATAAATCACATGTAACCATCATAAACCAGAATCATAGATCACATATAATCATCATATACCATAGTCATATGCATAATAAAACTGAAATAAGATGTTGATACTTATCCTTTCGTCAATCCTTATCTTTTACCTTTATCATTATTTCATATACACTCTCGATCAGTTTCCCCACCAGACAAACACCCAGTGCCTTCTCCTCAACCCTATGCACATACACATAGTGTGCATCACACACATACAACTACACACATCATACAACACCATGGAATGCATGCATCTACACTAGTACCATATGTACCACATATACACAATACCACCTACACACTGCAACCACCTACACAATGTGTGCACATCATCACATGTACATGACACCTGCACAACATGTACACAATGCCATGTGAACACTGCACCACTTGTATAATGTGTACAAAATATTAGATGTAAACAGTACCACACACACAACATGTACGCAACACCATATGTACACAACGCCACATGCATGACATGTAGACAACACCACCTGCACACAACGCCACTTGTACAACATGTACACAACACTACATGCACACAACACAACTTGTACAATCATGCACAACATACCATATGTACATAGTGCCACATGTTCAACATGCACGCAACACCACATATACATAACATTGCATATCCAACATGTACATAATATCATATGTACACAGCACCGCATATCCAACATGCACAGAGCACCATATGCATACAACGTCACATATACATCATGCACACAGTACAATATGTACATAGCACTGCATATACAACATCTACATGAACATAACATCACGTGCACAACAATAGTGCCACACATCCATAACCATACTATCTCTGTTAAGAAACCTTGCTTCTAGTGTCTTATCGATGCTTGTCCCATCATGTCGTAGACAACACTGCTTTCATTTCAATGTTTTATCCCTCAGTATGACCTATCCATAACATAGACATAATATAATCACATAATATCAACTCATAGCCATATGATACTGACCTTGTATATTTGTCATGACTAGTCATCCCACTTTATTCCTCATAGCCAAGAACCTCTTCATGCCATTTTCCTACATAAGAAATCATTCCTCCTTAAGGATGATTCATGATGACCCTATTAGACAATGACATAGATACATGGACATGTACATACATATATATATAAACATTAATATAAAACAATCATGGTACCATCAAACAATGACATACATACACACATATATATACATATAAATGTTAGCATTAATAATCATGATCCATGATGACCCTGTCAAGCATGACATAGATACACACCTATATATATATAAACATTGGCATAATCATGATCATAACGTGATTACCAGATATCAAGGTCAAGGTTAATAGAAATCCATTTATTCATGCACAACATGCACAACATTGAGAAAAACGGTTCCCAACATAGCCACGGCATCCAACACCTTAGATCCATTTACTTTATCCTTTCTAGTTACCTTTCTCATGTCTGTGTTTCCACCGTCCATTTACCATAATGGACCCAACCAGTCCAACTGACTATCATAGTCTTACCTTCTGATGTGCTTACCCGTGCATAGAGCTTCATCTAAGTCTTACATTACTTATTTGGTACCAAACAACTCACACCGAGATCCATTAACTTCCCTCTTTCCTAACCAATTCCCAAGACTCGAAACATAAAAGGAAACCCAAGAAACAACAAGAAGAAAACCATGGCAAACCAACAACAATATGACACTTCAAACAAAGTAGCATAGATATGCACCACATACACTTAAAATCACAAATAAAGTGCTACAATCACAAAATACCAAAAGCACAAGACTAAAAATAGACACCATGACTCAATCCCCATGGTTCCCAAGAAAAGCTCAACCTGAGCCTCCTTCAATATTTCATGGCAATCTCTCTTGCCATGCAACTCCTTCCATCATATTACCATAAACACATAATTTTCACCATATAATTAAAGATGATAATACATTGGTCATCTTACTTTTTTTTGTCATGCACATTGCCTTGTAACTAAACACATCTACACCATCTCTCAAGAGACTCCAATCCCCTTGATAGATCCTCCTCTAGCTAATGTACCTATCAAGGACATGTTCACGAGTCCAGCACATATCCACATAATGTCAAACAAAATTAGGGTTAAGAAGACTTCCTGTATGCAAAGCACTCATTCGTTTGGAATTAGGGTTTCCAAACATAGCCAAAGAAATTCTTGTCTAATTCCTTCCATTTACCTTTTTACTTGGTTGCAATCGAGGCTTACTAGTACTGTCACATCACCCAACTATTAGTTATATAAGCACATCAAGTGTTACCTTGTCATGCTAATAACAAGCATGTTTCCCTACAACTTTCTCACACATGTTAGTCTCACGTTCTAAATATCAAAACAATCATATCTAACAATTTGAAATCAACCTTTACCAAGGCTAACAATTATGTCATAATCCATAGTCAACTCATAGTCCTTAGACACAATGCTACAACTATCACCTACTAAACTCAAGTACATATCAACTGTCTCAACATATAATTGTTAGTACAATCATCTTAAAACAAAATCATTTGAACACGTACTCATATTATGCAATTCATCAAACATTCAACCAACTTGCAAACATACAATGTTAAATGAATCAACTAGATGATGTAATAGACACCAAACATTCGAACACCAAATAGATGACATAATCAAACAATCAAGCACCAAATATATGACATAACAAAATTTGTACCTTGCTGTATCTCAAGGGAGGCTATATTGTCTACACAATCAAGCTAGTTAGCATGATATAACTTCACAATATATTAACCCAAACATAAATAGGATCATGATATCCAAATAGTCACTAGCTATCATGTTTACATCATAACTCATACCCAATTATCATTTGTGCATAGCAATCACATATGCACGATTGGTCTAGATTAGTCCAACACAATGCAACATGATACATTGACTCATACATGAATGTCATAACCCTAATCATCTACATAGGCCAATCCAACTTAGTGTGATACATATAACATCAAGCTATAAATCCTATAACCCTAATCATCAAGCTAACTATCATTTAACAACAACAAGATACTTCATCCACAACATATAACATAATCATTAGGTTATCTAATATTAAAAAACAATAGTGATGCATACAAGTACAAGTTACTATCATTCTTGACTATTCGACACATGTGCATATAGCTACACTATTCAACTAACATCTATAGTGAATTTAATCATAACATCAAAAGACATGTTCATAAACCTAATGTGTATAACAATCCTAGTCTTATATACCTGCATGCCAAACATACAATACCTATATGATGATTTGCTTTTATCCCAAAGTCCAATGCTACAACCTCATTATGATGATATGCATCTCCTACTCTATCTCAACCAACACATTAGCATCATAACATTCCAATAGCACCATGATAACCTAAATTGCATACCATGACTTCACAAGGCATGTTTTACCTAATATTTATGCATAACTATAACCAAGACCATACATGCATGACAACTGCATATAGACATATAACACATCAGTACCAGATCATATTCACATCATTCTAGCTAGAGTCCAGTCATCAATGCATGACTATATCAAATACACAAACCATGACCTCATGCATGACAACAACCATTACTCCATTGTACACATTGCCACATGCAACCATCAACATGCATAAGCAATGCCTAATCTACTACACATACGCATGAATGCATGTAGTCGAGCATAAGTGATCAATTATTGTAACCAAACTACAAGATTGATACCTATAATAAAACTTACAAGAATGCAACCTAACATACAAGGATGTAATCAAGCTGCATATAATCATGTAACTAGTCATATAATCCTGACGATGTTGAAGAAAGTGTGACTAGGTTCTGTCTTCATAATGACATGATCTTTGTAAATGATGTAATAAAAGGAAATAAATTATTTTTGTATGCCTTGATACATGGGTTTCATGAGAAAGAAGTTTCTCTAGGTGAAAGACTTCTTCTTGATGTCTTTAGGATTTATTTATATGTCAAAGAGTCATGTCATGTGTGTAGAAACTCCTCATGAGTTTATGTAAATGTAAACATGTCAACAAAGTTGTGTAGAAGCCTTCCAAAGACCAAGCATAATCCTCCAAGAAGTCTGCAAGTGAAAAGGATAAGGAATTCTTCATGTCAGCTCCAATATGAATTAAAATGCATAAATAAAGGTCATGTCAGCTCAAAGGAAGAGACAAATCCATTCACACTTAAGTCAGCTCAAATAGGAGCACACACTATTATAAATACCCACGAAGGGTTAACGTAAATAACACAAGAGAACTTGCAATTTGTCTCTGAATTTTCAGGTGATTGAGGAGCAGAATACCCCCATTAAGGTAGGATAGATCTAGCATTCATCTGCCTCCTCGAATAGGTATAAGGAGTAGCAGAACCTAGGTTAATCTCCTCTTGGAATACTTATGATCTGAAGGTGAAGTCCTTGGATGGATAAAGCAGAAAAGGTTGAGTATTAACATGTGATTTGGGCGTAAACATAGTTTCTGTGATGATAATATCAACGTATTTATGAACAGAATATGTAGATCTTAGATGGAGGATCTTAGCATACCTGTAGGCCTAGTCATGTGTCAATATCAAACGTATGGAGAAGAAAGGGTTCAAGATGAGGACACATAACCGTCTCGACATCATCTTAAGTCCTGTGACAACAATCTCGACATATACACTTTGCTTCTGCTACCTCACATATCTCAAGGACAATGATATAATTGGTTACAATATTGATGAGATCAAAGATGTAGAGCTAATCACTTTCATCTCATTGTAATGATAAATATCACAATGATAAGGAGAAACAGTATTGATGAGTAGTGACAACTACAGTCTCGGCATATGTATATTATATATAAACATGTTGAAGAGAATTGTGAAACCAAGACATATGGAGGAGCAATGATGTGGTTTTCAAGATGTTCCAAATGGTGCAGACGAGGAAACTGTAATGACAACAATTGTTATGATATAGAATCATAAAGGAAACTATGATGAGAATAATGATCAGTGACAAATATCATGATCTTGCTCTTGAAATATCATGATCTCAATGAAGAAGCAAAGGTCGCCTCTGTGGCAATCTCAAGGGACAATCATAGTGCAACAATGATGTCCATAATAATGAAGATCTCAATGAGGCAGAGGAGCAGCAAGGATGATGATTTCAACAACAATGAAGAAGAGGATTGATGTCTTGGTCATGGAGAGGTAGATTGTGTCAAGGGTCATGGTCTTGGCATTCGTCAATGAAATATCTATAAGAATAATTTTGCATGGATTTTCCTCTCCAAGAGGGAGAGGTTTTGGCCCTAGCAGTAAGAAAAATATTTGTGTTTTTGTATCCTTTAATTTTGATAGCAGTTTGATGAAGTAAACACTCACACTAATAATGATGGAACAACAAGCTAAGATTAATTGTATAAACATTTCACAAATTGTTATCATGTATTGAAGAATCAATTTAATTATGCATGCCATAGATTCTTCAACATGGTATCAGAGCAATTGGTTCAACAG
>Ga0115848_100302_pt2 | contig 14091 bp, 10 predicted proteins | sample InSIn3gowninarea_FD_83862 | JGI IMG/M metagenome (GOLD analysis project Ga0115848, IMG submission 83862) | reverse complement strand
TTTGATTTTGATATACAATTGTTTTGATTAGTCTAAGGAGATTTTTATTAGTGGATTGTGCCAAACTGTTTCCCTGGGGATAATAATTAGTAGAATATTTGAGCTTAAAACCTCTCCTAATTGGAAATTCAATCATACTAGTACCCAAAAAATAAGATGAATTATCAAATATAAGTGTAGAAGATAAATCAAATCTTGTAATGATGAATTGATCAATAAATTCAACAACAAATTCAAAATTGACTACCTTTAGGGGAATTGCTTCCACCCACTTAGTGAAGTAATCCATAGCAATCAGAATATACCTATGTTGTTTAGAGGAATGAGGAATGATCTCACCTATGATATCTAGTCCCCATTATTCGAATGGTTGTTCAATGTTGACTGGCTGCATCGGCAAAGCTGGTTTCCTTTGGCTTTCAGAAGCGGTTTGGCATAATCCACTAATAAAAATCTCCTTAGAATAATCAAAACAATTGTATATCAAAATCAAAGAAACTGGCAGAAAGCTTTAATATTTTCTCTATGGGCTGATAAGATAACTCAGAAGGTTTCTATAAGCACTTCTCCATTTAACCTAGTCTATGGGAAGGAAGCCATTATTCCATCACATTTAGCTCTTCCTTCATTATCCCTAGTTCAATTTATTGAAGAAACACCTTCTTCCTCATTGCAATTAAGAAATTCAGAAATCCTAAAACTAGAAGAAGAAAGAGGAAAAGGCAAACTCACACACACCAAACATCAGCAAATGGTGAAAGCTTCTTTTGATGCAATTTTAGTCACACAAAGATCTTTCCAAGTTGGAGATCTAGTTCTCAAGTGGGACAAAGCACACGAAGAAAAAAGGAAACATACCAAATTTAAAAAATTATGGCTTGAACATTTCATATTGTTGAACAGATAAGCCCATCTACATTTATACTTCAAGATTTATCAAGAAAGATATATTCTCTTCTTGTAAATGGATTCATCTTAAGGAAATTATTTTCTTAATTTCTAAAAAAATAAATAGAATAAAGAATAAAATCTATAAAAATCACTCCCATTGTACATCCTGCTGCAATTTATTTTCCTTTTACATATTTTGTTAAATAAATGTTAACTAGTACTCTATTGACTTTTCAAACATCTCTTGAAGTTGCTTTTATTTTTCATTTTGAAAGTAGGAATTTTTAAGAAGTGGTTATCAAATTTGAAAATTCGATAAAAATTATATAACTCTGAAAATTTTTTCCCATTAAGTTGTGAAATCTTTAAAAAACCTCAAAAAAGTATATCCTTTTACTCTAGCTTCAGTCAAAAAGGTTATCTTCAAAAAGTAAAGATTGTCTTACGACTTAAAATTTTTAGCTTAGATTTGTCATCCAAAACTCTTAAGGAGTCAATGATCCTCCCCATCCATTAAAAATGGAATTTTAGAGTTTAATTCTAAAATATAATAAATCTAAAAAGATAAGAAGTCTCATCACAAGCTATTTTGTTCTATGTTAAATTTAAATAGAACTCCTAAACGCCATATGCGGAGAAAGAGTGAGATTTTAATAATAAATATATAAATAAAAAAATAAATATATATATATATATATATATATATATATATATATATATATATATATATATAAGAAAAAATAAAATTTATTTCTAATTATTGCACTATTAAATGGATGGGACACTAGATTGTTGTTGGTTAAAAGGTAACCCTGACAAGGCTATGAACGCTTGCTGTTAGTAGTGGCTCTGCCTGTGATGAACGAGTGCATTTTAAATCTAATTAGTAAAAGACCCCTTACTTTATCTTTTATAAATTGATTAATTATTGATACAATTAAATAAGTGTTTTTAGTACACAAAAGATTTTTAAAAGAGATTGCAGGTTAATGAGTTTTATAGTCAGAGTAATTTTATTTATCTAGATGTTTCAAAAAGTAGTTTTCACTTCTTAGATTAATTTTATTGACTTTTTGGAAATTTTCATTTATCAGAGATAACTGGTTCTTCCAATGAATCGCCAATTGTTGTATTATCCAACAACCCCTATTTTAATATATTGTAAGTTTCCTATGAAATTTATTATATTAAAATAGGGACCTTCATTTTAGAAAAATATTATAATCAAAGTTTAATACTTTGGATTTTTAATTAAAACCCAAGTATTAAACCTTGATTATCCCAAAAAACCAAATTTTAATAGTCCTCGGATGAAAACCATATTTATGCTTTAAAAAACCTAAAGTATTAAAAAATATGGGTTATTTAAACAAGATAAATCAAAGTTCTAATCCCCTAAGGTTGAAATCTTAACAAACTCCAACTCATCCCACTTCCTAGCATAAAAAATAAACAAAGTTACAAAGGCACAATACCACTTCGCCAAACTCCATTACGATTGCAATACAAACCAGACCCACGAGGATTATCCAATACAAACCAAAAACCCCACATTCGTGGCTACCGCAGGTTAAAAAAAAGTGATTAAGCATGGCACACACTGCCAATTGCGATGTGTGATTAAGCCCAGACCCACGGGATTATAAAATCAATTTCATTTAAATCCCATGTCCAGAGCTATCAGAGTATCCAAGAGTCTAAAGGTTCTACCCGCTACACAATGCCAATTGCGATATGTGATATAATAGGACTTGCAGGGATTATCAACTTCATTTCATTTAAATCTCGCATCTGCAGCTCTCGCAAGAACCATTTCCTTTGTCGATTGCAATATGAAATAAGGCCCGAACCCACTGGGATTATACATTTTTGATTTATATTTATATCGTGTCTAGGGCCTATACCGCAATCACAAAATTCTAAAAAATTCATGCTTCATCCCAATGCCGATTGCGATATGATGTTAGGAATGACGTCAGATCCACATCATCACCATGTCACCTTCCATGTCACTTGCCAATTGACACATCATTTTCCATGTTACCATTCCACATTAGCCACCACGTCATAATGATGTCACTATGACGTCATCGCTGACATCACCCTGGGATCCCACAATTGCAAAATTTAAAAGGACACAACTTATAATAAACCTTTCACCCGAGCCGATTTGTGATTGGACCAGACCTAACGGGATTCTTCACTCCAACTCATACATACCCCACGTCCATGGCTATCGTGAATAACAAAAGAACATCGTATCTCTGTCTCATGCCCATTTCGATTGCAATTGCGGTTTTATTTGAGAAGGCCACTTTTTGGATCTTATATGAAATACTCCCGGGCTATACCAGTTGCGATTGTTCTGAAGTCCTACTCCAAAACTCTGATTTCTGATAAGCCATAAAGCTCCATCTCCTCACTCAACATTTCTCTCCATGATGTCTGTGTCGGATTTATTATGCTCTACATTTTCCTGATTTCTTGCAAAAGTGATTTGTTTCAAATAAAACTCACTTATCAATCTCATTTATTTCCACATTATCGATTCTTGTTTGTTGTAGTCAAGTTCATGACATAGAAAGACATATGTGTTTATTAGTGGTAGATAAGTTCAAACAGATAGATAGACATCCAAAGAATTCGATGGAACAAATGAAGCTAATGATGACAACATACCATTTTCATAAAATTCTACCAAATTATTGTTTTCCTTTAAGCATTACTGAAGGGATCTGTTTAATTCCCTCAACACGCTGCACAATATATTAGAGCTCTTTTCTGTTATTTAAGCTTAGTTGATGTAGTAAATAAAAGTCTTGAATTTTATGAAGAAAGGTTTACGAAAGCTCACACTATTGTACTTTCATACTTTTCTCAATAGGATGACTGGAACATTGTTTTTAGAATTTTCATAAAGAATTTTGAGAAGTTGCACTACTATACTCCCGAAATCATCTTTGTGAGAAAGACTAAGCTGCTGCTATTTCTTTTATGAGTTGAGCGAAGTGTATCTGGTATTTCTATCATTCTACCCCTATTTTGTTCATAAGTAAATAGTAAATTTATCTTTTCAAATTGCTTATTACTTGATATTTAAAGAAAAATGTTACATGTATTCACTACTGATCATGCCACCATTGACATTTTCATGCATGCTAAGCAATTTGTTGTGATATTCTAAATACGATATAAGTTTACACATTATTTTGATTAACTACTTAATCAAACTAATAATCTTGAAATAGTTTCATTTCCATTGGTGTTTGAGCATTCTATATTGTCATTTACTAAGAAAAATCATTATAGATCGCATCTAGATAAAAGTTAAACAATCTCAGGTTATAGAGTAGATTAATGCAATTATTTTTCCATTTAATTCATTACAACAAATCAATCCATTTTACTTCAATATAAGCATTAAACACTCATTCAATCATCTTTCATTGGGAAATTGGTCCCATTATCCCTATTTGAAGCCACTACTTAAATAGAAAAGGAGTTGTCTTAAGGTTTGGACCGGGTGGTTTACCCCCTTTGTTGAAACAACGATTTTCAAGGGCTCAACAGATCCATCATGATCCATCATGATCCATTGATCTTTATCCACAAATATATCCTACATCTTGAGCTTCCACAACTCAAAATTATATTTGTTGAATTTCACGATTTATATCTTTCCATTGTTCACCATTTCCTTTCACCACAAGAATTGATCCCGTGAATCTCCCATTATAATAGGTTCTATAACAAGCCTGAGAAAAACCTTCCAACCATAAGTGCGTCCCCTTAAAACAAAAAATGATGTGATACCAAATGAATTCTTTAATTGTGTACATAATTTACCTACAAATTAATTCTTGAAAAGCCAAAAAATATACAATGGCAAGTACAAAAAATATACACATATTTTTCTCCTGGAACCCAAAACCGAGAAAACTATATTTATTTTTCATTAGATTCCTTTTAAATGTTACAATGCATTATCTATATGCTTAAGCATTCGTAAACCCCTAATCCACTAACCTTGGATTAGAACATAACCATAATTTCCTTGACTGGATCAATAAAATATCATGGGAAAAATCATTATATCTAAACCATGCACAAAACCATGGTTGGGTTTGGACCGTCCTTGGGTCTGCCTAATAATCCTTAGGACCGCCCAAAATGAATAAAAAAATGAGGCACTGGCCAAAACCCCATGCATGGGGGCTATCGCCCTCCCTAATGTTGGGTGTGTGTTGTATTATTTCTACAACTAGTCGCACACGTGGAGGGCGGGTCACAATGGGGGTGAGAGATGCCCCTAGTTGTTGTTCTAGGTGAAATAGGGGAATCAAAGGGGGCGCAAAAGCCAACCTTGTCTGGGGGTTTACAGGAGGGTTGTAGCCTCCCTACACAGGGTTCGGAGTAGTGCCATGGGAATTTTCTTTTGGACCATATAATAGGTGGGTGGACCTACCTATGGTTTTGTGTATGGGTTTTACACATGATTTTGGGCATGATGGTTTTTTTCCCATGGTATTTTGTAGATCCGATTAAGGGAACTACAGTTATGTTCTAATCCAGGGTTAATGGATTGAGGCTTATGAATGTTTCGACATGTATATTTATCTATTGTAACATTCAAAGGAATATAATGAAATATCAATCTGGTAATCCCGATTTTGGGATCCAATGAAAAATGTTTGTCTATTTGTTTTATGTTCACATCATTGTATATTTTTTGTTTTAAGAATTTGTTTTCAAGTAATTGTTGTACAATGTCACAACCTACACGTATGACCCTCAGGTTGCACCCGTTGCAAAAAAATAATGCCTAGAGCTACTTGTGCAAAGAATATAACACATATTCAACAAAGTAGTTATGCCCCAGCAATGAATTTGTTGTAGGCACAACTCAATTGATAGGGATCTAAAAGCGCCCTCAATAGAAGAAGGGCCCAATCTGTAGTGCAATAATAACATGAAGCCACCCGTGAACACATCTAGCACCTCCTAAATGAAGTAGCAGTTGAAACCATGCATGCACAAAATAGCCATTCCTATTAAGATATCCTGTCACACTCTATTGATTGGACTCCTAACCTAGGCCACACTCATGGTCGTTAGTACTAGTATTTGTCCACAGTAGAACTCTACTAGCACATTAAAACACTCATAGGAAAATCTCTTGAAGAAAAAAAAGATAGCAAAAGAAAACTATCCTTAAAAGTTAGCATCTTTCATGCCAAAATTCAACAAAAGTCGTTAAAGCGTGACGTCATGGTAATGAGATTGGTGAGAATCAAGGCCCTACTCTCCAAGGGCAAAGGTCCATCTTCCCAAATACTCCCACGGTACCCATAGATGTGTCTACATCTACTTAGTCAATGCCATGATTCCTACAACTTCTATCAATAACACTCCAATGTAATGTCTACAACACAAGTTTTGGTAGCAAGGGTACAATTTTATAACATGTTATCTTCTATGTTTTTCTATGTTACCATATGCTATGTAGGCATAGGTCATGAACTTAGTTTTTATGTTATCCATGTACTATTTTGGACTAAATGCCTCCTCTACATCCACTTGTCTCATTTCCTTGGTGGCAGATTGTGGCATGAAGAAGACTAATCTGTGTTGATGTACATTCTTTTTTGTTGATCAATATAATTTTATAGCTCAGAAAAAAATTTATTAGGTGGGTGGTAGGGATTTAACCTCCATGAATTATTTTAGAATATTCGTAGTAGCATTCACAGATCCAAGCTTGAGGTTTATCTCCAAAGTAATTATGCAAATGGATTTGTCTATTTTAGAATAGGGCTTCCAAAATTTTATTTTAATTGTCAATAATTATTATGTGCATGGCAGGGATTTAACCTACACGAAACATTCTAGAATATTCTTAGTAGTATTCACAAATCAGAGGGTGAGGTTTATCTCCCAACTAGCTATGACATTTTTTGTTTTTAATTAAAAAATGTCATATAAACAAGTGTCATATGAAACCAGTGATGGTTTTTGGGCATGTGATATTCAAAATCCATGATATTGGACCATGGAATTGTAAAAAATCTTATTTATAGATTAAGAATTCCATGTTTAAGAATCTTGATATTTAATTTTTATATTAATTCTTCTTATAATTAATAATAATAATAATAAATTTATAATTAAGTTATTTTTATTTATTTATTTTTATTTTACCAACATGACATGTATCATGAAGTAAGCATTTTGATACGTGGATTAGGTATAAATTTGATGGGACCATATTTTAAATATCATGTATTATGTGTTTTTATTATTTTTTTGGTGTGAATATAAAACTTTTTCTTTTAATATAAATTTCATATTTTGTGTAATAAATTTTTAAATTCTAGTTTAAACATACAATAATCTTTAGCAAAATAATATTATAAATATATATATTTTATATTATTTTAAAAACATCGGACATATCAACCATATTCATTCCTAATTACAACTAACTAATGATTTTGATACAATTATGTTGAAACAAACATTGCTTTCTGCTCCACATTACAGAAAGTATAAATCTTATACAATTTTACTGCGGATCGCTTGACGATTTAATAACGAAGGAGATCGGACACAAATATGATGACAGGACAGGGCCATCATATTTGTTTTTATGAAAATAGAGCCCATGATTAATGAATCTTCGAGATCTGATTTCTTCAGACATCACAGAGAGACGACTTGGCCATCTGACATCGAGTTTCATCAGAAACTTTTAAGCTGATAGGACTCACAGAGGATAGATTGGAAAAGAATTGGTCAACTATGATTTTAGCAGCGCTCTCGGTTGGATGAAACTGGTCCCACCACACATTGTTGCCCCTATCTGGGTACAAATTTGACAGGGCAGTGCAGAGACCAATACCGTTGTAGGGTCCTTGTCCGCAGCACGCATTTTTGGCATCCCCAAGCCCTGAAAAATAAGGTAAGGTATTTCTAATGAGCACTAGCTGTTGAATTTATAAGAAAAAACGACAATTCAGGAAGAAACATTACCAAATGCTTGAGGATTGGTGTACAAGTTCATGTAGATCGGAAACATTCCAGTTATTGTATATATAGGAGCAGAAAATCGTGTGTTGAGTCGATCGATTGCGAGTGTTAGTCCATCATTAAAAAGCTTCGTGGCTTGCTGTAGCATCGGCACGCATTCACCATTTGTGGACCTCAATAACCTTTCCATAGAAATACATCCCAAAGGACCCGACGACATAACCAGAACCCTGCGTGCTCCCAGATCGCTGCAAATTCATGAGTCAATTTACAAGGCATGTGATAGAAATGAATTACCCAAATCTGAATGTGGATCTCATAGAATACAGTAAAATAATTACCGCCAGAATCTTCTCAAACTCGGAGATGATAAAATTAGTATACGCAGGTAGAGAGAACTGCAGTGATCTCACTGTTACAGGCAGAAGGTAGTAGTTATTCACGCAATCATTTCCTCCAAGTGATATGGAAAAGAGCCCCTCCGCAACCAGTTTATTGGTCGCATTACGTCCTATGATACCTGCCACTTTGTCTTTATACTCCTGGAAAAGTTCGAATTGGTGAGGCATCCTTATAATTTCAGCCTTACGTATGCAACCAAATTCTCATCCTTATAATTCATTTCATCAATATCTGCAAATCATTATGAAAAGATGTGGAGTTTAATGAAAGTCCGGTATTACGATGAATTTGTGCTTACAAATTGAACGCCCGTATCATTTAGAATGCTGATGCCTGAAGACGCGAAGTTGGCACCTTTCAGTAATTCATTGCCCTCGAAAATTGTGTTGTTTGAGGTTTTAAATCGTTTTTATTATTATTATTTAAATTGTACATTGTAGTGATATCAATAAAATAATATTTTATTTTGATTTTTTTTAAAAGCTCATTGCAATTACTTGAACAATTGTACCAATGATACTTGCTCCACTTTAATTTGGTTTATGAATAGGTATATTTACTTGGATTTTTGAATAGTATTTGCATGTCTTCATTTTTTTTTTTTTTCTTTGTTTCTTCTGCGTAAATGCTAATTTTATTAAAAAAGAGTAAAAAGTATGTACAAAGAGGTCAAGACCTCAGAGGGGGCTGAGGCCTGCTCTCAACCAGAAATTCTGATACACACAAACACCTTTGACAACCCTTCCCGGATTGAAAGACCTTGAAGCATATTTTATGAGTCCCTTACAGACAAAAGTGTAAACCAGAGCAGTATTTAACACTTCAGTACTATCGCCGACTATGGCTTTGCTAATAAGCATTCTGCCCTGATATCCAGAAACAAAATTAGACCAAAACAAAGGCTTGCTGAGCCATGACCTGTTACAGTTCATAGGACTATAATGGTGCGCACGAATACAAAACCAAGAGTTGAAGCAAAACAGAGTTGGCATTATCCAGAGACACATAACAGAAAAGAAATAGACCAGAGGAGAAATTGCCTTCAGAAGGCATTGAACCAAATTCATTAAACATGTTTCAGAGAGTCAAGAGCATCCTTCTCCCCCTGGCTAGGAGAGCCAATCCACGTTACGACCGCATTGTCTGCATCTCCTGTGTCGCCTCCACCTACAGGAGTCTTCAAATTCTGAATGCCACCGGGAGGGTGCTCCGGCTCACCAGCAAGCACATTGCGCTGTGTAGAGTCCACCGGAGGCTGAGGAGCTTCCGACACATTACCTTCTTCCTGCATGTTGTCACCATTGAACTCAACACCAGCCACCTCTCCTTGAAGAACGCTATCATCCTGAGATTGAGACGGAGTGGTGTGGACCGAGCTGCTGGGCTTATCCTCCTCCTCAGCAAGGATTACAGTAATACTGGGTGACAAAACGGGCTTATTGAGCCTACTATGGAATTTGAAGCACGTTGTTTAGAAGGAGTTGTGCAGGAGAGGCCTTGCATGACCAGAGGGTGGAGAAGACGGGGAGGCAGAGGCCAGAGGGACAATGTTCTGGGGAGCAGACTCGGAAGCCCAGCCTCAATTGCCAATGGTGCCTCCATGGCGAGAAACTCCATGACGACGAACCATTTCCAAATTAACTAAGAGACCAGGAAAGGGAATTCGGCAGGTCCAAATGGGAAAGGGAAGAGCACAGGCGGACCAGGCCAAAATCAGAAACCAAATGAGCTTCCAAGTAGCCAGAACGAAGCAGGGCTGCAGGAAGAATAGCGGACAGAAATAGAAGGAGTTGTGGAGGGCAATTGCATGAACTAGAAACCAAGCCATGGATAAAACTCCTTGTGCGGCCTCTCGAGCTGAGCGCGCATTCAATACCAAATGTGTGAACATAATTCTGTACTCTGAAGAAGTCATATAAAATGCGATGGGTTTGTGGGATCCGCGTCCGCGAGCCAAGTGCAGGGACAGCTGCCAGCGAGGAGTTACTCCTTCATAAATGAGCTGCAGTAACACCCGCATCCGGATGTGTATCATCCGCTTGATTCATGTCATTCTTCACAATGTTATGAAAGTTTGAGAGCTGATCCTCTGAGGCTATGCTGGAGAGTGAACCTGCAAAGAAATCTACCCCACTTTCCACTCCTATATTAGCGAGAAAATCAGCTAGCTTATTTCCTTCCCGCCTAGTGTGTTTGAAAGAAACCGCTTTGTGTTGAGAAAGCCATTTGTCAATTAGCTCAAGCCTTTGAGCCATTCTCCAACTGCTACTGACCTTGTGTGTGGGGGAATCCTGCATGATTTTTGTAACCATGTTTATGATGATTTGCGAGTCCCCTTCAATGATGAGTGGAAAAAAACCTCTGTCCTGAGCTAGGGTAAGACCTCACCATAATCCTTCGAGTTTCACTGAGTTGTTAGAGTTCCAGCGTTTTGAGCCGAGAAAGATCAGTAAAGGTGTACCATGATGATCTCTGAAGACTCCCCCAAATCCTGCTTTTCCTGGATTACCCTTTGACACTCCGTCAAAATTGAGTTGAGTCATGTTACTGGGCGGCGGAATCCATCTTGTCGGGATTTGGTTCCTCTTAGTAGGATTGTCTTTAGATGTAGGCAGTTGATTCAAATGAATTTTCCAGTTGGCCAAGACGGATTGTTCCTGTGGCAGTGTTGGAAAATCTCCTTGGGACCAGGCTTTAATGGATAGAGTTTCTTTAATGTTCTGGCGTAGCCTAGTCCAGATCTGCTCTATAGACATTGATTGGTCCTTGAAAACCCTGCGATTCCGCTCCTTCCAGATGTTCCACATCAGTAGACCAGGAATAAGCTGCCAAAGTGTGTTTAGGAGTTTGCTTTGATAGGGTGTTTGGCTCTAATTGCGAATAATAACTTTAATATCCCCATGCACTCTGCCTTCCTTTTGACATCGGAAGGTAGCCTTTTCCCACAACTTCTGTCCTATTTGACAAGTCTGCATTAGATGTAGAGCTGATTCCTCTACTTGCTTGCAGTTAAGACATATAGATGGGCCAGAAAAGCTTCTTTTTCTGAGGTTATCCCAAGTGAGAATTTTTTTATGACATAGGATCCAAAGAAAAGTGGACACCTTTGGCCAGTTAGAGGAGTCCCAGATTTTATTCCATAAGACATCTTTGATAATCCTTTCCTTGATGATTACATTGTATGCTTCCCTTGTGGTAAAAGTTCCCTTCTCTTCATATCCCCATCTGAGAATGTCCATTTCTTCTGAGGAGAGGATTTGCCGTTTTTGTAATTCTGAGGAGAGAGAGATCTGTGTTTGCTCAGAGCCATGCATTAGTATTAGTTTGACCTCCATCCATCATCTGTACCCTTGTGTGGAAGAAGGGTCCTAGAATTGATTGACTTTATCTAGCTGATTTATATCTTGCTCTGGTAAGGGAAGGTTAGAGAGAGTGTCCTTGATCTTTGGGAGCTACTGCCAGGAATCCTCCCAGAAACTTGCTGTATTGCCACTCTTAATTTCCCAGAAGCTATGCTGTTGTATTAGTTCCCTATGTTGAATGGCCGAATTCTAAATTACTGAGCCTGTAATTACTTCTGACATTCCAATTCTTTCTTCAATAGGGCTATTATTCGCATATTTGGTTGTCCATAGGGAGGCCCAGGGAGTGTTAGGATTTGTGAGCCATCTCCACCAAATTCTAGCTCCCATTAGCTCATTACTGTGCCCTGGATCTCTTAGCCCAATGCCACCAGCCTTCTTTGGAAGACAAACACTGTCCCATTTGACCAAAGCCTATTTTCGATTGGGACCTGAGCTGCCCTATAAGAAATTGTGTTGTAGCTTCTTTATATCCTTTAGAACCCATTTGGGAGCTGCTAGAATTGAGAAGAGATACAGGGGCATGGAGTGAAGAATGGCTTTAATGAGGACGAGTCTGCTGGCCATGTTAAGCGCTCTATGAGTCCACAGGAAGAGCCTCGCTTCTAGCTTTTCTAACAGGTCTTTCCAAGAGGAATGCTTGAGAGCCGAGGCCATTAAGGGCGCTCCAATGTATTTAGAAGGAAGAGATGCTATGGTAAAACCAAGGATGCGGGCTATGGCTCTTTGGGTGGGGGCAGGGGTATTGAAGAAAAAGATTTGAGATTTGACTTGATTAATAAGAGCTCTTGAAGCTTCAGAGAAGTTCGATAGGATGGTTTTGAGAAGGCGAGCTTCTTGAACAGAGGGATGGCCAAAAAGCATGTTATCTTCTACGAATTGCTGATGAGAGAAGGTATGAGAATTGAGAAAAGATAAGCCCTTGAGACGCCGGGAGTACAGAGCATATTTGATGCTTCTACCTAGTCCTTCTGCCATAATAACAAAAAGGAAAGGTGAGAGGGGATCTCCCTGCCTGATACCCCTAGAAGGACGGAACGTGGGCGAAGGGATACCATTGATAAGCATAGAAAAGAACAAGGAAGAAAGAATATTGACAACCCATCTAACCCAGGAAGGGGCAAAGCCAAAGGCAGTTAAGATTTTTTGAATGTAAACCCAGCTTAAGCTATCAAAAGCTTTAGATAAATCAATTTTAAGCATCATACCTGGTTTTTTTGATTGCTTCAAAGAGTGGATTATTTCATGAGTTAAAATAATACCATCCGTGATCTGCCGACCTTCTACATAACCAGATTGCTCCGACGAAATAATGAGAGGGAGCAAAGGTTTTAGTCTGGTAGCTATAACTTTAGAGATAATCTTGTAGATGATGTTGCAGAGAGCAATCGGTCTATACTTGTCTGGAGTATTGGATTCCTCTGCCTTGGGGATTAAAGCAATGAAGGTTGCATTCAGCCCTGGGTACATCCATCTTAAAGTGCGTGATTCTTCTACAACTTGCCAGACTTCCAATTTGATTAGATCCCAGAAGTTGTGAAGAAAGTTGGAGGTGAATCCATCTGGACCCGGTGCTTTTCCTGCTTTCAACTGATACACAGCATTCTCGACCTCCTGAAGGCTTGTGGGCTTAAAGAGGAGAAGATTATGCTCCTCTGTGATTAATTTTGGAATGTTCCTTAGAACTTTTTCAATATCAGATGCTCTATTTATGTTGGGCTCTTGATGGGCTTGTTTGAAGTATCTTAGAAACTCCTCTTCAATGCCTTCGTGCGTCTCAATTCTGGCTCCCTATTCATTTTCGATGTGGGAGATGTAGTTGTTCATTCTGCGCTGCACTGTGGTTCTGTGAAAAAAAATTGTGTTTTTTCCCCATCCTTCAGCCACTTAACTCTCGATTTCTGCCTCCAAAGTGTTTCCTCCTGTTGTGCTCTGTCTAGGATTCGGGCTTCAAGAGTTTGTTCCTGTTTTGCTAGGTCCTCGGAGCGTCCTTCTATAATGATTCTCTGCTGAACATTCTTCATTTCTTGATTGAGGGCTGCCTGTGCCTGGAAAATGTTTCCAAAAGTGGTATGATTCCAGTGCTTGATTTCACCTTTAAGGTGCTTTAGTTTCTACTAGAATATAGACATCTTAGAACCATTAGAGGGATTAAACTTGAGCCAAGTTGATCTAACAAATTCATTAAAATCCGGATGAGTTAACCAAAAAGCTTCAAACCGGAAGGGGCACCAAATGCTATTGCCTGGTCGATTCCATTGGAGAGCTATTGGCCAGTGATCAGAGCCTGATATTGGAAGGATGGAAGCAATGAATCCCCCCCCCCCCCCCCCCCCCCCCCCCCCCCCGCGCGATCTCCCTCATACAATAACATAAACGAGTACATTAACTCCTTACTTTCTTTTTTTTT
>Ga0115848_100654_pt1 | contig 14106 bp, 11 predicted proteins | sample InSIn3gowninarea_FD_83862 | JGI IMG/M metagenome (GOLD analysis project Ga0115848, IMG submission 83862) | reverse complement strand
CCTGGAGTTATTGAAAGAAGATGGTTCAGCAAAAGTTATTGACTTAGCAAAGATTTTTAAAGTAACCGAAGTAACTATCAGGCAGGATCTTGAAAAACTGGAGAAAGATGGTTTAGCCTTTCGGGAACATGGCGGAGCATTTTTAAAAAACGTAGGCGATCAGGTAAAATCATTCTCGCTTGCTAACCAGGACAATATAGATAAAAAGGAACTTATTGCAACAAAATGCCTTGAGTTTATTGAAAGTGGCGATACTATTATTTTAGATTCGGGCTCTACAACAACAGAAATTGCTAAGAAAATAAAGGGCCTAAAAAATTTGACGGTTATTACCAATGCTTTAAATATTGCGTTAATGTTAGGTGCAGAACCCGGTATAGAAGTGATTATGACAGGAGGGGAATTTAAACCGCCTACCTTATCGCTAACCGGACAGAAAGCAGCCGATTTTTTTAAAGGAATCAACGTGCAAAAACTTTTTTTAGCAACAGCAGGTATATCATTAAAGTCAGGGTTAACCTATCCGAGCCTTAGCGATTTAGTGGTAAAGAAAGCGATGATTGATGCGGCTGAAACAACCTATCTGGTGGCCGATTCAACCAAAATAGGAAAGAGTGCTTTTGCAAGCCTTGGTGCTTTATCGCTTATTGATTATATAATAACCGATGCCGGAATTGAAGACAAACACAAAGCCGTTTTCAGGCAAAATGAAATTGAATTAATAATAGCAGAATAGAAAACAATGATTGAAAAAATTAGCTTAGGAGTAATTATTGGCAACAGAGATTTCTTTCCCGATAAACTGGTGGGAGAATGCCGATCTGATTTGATGGCGGCTTTTGCAAAAGCAGGCATTAAACCAATAATGCTTGACGAGAATGAAACAAAACTGGGTGGTGTAGAAACGTTTCAGGAAGCGCAAAAATGTGCGGAGCTCTTTAAAAGACATGCAGATGAAATAATGGGTGTGCTGGTAGTATTGCCCAATTTTGGAGATGAAAAAGGGGTGGCTGAAACATTGAAACTTGCGGAGTAAAATGGATGTGGCAAGGCGGAGAGATGCCTGGTGTGGTAAAATTTCTGTTTGCAATAACCTATATCAGTATGGTATTAAATTTTCGCTAACAACGAAGCATGTGGTTCATCCTACAGATGAAAGTTTTGCTGCCGACCTTAAAGATTTTGTTGCTGTTTGCAGAGTGGTAAAAGGTTTACGCAAAGTTAGGATTGGTGCGGTGGGAGCGAGGCCTGGAGCATTTAATACGGTTCGATATAGCGAAAAGATTTTGCAGCGTAATGGAATTTCTGTGGTAACGGTTGACTTATCTCATATACTTGGCGCTGCAAACAAACTTACTAAAGACGATTTAAGTGTCAGAGAAAGGATACAAAAAATACAGGACTATTCTTCAACAGGACGTACCCCTCAGGACAAGCTTGTTCAAATAGCTAAACTGGATGTAGTATTAAACGATTTTATGCAGGAACATGCATTAGATGCTACTGCCATTCAATGCTGGACATCGCTTCAGCAAAATTATGGCTGCAACGTATGTACCAGCATGAGTATGATGAGCGAAAATATGTTGCCGAGTGCATGCGAGGTGGATGTAACCGGTACGCTTACGATGTATGCTATGCAACTCGCTTCCGGCTCTCCAAGTGCATTGGTTGACTGGAACAATAACTATGCTAATGATGATGAAAAGTGTGTACTGTTTCATTGCGGTAACTGGGCAAAATCATTTTTACCTGATATAGAAATAAGCACAGCACCCATATTAGGAACTACGGTAGGCGAAGAAAATACGTATGGAGCTTTAGCTGGCCGTACACCTGCATCGCCACTAACTTATGGAAGAATAAGCACAGATGATACAAAAGGAGTAATAAAAGCATATATAGGCGAAGGTATGCTTACCGATGATGAGTTGAACACATTTGGTACAAGAGCAGTTGCAAAAATTCCAAATCTGCAAGGGTTAATGAAATATGTATGTAAAACCGGTTTTGAGCATCATGTAGTAATGAATGCTTCAAAAACAGCACGTATACTTAAAGAGGCGTATGAAAATTATATGGGCTGGGAAGTATATGAACATTCCCCCAACCTCTAAAGGGGGAATATGGAGCGTGTAGATAGTAACAAATTATTTATTTAAAGGCTTTATAAAACATGAAGAGCATAAATAATACCCCTTTAGGGGGCAGGGGATTAGCGCAAAAGTCAATACAATACCGAAAGAACATTTTAAAATATATAGTAAAGGCCAATGCCGGTCATACTGGTGGCAGCTTGTCTTGTATTGATATTTTGAATGTTCTTTACAATCACACCTTAAATGTAAGTCCTGCCAATTTTAAATCACCTGATCGTGACCGGTATATTCAAAGCAAAGGCCATTGTGTAGAAGCACTGTTTGTAGTATTGGCAGATAAAGGTTTTTTTCCAGAAAGCGATCTGGAAACTTTATGCAAGTATCAATCGCATTATATAGGACATCCTACAAAAAAAGTAAACGGAGTGGAGCAAAACACCGGAGCACTTGGTCATGGTTTGCCTATAAGCGTAGGTACTGCACTGGCAGCAAAAATGGATAATAAAGATTATAAAGTATATACGCTTTTGGGAGATGGCGAATTGCCCGAAGGTTCCAACTGGGAAGCAGCACTAACGGCAGCACATTATAAGCTCGATAATTTGTGTGCCATTATAGATAATAATAAACTTCAGATTACAGGAACAAATGCTGAAGTATGCAATACGGATCCTATTGACGAAAAGTTTGAAAGTTTTGGTTGGGAAATACGTCATGTAGATGGGCATGACTTTGAGCAACTGCAACAGGTATTTGACTCATTGCCATTCAGTACAGGCAAGCCCAATTTAGTGATTGCACATACCATCAAGGGAAAGGGTATAAGCTATATGGAAAACGAATTGAAATGGCATCACGGAGTACCCAATAAAGAACAGTATGCTACTGCAATAGAAGAATTGGATAATGCAATGGCCACGTTATAAAGTAAACTAAATTAAGAAGCATTGGAAACAGTTATAGAGAATACATTAGTAGCAGATAAGCCAAACCTGGAAGTGTTTTCAGATACTTTGCAGAAACTGGCAAAAGAAGATAGAAATATTGTTGCCGTAACAAGTGATTCACGTGGTTCGGGTAAGTTAACTCCGTTTGGTAAAAAGTTTCCCGGCCAAATTATAGAAGTTGGAATTGCGGAGCAAAATCTGGTTGGTGTAGCAGCAGGTCTTGCTTCTGCCGGTAAAAAAGCTTTTGCTGTTTCGCCTGCCTGTTTTCTTACGGCCCGGGCATTAGAGCAAATTAAAAATGATATGGCGTATTCCGATAATCCTGTAAAAGCAATTGGCATAAGTGCCGGTGTTAGTTATGGAGCTTTAGGTACTACCCATCACAGCCTTCATGATTTTGCCGTGTTACGTGCTATTAACAATATTACCATTGTTGCCCCCGCTGACAATTTTGAAACAGAGCAGGCTATAAGAAAAGCTGCATCAAGCCCTCATCCTTTTTATATACGTTTTGGTAAAAAGGCTATGCCTTTATTAAATGCAGATCATACCGAGTTTGAATTTGGAAAGGGAAGAGTAATAAAAGAAGGTAATGATATTACCTTTATTGCAACAGGTGAAACCGTTTACCCTGCATTACAGGCAGCCAACAAACTTAAAGAGGAGCATAATATAGAAGCAACAGTTATTAGCATGCATACTATTAAACCGCTGGACTATGAACTATTGGGTAAAGTAGCTGCAATATGCAAAGCTGTTATAACAGTAGAAGAGCATAGTGTTAATGGCGGACTGGGTGAAGCCTGTGCATCTTTTCTTCTTCAGCATAATTACAATGTAAAGTTTAAAATAATGGGTATTCCGGATGAATATACGGTTACAGGATCACAAAAAGAGATATTCAATCACTATGGAATTACAGAAAGCGGAATTGCAGAAGAAGCACTAAAGTTGATACAGTCATCCTAACGATACTTGCTAAAGCCATAATGAAATATGATAAAAAGACTTAAACAAAAAGGTTTACTGTTATCGCTGCTGCTTACGCTTTTTGCAGTAAATGGCTGTAAGAACGATACCAGCAAACAGCCAAAAAAAGTTGCGGTTATTGTTTCTACACTCAACAATCCCTGGTTTGTCTTTCTTGCACAAAAGGCTGCTGCAAAAGCTAAAGAATTAGGATATGAAACAAAGATATTTGACTCGCAAAATAATACAGCTTTAGAAACCGATCATTTTGAAAATGCTATTGCTTCCGGGTACAGTGCCATCTTATTTAATCCTACTGATGCTGATGGTTCAATAGCTAATGTAATAAAAGCAAAGGCTGCCGGTGTTCCTGTTTTTTGCATGGACCGGGAAGTAAATTCACCTGATGCCGCTACCTCTCAAATTCTTTCAGACAGTTATTCCGGTTGTGTAGCTATTGGAAAATATTTTGTTCAGCAGTTAAACAAGAAAGGCAAGTATGTTGAATTGCTTGGGTTAGTGGGTGATAATAATACCTGGAGCAGGTCGAAAGGATTTCATGGTGTGGTTGATTACTTTCCAGGTCTTCAAATGGTAGCGCAACAGAGCGCCGATTTTGACCGGAACAAAGGGATGGAAGTATTAGAATCTATATTGCAGGCACATCCTGATATTGATGCAGTGTTTTGTGGAAATGATGCAATGGCAATGGGAGCTTACCAGGCATTAGTTGCGGCAGGCAAAGCCGGTCACGTAAAAGTATTTGGTTTTGATGGAGCAGAGGATGTTATTACCTCAATTAAAGATGGAAAGATTGCGGCAACAGCCATGCAATTTCCTAAAGTAATGGCAGAAACGGCAGCAACTTATGCGGATGCGTATTTTAAAGGCAAACGTAATTTTCCTAAAAAAATGCCTGTTGCAGTGGAGCTGGTAACTAAAGATAATATTAGCCATTATATAGCTTATGGAAAGAAATAATAATCCACATTATTACCGATAGTATGAGGGGTATAACCTACAAAAATTGATAAGCGTTAAACAAAAGATTTTGAAAAAGAAATTAAAATATACTATTCTGATTGTTGCATTGCTTGTAGTCGCCTACAACTCTGTTTACTTTAAAAAACTAACTGAAGTAAAGGCCTCAGTTTCTAAAGACTTTGATGCAAAATCGTATGCAACAAAATATTTTAATACTAAACTTATTCCTGCATTAAGTAAGGCAGTTGAAATAAATCAATTAACAGTTCTTCTTCAAAAAGATAAAGAGAAAACCTTTGATAAATATTCTCATGCGTTGGGTATTGGCAATATCCGTTTCTTTCTTGTTAAAGGTGAAGGTGAAATAACCGCTATCAATGAAAATGATGTTTCGGTACTGGCTAAAACAGATTCATCAGAAAGAAAGGTACAGATAGCAACTGAATTTGTTTTTGGTAATGCTATAAGAGATGCTTCAGGCTTAATTGATATTAATGAATTTAAAAACACTATGGATTTTAATAATGTATCAGCCGAGTTAAATAAGATAGTGAGAAGTAAAGTGATACCCCCCTTTAAAGCAAATGCAAAAAAAGGAGATAAAGTACAATTTTTTGGTGCTATTGAACTGAACAGAGAATATCCCGATTTAGAAAACATTGAAGTAATCCCTGTTTCATTAAAGTTAATTAATCATTAGGCAGGATAGCTTAAATAAAAAAAGATAACTAATTCATTACTCATCATTCATCACTCATAATTTTAAAAGATTGTGTTAGCAGTTGAAAATATAACGAAAAAGTTTCCGGGTGTAATAGCGCTGGAAAATGTTTGCCTTGAACTGCATCCGGGAAAAGTTAATGCAATTATTGGAGAGAACGGCGCCGGCAAGTCTACCTTAATGAAGATACTTTCAGGCGTTTATGATGATTTTGAAGGACAAATTATTTTTAAAGGTGAACAGGTACAGTTTTCCAATCCTAAAGAGGCACAGGATAAGGGGATAGGCATAATACATCAGGAGCTTAATCTTATACCTTATTTGAGCATTACAGAAAATATTTTTTTAGGAAGAGAGTTGGTTACAAAATGGGGGATGATAGATAAGAAGGCGATGCATTTAAAAACCAAATCTCTTCTAACCAAACTAAAATTACATATTGATCCCGAAACAAAAATCTATCAATTAAAAGTAGGGCAACAGCAGGTAGTTGAAATAGCAAAAGCCTTATTGGTAGAATCGGAAGTTATTATTATGGACGAGCCCACTTCTGCAATAAGCGAAAGTGAAGTAGCCGTTTTGTTCAGCATAATTGAAGATTTAAAAAAGGAGAATAAAACCATTGTTTATATATCTCACAAATTAGATGAACTGTTTAAAATAGCAGACCGCTTTATTGTATTAAGAGATGGCAGGTCTATAGAAGCCGGAGAGATGAAAGGAATGAGCCACGATAGCATCATTCAAAAAATGGTAGGCAGGCAAATAAACACTATCCGAAAAAAGGAAACCGGGACAAATAAGGAAGAACTGTTAATAGTTGAAAACCTTTGTTTACAACATCCTGTACGAAAGAAGGAGCACTTTTTAAAGAATGTTTCTTTCTCAGTTAACAAAGGCGAAATAGTGGGCCTGTTTGGATTAATGGGTGCAGGCAGAACAGAGTTATTGGAAACTATTTTTGGAATGCATCCAGAGCTATGTAGCGGAAGCATAATAATGGATGGTAAACAAATTGAAAGTGCAAATCCGTCTGCAGCAATAAGGGCAGGGCTTGCATTGGTGCCTGAAGACAGAAAGAAGGACGGACTTGTGCTAGGCCTGGATGTAAAGACCAACATTTGTCTCACCACATTAGAAAGTATGGAGGAATTGGGGGTACTCAACCACAACAAAGAAACGGCATTAGCCAAAAAATATATTGGTGAACTGGCAATTAAAACATCATCTGATAAACAGCTTGCAAAAAATTTAAGCGGAGGTAATCAGCAAAAAATAGTATTAGCAAAATGGCTGGCAACAAAGCCAAAAGTTTTAATACTGGATGAGCCGACAAGAGGAATTGACATTAATGCAAAAAATGAAATTTATAAACTGATATTGAAGTTAGCAGATGAAGGACTTGGAATTATTGTAGTATCTTCTGAACTGCCCGAAATACTGGCTATATCAGACAGGATATTGGTAATGGCCGAAGGAAGTTTAACTGCAGAATTCCCGATAGGTGAAGCAACTGAAGATTGTATTCTTAAAGCAGCTATCCCTAAAACCATATAATAAACTAAAAGCAAACGAACCAATATAAATGCAAGCCATACCATTAGTACAGCGTCGTAATCATTTAGCCAAATTCCAATCATTAATTGCACTTTTTATATTGTGCCTTGTTATCAGCCTTTTATCGGATAAGTTTTTAACTATAGGTAATGGCTGGAATGTAATGCGGCAGATTTCAGTTAATATATGCATTTCAACCGGAATGACATTGGTAGTACTTACTGCCGGAATAGATTTGTCAGTAGGATCGGTACTGGCACTGTGCGGTGCTGTTACAGCCGGTTTATTAAAGAGTGGTATAGAACTGCCATCCGCTAATTTATATATTGGCTTCACCTTATTAGGCGGGATAATTGCCGGCATAGTAACCGGTGCTTTATTAGGCTTTTTTAACGGATGGACCATAACAAAGTTTAAAGTGCCGCCATTTGTGGCAACACTTGCCATGCTCACTATTGCAAGAGGTCTTACCATGCTATGGACAAAGGGCTTTCCCATATCAGGATTAGGAAACAACTTTGATTATATAGGCATAGGCTGGTTTCTGGGTATTCCGCTTCCGGTTTGGATATCAGGTATTATCGTTTTAATTACTGTAATTCTTACAAAGCATACCCGGTTCGGCAGGTATATATATGCCATAGGTGGAAATGAAAGTGCTGCCAGGCTTTCAGGCATCCGCATCAATAAAGTAAAGATGGGTGTGTATGCAATAGCTGGCGCCCTGGCTGCTATTGGAGGTATTATCGTTACTTCAAGGTTAGATTCTGCACAGCCCAACGCTGGTGTTACTTACGAGCTGGATGCTATTGCGGCTGTTGTTATTGGTGGCACCTCACTCTCCGGTGGAAGAGGAAGTGTGTTAGGAACTGTGCTGGGCGCCATCATTATTGGTGTATTGAATAATGGATTGGTGCTGTTAAATGTTTCACCTTTTTGGCAGCAGGTAGTAAAGGGTTTGGTTATACTAATTGCCGTTATTATTGATAAAGTAAACGCAAAAGGTGAGTAGGAGCTACAAGTAAAATTAGAATAATCAATAGTTCAAGCTTCATCATTTACAACTTACAAACATGGCATCTTATATACTTTCTATAGATCAGGGAACGAGCAGTACAAAAACAATTATTTTTAATGAAGAAGGCAAGCCTATTGCAAAAGGTTCTGAACTATTGAAAAGTTATTTTTTAGAAGGTGGATTGGTAGAACAGGAGCCTGAAGAAATTTATACAAATGTTTTAGCATCAGTTTCTAAATGTATAGATGCATTTAAAGCAAATGGTGGCAACGTTGCCGATATAAAAGCTTGTGGTATATCAAATCAGCGGGAGACTTTTGTAGTATGGGATGAAGATGGGAAGCCGTTACACAATGCAATTGTGTGGCAATGCAAACGGTCAGTAAAAATATGTGAACGATTAAAAAGTGAAGGACAGGAAGCTTTTATAAAAGATAAAACAGGTTTAATAGTTGACCCCTATTTTTCAGGAACTAAATTAATATGGCTTTATGAAAATGTAGATAAAGTACGTAAGGCAATAGATGAAGGCAGGGCTTATTTCGGAACAATAGATACATGGTTGTTATACATGCTAACGAATGGCAAAAGCTATCTTACTGATTATACAAATGCGTCAAGAACACTTTTCTTTAATATATCAAGCCTCAACTGGGATAAAGGATTATTATCAATGTTTGGCTTATCAAAATTAAACTTGCCACAGGCCAAACCATCTTCTTATTTATTTGGAAGATCAAACTTTAATGGTTTATTAAATGAACCAATAGCTATTACGGGTATGATAGGCGATTCTCATGCAGCCGCTTTTGGTGAAGGATGTTTTCTGCCTGGTACAGCCAAAGCCACAATGGGCACCGGCTCCTCTATATTAATGAATATTGGCAATGACCTTAGAGCATCTAAAAACGGAATGATAACCACCATTTGCTGGAGTACAGAAGACAGAGTGGATTATGCTTTTGAAGGTGTTATTGTGAGTTGTGGGGCAACAATAGAATGGCTTAAAAATGATGTAGGAATAATTGCAGACAGCAGGCAAACAGAAGCAATGGCCAAGTCGGTTACTGATAATAATGGTGTTTACCTCGTTCCTGCTTTTAGTGGCTTGGGTGCTCCTCACTGGGATATGAATCGTAAAGCTTCCATTACAGGATTGACATTTGATTGTAATAAAAATCATATAGTAAGGGCTGCTCTTGAATCAATACCCTACCAGATAAAAGATGTGATTGAAGCAATGGAGCAGGATGCTGAAATTGAATTACAAGAATTAATGGTTGACGGTGGTATCACTTCAAACAAATTTGTTCTTCAGTTTTTAAGCGACTTGTTGCAAAGGCAAATTATAAATATTGGAATGCCGGATGTATCTGCTTTAGGAGCAGCTTATATGGCAGGTTTAAAAGCCGGAATATTTAAAGATTTAAGTCATTTGCAGTCGTTAAACAGTGATAAAACGTTCATTTATCCCAATGAAAATAGTGATAATGTAAAAAGGTGGTATGCCGGATGGCGGGCAGTAATTGAAGGGGGGTCGACACCGGTTAAAAGGCAACCCGTAAGCCATTCCCTATAAACTGTGATAAGCTGTAATTTAATAGTAAGAGATTAATGCTTTAATTATGATTAGAATAGTTACTTTATTAGCATTGGGAATTTTTATTTCGTTATTAAGTTTTGCAATTCCTGTTGCTAATAAGGTTGAATGTTGGAAAAAGTTTGAGTTGGTATTAAAAGGCCCTCAAACCGGAAATCCTTTTACCGATGTTCTATTGACTGCCGAGTTCACAAAAGGCAACCGGAAATATAAAGTAGATGGGTTTTATGATGGAGATGGGATATTCAGAATACGCTTCATGCCTAATGAAACGGGTGAGTGGAAATACATAACAAAAAGTAACAGCAGTGTTTTAAATGGCAAATGGGGAACGTTTACTTGTGTTGCTGCTTCAGCTAAAAATCATGGGCCGGTTAAGGTAGCTGATACCTATCATTTTAAATATGCAGATGGTCAACCTTATTATCCTTTCGGCACTACCATTTATGCCTGGACGCACCAGGATAGCGGCCTTGAAGAAATGACTTTAAACACTTTAAAAAAGGCTCCTTTCAATAAAGTGCGGATGTGTGTTTTCCCAAAGTATTATTCGTATGTGCAGAATGAGCCTGTGTTCTATCCTTATGTTCAAAAAGGTACAAAAAAAGATGCATCAGGTACTGCTAAAAGAGTATGGGACTTTACAAGATTTGATCCTGCTTTTTTTCATCATTTAGAGAAACGGATAGATGATTTAAATGAGTTGGGTATTGAAGCAGACCTCATCATCTTTCATCCTTATGATAAAGGCCATTGGGGATTTGATAGTATGGGTAAACAGGCTGATCTGCAATATATCAAATACCTTGTTTCACGGCTTTCTTCTTTTAAAAATGTTTGGTGGTCTTTAGCTAACGAGTACGATTATATTAAATCAAAACCATACGAGGTTTGGGATACTTATACAAAAGCTGTTGTAAATCATGATCCATACAGGCATCTTTGTTCTATTCATAATGGCAGTGTTTATTACCAGTATTGGAAGCCGGAGTTCACACATGCAAGTATTCAAAACGGCTCTGCTGTAGAGGACTTTGGAAGAGCTGCATTATTGCGTGATGCCTATTTTAAGCCGGTTATTTACGATGAGGTTTGCTATGAAGGCGATCTTCCTTTAAGATGGGGAAATTTAAGTGGCGAAGAGATGACCTATCGTTTCTGGCAGAGCATAATTGCAGGAACCTATGTAACGCATGGAGAAACATATCAAAACAAAGGGGATACCGTTTTCTGGGCTAAAGGTGGAAGGCTCATAGGGTCAAGTCCTGCACGAATTGCTTTTTTAAGAAAGATAGTGGAAGATGGTCCCGGCCCGCTTCGATTAGCCGATTTATGGAAAGACCCTCAAACTGCACAAACAGACAGCACCTATTACCTGATCTATCTGGGAAAAGAAAAACAAAGTGAATGGCAGTTTAACCTTCCTAAGAAAAATGGTCCGCAGGCTGGTATGAAATATAAAGTTGAAATTTTGGATACATGGAATATGACTATCACTCCTGTAGCAGAAATCTTTGAAGCAGATGCACCCAATGGTTACCGGGTTTTTGATAAGAAATTGAGAAAAGTTACACTTCCAAATAAACCATTTCTTGCCCTTCGCATAACAGCCATTAATTAATAATATGATAGATAAGTAACAGGACATAATTAGTTTATCCTTTTGTGCTTTTGTGTCTTAGCGGTGTCCTCTGCGAGTTTAGGTTTACCCATAGCGATGCTGTTACTGCTATTAGTACGATTACCTATACTCTTGCTATTAAGTAAGGGCCGTGCAAGTAAGGCCTCTTGCCCCTGTCATGCTGAGGAACGAAGCATCTGAAACAAGCCTAAAGGAAAGTCTCTGTAAATAAAGAATGTTACAAATATAGTCGTTGCTTTATAGGCACAGTCCTCACTAACGTTTATCTTTCAGATGCTTCGTTCCTCAGCATGACAAGACCGGAGAGGCTTTACTTACTCTTACTTTTCCTAATAGTAACATTTTAAGAGTAACCAACAGCATTTTTATAGGTATACCTAAAGCTGCAAGAAACACCGCTAAGACCCTGAGATACCACTACATTTTAACCACTTAAGGTATAAACTAATTGTGGCCTCCTACTTAGCTTAATTATGGAAAGGATAACTCAAAATAGTTAAGAGGCTTTCTAAAAATAGTTAATTGATCTTCAGCAAATAAGTGCAAAATGCCATAGGTGTTATTACGCTACCTTCAACAAGCAGAAATTAAACAAAACAAGCTTTGCCAATTTAGAAATTTATACAAATTGAAAATAATTTGATATAGAGAGATAACGGATAGGAGCTTAAAGATAGTTACATTTGTTAATGTACTCCGTGAAGTTTTAAACTTCCGAATTAATAATTTAGAGTACAAAATTTTTAAAGATTGCTTATGCCATTTCCTGCTAACTCCCCTGATGACAAAAAAGGCGGTTTCTGGTGTTGCTGTTCAGGTAACACCCTGGTAATACAATACACAGTTTTCCTATTATTAATATTCCTTGTAATTTAAAACCTTTAAAAATCAATCATCAAAGCTTGTATATGAAAAAAAAGCAAACACTTCGATTACTGCTATTTTGCCTGTTGTTCTTTTCGCTGGTGCAACAGGTTGCAGCGCAGGTTAAAACCATAACCGGGTCTGTTACGGATGATAAAAATAACCCGGTACAAGGTGTTTCGGTTACAGTAAAAAATACCACTACCTCAACTGCTACGGATGCTAAAGGTGCCTTTTCTTTGGCGCTTCCCGCTGCTGCCGGGTGGAGTATTGGGAGTGCCATACCTATGGTTCCAACGCCTAATAACCCAAATGAATTTACATGGACAGGCCCATTAGTGGCAGGTGAAATTAAATTTCCAACAGCAAAAAGCTGGACTTCCGATACGTTTATGGCAGCAACAGCCGGTCAATCAATTTCCAACAATAAAGCACTGCTTGCCCTTAATGGCAATCCGGATTTACATTGGAAATTAAGCAATACGGAGGCCGGTAACTATAAGATAACCCTGAATACAAAAGATCAGACTGTCATCTTTCAGAAATAGTATTTATTGCAAATTGTAATCGGATATCAGAATATAAGATATTGCTATCAACAATGTAACATTATTATTTGCATTTATCTAAAAGCACTTTATAGTGTAAGGCATATAGAAACAATTTGTAAGCGTTAGTCCTGTTGCTTTCAACAGGACGATTTACAACTTAATAATAAATCAAACTTTCTCAGCTCAATACTTCTGGTGGAGGGTAGGCTATAAGTAGCATAGCGGCTGATAAAACGTAAACAAAAGGGTTAAAAACACTAAAGCAGTTATCATTGGGTTTCGATAGCGTATAACTATTAACGCTGTAAAGTGAATAGGGGCTATGTTGGACTGGGTGCGACTGATGAATATAAAGCAGTCTTTATCTTAGTTATAGTAATCGTAAGCCTGTTGTTTCTACAGCAGGCTTTAAAAGCAAAGCATTTAATATAGTTACATTACTTAAGTACAATGAAAATGAAATATCATCAGCTACTTCCGGTTATTAGCTTTTTTTTATTTATGACCATTTGTAAAGCACAGAAATCAGAGCAGCCCCTTTGGAAAAATAGCACCTTTGCTTTATATGCTGATAGCATTGTGCAGGGCAACATTACAGGTAAAGCCTTGTCGGCTACAGAACTTATGTCAAACTATAAAAGTCCGGCCAATGAATTTTTAAGCCCTGATATTACTTTTAAATTTAGCATCAATGGTAAGGACAATGAAATGAAATCCGGCACCGATCATCATTTTACCTGTGTTTCTGATAGTGGTGGTTGTGAAACACCTTTAATTAAGTTTGGAGAGCCGTTTGTTAGCCCACATGCTATTGCGGATAACACTTATCTAAAGCCCAAAACCCGCTTTACCATTCAACTGGATATGCGGGAGGTATTGGACGCTTTTAAAACAAAAGGCTATTATACAACTTATAATGGCGATAAAATATATAAGCAGGATTTTAAAGGCGTATATGTAGCCGGTAATACCCCTCCGCTGATATGGGATTTTAATAACCTTGTTAATCATCCGGAACTACAGTTAAGCGATAAGAACGGTGATGGCATAAGCAATCTTTAAAAATTTTGTACTCTAAATTATTAATTCGGAAGTTTAAAACTTCACGGAGTACATTAACAAATGTAACTATCTTTAAGCTCCTATCCGTTATC
>Ga0115848_100652_pt1 | contig 14124 bp, 9 predicted proteins | sample InSIn3gowninarea_FD_83862 | JGI IMG/M metagenome (GOLD analysis project Ga0115848, IMG submission 83862) | reverse complement strand
GGGATAAGGGCCAGTGGGGGAGCTTGATCGGCAGGGAAAATTTCTTGACCTGGGTGGTGAAACACAGGTCGGACTATCAGAAACCTTGGTGTTCTCATGGGTAACTTAGCACTAGCAATCAAGTCAGTTTCAGCAACTATTGCATCTCTGTAAATCTCAGGGAAAGTCCTACTTCCTCTGTTTCTAATTTGTAAGGATAAGTTGGGATGAAAGGCTCTCAAGTAGTATACGAGGGCTGCTTTTGAGGAAGGCTTTGTTGCCTGAGGGATCCTTTTCCATTCCCTTTGGAACCTGATATTGAAATCAATCACACTTTCCCTTTCATCTCTCTTTATGGTAGTGAATTGCATGAGGGAAGAATACGAGTCACTCTCCTCATTGAACTCCAGGATGAATGGTTCAGCCAAGGTTGCCCAGCCTATGATAGAATCAGTGGGCAAACCTCTGTACCAGTCTAGGACCTTACCAGCAAATGAGAGTGCAAGCAACCTTACAATCACATTTTCTTGTGTGACATTATGACATTTGGCCTGTGCTACTATGGCTACACAGTGCTCGAATGGAGTTATGTGGGATGTCCCATCAAAGTAAGGTAGGTTTTTAAGACATTGGGATGGGATAGGGTCTAGGTGTGCAAGGTTCAATGGGACTCCACCATCAAATGGTGGATAAACAGGTTGGGCGGCCATGACTGTTGGTGACGATGGAGTGACCGAGATCAGGAATGGGCTTCGGAATGGGGATGGTTGAATTTTGGGAAGACTGGTCAAGGATTTTGCCCTCCTTAGCCTTGTTTTGGGGGTTGTCAACCCTCTAAATTTTGGGGCTTCTTGTGAGAATTTGGCCTTTGATCGTGTAAACATATGCTCAGGATGCGATAGTGGTAGTGAGGCTAAATTCAAAGGAAAATGGATTCGATTGACAGGGTGAGGTCTTGACAATTACTACCCTGTTGGTTCAATAGAGTCACTAATTGGTAAACAATACAAATAGGGGTGGTTCGTGTCCCACCGGGCGTGCCAAAATATATATACTATTGATGGGATTTATGCAATACCAATACTTACAGAATGTCCATAACAGCAAGATGAATGAAATGACTGAGTGTCAATTTCAATCTCCGATTGAAAGGCCAATCCCTTATCTATTGGGTGGAAATGTAATTTCTAAAGAGAAACAGAGTATTAGAAAGGAACTAAAAATAGCAAGTAACCAAAGGTTAATGCAAAAAAGGAAGGGGTTCCAACTCTTGTCCAATGCAGGCTTCCAGGTATACCGGAACCGTTGGTACAGACAGAGTGCAACAGCCACTAAATCTCCACTCACCAATCTCAAGCTACTCAGCTGAATACAAACATAACAGATACCAAGAAATCACAACATACTTGCTATTAAAATAGGAATCATTCATTTGCCATAATCAAACCAATTTAAGCATAATAACGAAGTATGCTGAAACAACGGATCAAAGCATGTTTATGTACTAAACTGATATAGAAGATCACAGCAAATAGTATAAAGGGCAAATACTCAAAATCCGACCACTGTGTCTTTGCCTATGCTACTATTTATAATATTTCAACTTGGGTCAAGGCGCAGCTCTCCCACTAAAGCCCTAACTACTTAGATTCTAACAACTTTTCTTATTATGAGAACATCTATCTTATCATGGATTACAAAATAGAAAACACAACTAACAGCACGACGAGTGCATAGTGGTGAATCATTCCTCCTGCTGCTCTAACCATCTCAGATGCCTTCATGTTCTATCTGCACCACCTTTTCGATCGTGGGCGAATCTTCTGCAACGGCAGCTCCCGTGGCAGGTTGGCTATGGAGCTTCTATAATTCGATGTAACAAAAAGGACGTGGTGCTAAGCCTATTTTCCAAGTCTGGTTATGTCTATGCTACCTTATCTTTGGTCTATTTAGATGGTCGATCTCCTCCCACTGCAACTTCACCACTTCTTCCTTTCTTCACTTTCTTACTTCTTACATTTGGAGGGAGATGCCACATGTCACTACTTGGTGATGTGATCCTTTGATTGCTGGCCAAAACCTTCATCTGACTTTGATGACATCATTTGCTCACTTTATCTGGCTACAGGTGCCTCTGATCTGAGTTGGCGTTGCATTTCCATTGCGGTGTGTTTTAAAGCTGGGTCTTTACGCTTGGATTTTTTGAAACGTTGGATCTTTGCCAGGTGGTGATCATCTGGCTATGCTGCTCTTCTCACATTGCTTGGCCAGAAAATCAACTCCATTCTTCTTACGTCACCTCCCCTTTTCCTCCGGCTTTCACTATTTTGAAAATTGGTGACATCACTCACGGGGCTTAGCTTTTTCCTCACTGCTGACTCCAGACCGTGGGATGCTCATCGAGTGGCAGGCATCGGACGGTTGCTATTCTCTCTTCTTTGCTTGGCCGGAGTGCTGGCTTCCTTCCGCTTGCATCATCTCCTCTTCCTTTCCGGCTTCTCTTGTATTTATATCTTGGTGACATCATCTTAGGGACTTGGTCTTTTCGCACTGCGAACTTTGGGCTGACGGATCCTCGCCAGGTGGTGAACATCAGGCGGCTGCTCGGCTTTCTTACACTACTCAACCGAAATGTTGGCTCTTTGTCACCTACGTCACCTCCTTCTTCCTTCCGGCTTCCATTGTTTTGGAAGTTGGTGACATCATCTTCGGGACTTTGCTTTTTCCTTGTTCATGACTCCGAATCGTGGGATCTTCGCCATGTGGCAGGCATCATGCGGTGCTCCTTTTCTTCACTGCTTGGTTGAAATGCTGGCTCCCTTTTGCTCACATCACCTCATTCTTTCTTTCGGTCTTTATAGTAGTCTTTGATGAATGACATCAGCCCGACTCTTAGTCTAGGCTCCAGATTTATTCATATTTTCCTCATATACTTGTTCCAATTTGAACTTATCAAAGAATAGACGAGAAAATGAACAAACAAATGTATGAATATACAATACCATATACATTGTATCATAAGCATACATCTATCACATCCATCATATAAATGCATATGCATTCACAAATATGAGTACACACATCCATATCCATAAATATAATTCCATCATATAGCATACTATGTAAAATCATCCATACATAGTGTCCATATCATAAATATGAATCCATATATGTCCATTGTATAATGTATCATATACAATCACATACATAGCATGTATAGTTTATCATAATCATACAAAGTCTACACTCAAGGGAACCTAACAAAATGTAGACCCACATTCCCCCCCCCCTCCCCATGGAGTGTATCCATGTTCACTACCCTAACCAGTGCTAGGAGATGTTAGACTCTTTCTTGATCCCTCGATATCCCCTTATGGGCCTCCTGCCTAACTATGAGCCCATGGCACCTATGATAGATTGAATCCATGTGGCCCTTATGACCCTGCCCTTATGGACTAACTGCTACTAGATCGATGTACACTCCTCTAGGATATCATTATGGTGTAGGTCATTGACCTACTCTTCATATGGCTCCTCCCTCTTGATGGTTGCTCCACCACCATAATTCCCACTACCATTAGCTGACCCCAAAATACCAGTGCCCTAACCTCCTCCCTCTATCATTTATCCTAGGTGATCTAGAAGGTCTTAGGGATGATCATGTCCCCCTTAGTCTTTATAGACACCTTTTCTCATGCTTCCTCTATCCTTATCCCCTTTATCTATGTGCCTACCTCAGCTTGAGGTACCCTCATCCTACCCTATGTTATTGGTAGCTAGTTCTATCACTATGTGGCTACCAAAGTTGTTGTTAGTTGGGCTTGTAGTCCATCTCACTCATCCATAAGGTCATCCCTCTCTTCCCTCATCATATCCATTACTTCTTATGTAACATCCCTCACCTACATATTAGCATATCTCTCTACTCTAACATGTGCATCTTGAGTCTCCTGCTAACTCATGAATGCATTGAGCATATAATCAAACTTAGGGTCCTTGATCCTACCCTATAGATCCTCCATACCAAATATGGGAGATGCTACTTTTCCTCCCTCCTACCCTACCTATCTTATCATTGCTAGTCTGGTTATTACCCCTAGTCCTATTATGGTTGGTGGTGGTGGTACTATGAGTGGTGCCTATAGCACTCTATCAATTACTACTCTCTCCATATAGGGACTCCACCATGTAGTGTATCTAACTATGACTCCAATGTCATCCATATTCATGATCACCATAATCAAATTTGCCCCATTATTAGGAGGTGTATATACCCTTCTAGGTAAATCTATTTGTAACTTTATCCTCTTATAGAGGACCAGCTTTGAGGGGATATCCTATCAAATCTTGTATTATTGAGTGACCTATTCATAATAGAATATATCAATATCCTTAGGTATCTTCCTGCACACATCATGGGATTGATGCACTCATGCTAGTTTCTCTACATCATATACCCATATGGGTCCATCTCACCATGACTGAAAGATGATATCCTCCACTCTCAAACTCTTCCACATGCCATGGTGCTATATATACATCCCCTCATATGGTTATCTCTTCAATGACTTATGGTCTCTCACCCTACAATAGGTTTCTCTCCCTGGTCTACCACTTTGATATTATGAATATCAAATGGTAATATGTAGGACCATGCCACCCATACCTACTCCCATGCCCAAATCTATATCAAGAGCAATCTTGTGATCTTGACTCACCCTCATTGCATGTTTACTAGCTATTTGTAGTTCTATTATAGGATCATGGATGACTATGCAAATATATCTAGCATGTTCCAAGGGATCCTATGCCCATTGGTGTTTCAAAGTAGAAAGTTATTGGTCATTTTTTTTTAATTAAAATCGATGGGTAAATTTGATATTAATCAAAAAAAGGAAGGATTTTTGAAAGATATCCTAAAACCTTTTACAAAAAAATGATCTTAGAAGAGCTAAACCTGAAGGCCTTCCTTTCCTCTATTAAAAATAAGGGAAAAAAGAAGAGAGTAAATAGTAGAATGAGACATTAAAAAATACTTTCCCTTTGCATAAGAAAAATAAAAAATAACTAATGTCATGTAAGTACAAATCAAAATGAAGCAATGTGATTGTTCATTATATAAAATATTCCAGTGGAAGCTAGTAACAATATACATATCAACATTGATGAGTAGATTATCACCAAGAAATGATTCTAAAAAAATAGAGATCATGTTTTCCATAAGCAATTGGAGTTTACACTATCACTCAACATGCATGCCTTGAGGGGCTTAGGAGTGAAGTATATACCTTCATTAAACTAATTAAGAACTCAGCCAATAGAATTAAAGATGAAATCTCAATATGCTGCTATTCATTTATCCTCCTTGTTAGGCTCTTCTTCAAATAACCTTTCCAACTTCTCATAGTCATGTTTGTAGAACATACAATACATGAGTTTCCACCTTTCTCTAGTAGTCATGATGGCCTTCCTTTGAGTCATATTTCCCCACATATTATGAAATACTAGGAGAGATTCAAATATAATGCTAGGGGCACCTTTACATTAGGTTGCTTTGGCTAACATCTGGTTATGAATGTGAATTTTCTAGGGGGGTCTAACTACAGTAAGATTGAATTTTCTATAAGGTATTTATGCTTAGGGGGGAAGAGAAAGGGTATAATCTAAGGTAGTAGATGGTTGTTGATAATGGTTGGGTAAATGAGTGGAACTTGGCTTGGGGTGAGGAATGGAAGTTGGATGAAGTAAAGGAGCTTGGTTTGTTTGAATTGTAGTATCGAGTTCCTCTTTCAAAGGTGGTAGAAATTGAGAGGACTTAGGCCTATTTAAATTCTTCTTTCTCTTCTAATTCTTGGTATATATTTTATCAAATAAATCCATTGTGGGAGTGATCTCTTCAACTATAATAGGGTTTATTTGAGAGGGATCATTCATACATGAAATCTCACTAGCATGAGCTAGAGTTGAAGAGGAAGCAAAAGTTCTTTTTCGTATAGTTTTATTGTCTTCAATTTTGGGTAAAAGTCTCTAAACTAGTATTGTAGACTACTTTGGTATGATTTGATTCTTGGTCCTTTGTTGTTTCTTCTTGAATAACATTTTGCATTGAATTCTCCTCAACCCCTTTTCTTCTTAGCCTCTTAAACCAAAGTGTTGTTTTGTCTTCATCCTCCTCTTCTTCCTAAACACTTTGATGTTGAAAAGGTTATTTTTAAGCCTACATGGCCAATGCATGTTTGTAGATAAGTAGCATAATAGTTTGGTGAAGCGAAACCAAATTGGGATTGGATTTACACTTCCCCACTATAACATAGATGAAGAATTAGAAAAAGTTCACTAGGTTAACTCTTTCCTTATTAAAGTGGAAATGATTTAGGAGTATGATATGATGCCCATAAACCTTTGTATGTCTACCATCAAGGGTAATGTATTTCATGATCAGTTTGCATAATTTATACCAAGTGTAAGTTAAACTATTATGATGGTAGCCTAATCTATATGGATGTAGTTGGATCCCTCATATTTTGAATTTCCTTATGTCATCCCCTTTGTTTACCTTAGAATTGCACTTGATTTCTTTTCCCCAATTTGGGAGACCAGTAGCCTAAGAAATTATATCAGTTGTGAACAGGATCTCCTTACCATGTATTGGACACCTCCCATTATTCCAATTTTGAATAATCATATCTATCAATCTCCTATCATGCCCATTACAGTTATTTATAAAGGTATTCAAATCCCCCTACAAACTAGGTGCTAAATGTGCAAGTCCTTTTTAGCCTTTGAGGAATTATTAGGTTCAACAAACACCAAAGCACCCCCCATTACTGAATATAATTGGAACCTTTGGTTCTTAGTCTTTTTCTCATTAGCCTATTCCAAACTAGGTTTTGGTCTAGCTATAAGAATGTTTTTCCTGTACCTATGGTAATTAATTTAGCTTATGAAATCTAGCTATCGACCCCCATTACTTTATCTTGTATCATTAATTTGAATTATGTTTTGCATGCAGGAGTTAGATTATCTTCCTTCATGGTGCCAGCTATTTCCTATCACCTCATAGTTATTCATTGCACCATTGAAGTCAATTTTTAAAATTTGTGCCATCATAGGAGGCAAATCTTCCTCCACCATGTTATAGCTTAGCTTATACTTTTTTAGGATGGATCTTATTCTAAGATTAATCTTCATTCAATATTAAAAAAAATTTCAAAAAATGGGGCCTATTTTTCTAGTTTTCCACCATGCAATATGTTTTCATAAGCCCTATGCAGGCTTATTTTATAAACCTCTTCTACTTCGATATATTTGTCCTCAAAAATCCTTGAATTTTTTTGCTTTCATATTTGCCACCAAACATGGGTAATAAGAGTAACCCAAGTATTTTCAATTTTCTTATCCTTTTAATTGGAGCTCATGATTTGGATTAAATCTCATATAGTTTGAGGTTTTTGATCAATTATATTTCCATCTCTCCACATTCTATTCCAAATCTATTAGGTGTAATCATAGTGTATAAAAATATGACTAGCATCTTCTTCCTCATGATAGCATAGTATACACCTATTTACCATTATGATCCCCCTTTTCTTTATATTATTGATAGTCATCAGTCTATTTCTAACAACTAACCAAACAAAGAAGGCTACCTTTAGTATAATTTTAGGTCTCCATATCTTCCTCCAAATTTGGCTTTCTGGTTCTCGTAGGTGATTCTCATTCATGAGCTTAATGGCTTCCTTTACCATATAGTGGCCTTATTTTTTTCTCCCCCACTTTGGTTTACCTTTAATGCTATTTAGGGTAATTTTATCTTCATTCATTTCCTATTCCAGGGATTGAAGTTGTCTTCTACATGTATCATCTATAGGTTGGAAGAGAAACCATTTATTTGAATAACTATCATAATAATTATTTATAGTTTAACCTTGGTTATCTTGGTCCCATCTACCCCCATTTTGGAACTAAGGTATTTGGATAACGGGTTTATCCTTGAGCCAAGTATCTTCCCATACATAACATTACTTCCATCTCCTAATTCCCACCTAGTGTGGCTCATGATCTGTGATCTAGCTGAGATAAGGTCATTTTATATTATAGAGCCATAGAGAGGGTTTTGGATTCTTAGAAAGACATCTTCTCCCATCATGTATTTTTCTTTGATGATTTGGGACCATTCATTCTTATTACCACAAACCTATTTCCAAATAAGCTTACCCCTTAAAGCTAGACTTACTTGCTTTATTTTCCTTAGTTCTAGTCCTCCTAGGTATTTATCAATACAAATGGTCTTCTATGCCACCAAAGAGAAGCTACTTTTGTTTACCTCTTTTTCACATAGGAATCTATAGTAAATCTAATCAATTTTATTACATATAGTGATTGGAACTTTGAAAATCATAGCTAAGTATATAGGTATACTTTGGAGAACTATTTTTATAAGGATGAGCCTTCCAACATAGGTCAAATTTTTTTCCTTCCACCTTGTGAATTTATTTTGAATTCTATGAATGAAACTATTCCAATATTGAGCTTTTAATCTCCCAAAAAATAGAGTAATTCCTAAATAAGTGGTTGGAAATTAGTCATTATCATGATAATGGTATATTATGCTATCAAGAGTCCCTCCTTGTACATCATCATGTAGTTGATTTTATCATGTCCTATCCAAATCACTTTCTAGCCATCACCAAATATGTGTTGCATCATCAACCCCCTTTGTGTTTCCCTAGTAATCATCATGCCCTCTATTGAGACTCTAAAAATATGATAGGTATCCTCTAAGATGATCATCATCTTCCTTATCAAAAAGTGAAAGGTGTTACATTGGTTATCCTAATGCTACACCAATGTGTAGATGTATGCCTGATCAATGATGACCATGCATAGTCAAGTTGCACCTACCAATCTAACCACCTTGAGCTAGATCCATTCTGCATCACTGAGTGCCCTATGCCCATCATGGAAGATAGGCTTGAACTTGCACCAAGTTTTTACCTGGTACCCTTTCAAGCATTTTGTGTTAGCCATTTTTTATATGAGTTAGCTTATTTTTCTATCTTGCTAATTCAATCCTCTTTGTTCTAAGTTAGTGTTTGTTATGTAATTTATTTTTATGTATTCCCTATCTATTCCTAACCTAGTCATCAAGTCTTATCTATGTTCATCTTGCCTATATTTCTCTTCAAGACCTAGCCAACCTTTTGCAAGTTACATAGTCTTCCCTAGCTGGTCCCTTGAGGGTTGATTAGTATTCTCTAGTTAGGTGCTAATTGGTAGGATGCGTATTAGCCCCTAAATCAAGACTAGTATGCACCCAATTGATTAATGAAGCTAAGGCATGCTAACCTAGATTTCCATCTTTTCTTCATCAAAATTAACCTAAAACCCACCCAAATCTAAATTTTGCTTTACCTAAGTTTTTGTACCTAGTATTGTGATCATTTTGACTATAATTTTATTTCTTTTTACCTTTTATTTTAGTCTAAAATATGATGCCCTAGTTTGGGGTTTACCCTCCTATTTTTATGAATTTTATCAATTTCTAACCATTAAAATCCAAAACTAAGTTAATTTTTATCATTAATCAGCATGTGATTTAATTACTTACTCTTTCATGATTTAATTTGGTCCATGTTTTTCAAAACTTACCCACTTCTACAGGTGGTCTCTTCCTCCTTTGGGTGGGTCATGTTCTCCTCCTACCATTGATACCATCTCATCTAGTCAATCTATGTCATTGTTGATCTCTCAAAAGTACAATGGTCTCCTCTTAGTCGGAGATCAAATCACTTATTTCCAATTATGAAAAGTGATAAATAAGCCATAATTTTTTCTATTTAACCCTACCACCCCCTAACCAATCCACCAAATAGGTAACAGGGTCAACTAGCTAGTTTTAACCAACCTACTAAGGTTCAACTAGCCCTTTTCTTTTTTTTCACCCATTTCTAGTCCCATTTCCTTCATCTCTCTCTCTCTCATTGATAAGTAGGATATGGCCCTATCTTGATCCCCATTCCCTATTTTAGCTCGATGGGGATCTCATCCTATCCTTTTTGTTATCTTTATCACTTAAATCTTTTCAAGCACCCATTAGGTGCTATTAACTTTTTGTAAATTTAAAAAAAATTGGCTTCTCATTCTACCTCCTTTCTTTTCATCTCATCAACATCTTTGATCATATCAAAGTTTATCACCTTTCATCATGTTATATTTATCAAGTATCGTACACTTGTATGTTGCAATTCAACACTTGGTAGGCCAACAAGCCTATGATCTTTTTCCCTTTAGCTACTAGGGAAAATTAGAGATCTCTTGTCATATTATCAAGAATCATAATATTGCATACTATGGTCTAATTATTGGTAGGCATGTGAGCCTACACTCAATCTTTTTAACTTAGTATTATACAACATGTCATGTGTTAAAACCATATTTAAGTTAGACACTCGAGATGATATTATACAACTTATCATGCACTGAATCTAACTCTCACTATGATCAATATTTTCACCCTTTGATTCTTGGGGTAAAGCAGATATCATTTTATTTTTCATCTTATCCTTTGATTGTTGGGGAAAAGGAAATATCACTCTTATTTTTCATCTTACCCCATGAATGTTGGGGTAAAGCAAAGATTATTTTATTTGTATCTTATTATTCAACTGTTGGGGTAAAGTAGAGACCATTTTGTTGCTCATTTCATCCTTTTATTACTAGGGAAAAGTAGATATCAATCTTATTTTTCATCATACGCTTCAGGTACTAGGGTAAACTAGAGATCTTTAATTTTCATTATTTAGTTGTATCCTATAATTTTCAATTTTATTTTCATGATCATTTACTTTTAGCACTTTATCATCTAGCAGTACCAATTGATTACAACATGATAGTGTTGGCACAATGAGATGTTATAGTAATAGGTGTTCCTTAATACAACCGTATCGCTTATCTTTTAGCCTATTTTATTTATAATATAGATTGGTTATGATATGATGATGTTGGTATCACAAGGCATTATATTCATATGTACCTTTGATACGACTATATCAATCTCATCATTTATCAACAATCACATCACATTGTACATACTTCACTTATTTTTATACCACACTTTGCACCTCACAAAACCTAGCATAAAAAAGGGCATCTATAAATACTTGATCATTCGATTCATGATTATTTGACTCATCTTGTAGCTCATCATAATCATATCAACCTTTCATCCCCTTTTGTTTGAGGGATTAATTTTTGGTAACTTTATCTTGGTTACCACTTATCCTACCCTAGCCTTAACTGTCCTACTAGTTAGTCTACCAGTTGATTGGTTAGGTCTAAAACCCTAACTAGCCCATCGACTAGTCCCTATCTAAACATAAAAGGTGATTTTCAAATCACTCTTTTTTTTATCACTTCAATTTTTAAGTACATCAACAAGAGTTTTATGAGTTATTATTGCTATAGTACTACTTGCATGAATACCCTCATCTTGTACCTCCCAAATAAGCTTCCCTATCATTCCCAAAAAGGTAAAAGAGTGATTCAACCATAATCTTGCAAGGGCCCATTGGGTAAGTTTCTTGTTGTTTTTTAAATTATGAAAAGTTATTCTTATTTTCAACATTTTTTTAGGTTTTGTAAGAGCTACATTTGGAATAGAGCACATCATTATATCCTTTGGATTTATCCTATTTGTTATTATGCATGGTTACATCCTAATATCTTACTTAGGCTAGCCTCTAGTAGGCTTAGGCTAGATTAGTTCTTAATTTTCTTAATTCATCCTTTTTAATATTAGTATAGATTTAGATTGCATTACAGGCATATACATTATTTCACGTGCCTTATTGAATCAAGGTTCAAGGGGCTTATAAGCTAGTGAGTCTAAACATAGCTTGATCTTAGGGTATTAAGGACCTAGGGCTTAGAAGCCTCTCTTATGTTTTTCATTGAAGATCATTATACATCATTAGAGCTCCACAATGAAAGGAAAATATATCTAATCCTAACTCTATGTACTTGTTTAATCTTATCTTATCATATCTTATCTAAAATAAGCAATATTTGAGATATTACAATGTGTTCCCTAAGGAGACCCCTAGCTCTAGGGATTTATTATTTCTCCTATTTTGTAGGCATCATGCCTAGTTCTCAAAGGCAAAAGTAAAATCTTAGTTCTCAATTCTTGAGGATTTCCACTCCCCCTCAAGTTGCTAGCATTGACCAACATTATGAATCACGTCAATCACAACCTATGATGCCTAGGAATATGATAAACCATAATCCTCAAGAAATCTACCAATCACATGTGCCACCTAATGATTCCCAACCTAAGGTACACATCAATGTTGCTCCTCAATATTTATCTTCCTCTCAAGTTGTTATACCAACATATGTCAACCCTCCAAATCCTAATCATACATAAATATATGTTGGAACCAAAACTAGAGGGCCTAACTCTAGTACTCAAAAATACTTCCAAACTTTTCAACAAGTCCAAAATACATCACTTGGGCTAACTCAAATTCCTAACCAAGGTTTGAACAATCAAATGAATTAAGGGTTTTTAGTCTAATCCTCTCAATCACCTCAATCAAGTATTTCCCATGCATAACTAATTTTCAACCTCAAGGATAATCTCAAGCAACCAATTCTTATCATGACCTAGGTTTTCAAGTTATTAGTTCTTTTACACATTCCACTTTCAATGATGAGATCCTAAAGAAGTTGAAAGAGATGTAATAAAGAATTAATAAATAAGTAATGTCTAAGGTTTCATATGGATCAATATGTAATGAACCAATCCATCCATCCATATGTGATCATAAAGAATTTTCCCTATATGTTTGAGATCCCTAAGATGCATAAGTTTAATGGAAAAGAAGATCCAAGATAGCACTTAAGTAAATTTAAGTATTCTTGTCACATCATATCCAATGATGATATTCTTATGTTGGAATTTTTCTATGACCTTATCAACAAAAGCTTTAGATTGGTATAATAATTTACCTCACCATAGTATCTTCTCCTTTAAGCAGATGGCTAATTAGTTTTTGGATCACTTTGGTATCAACACTAGGAAGAGAGCTTGCATTACATATTTGATTAAGTTTTCCTAATTTGATAATGAGTCAGTTTTAGATTATGTGAATAGATGAAGAGTGATTATGATCGATATACCCTATTCCTTACCTCAAGAATAGTTGTTCAAGTTATTTCTAGGAGTTGCAATAAGCCAAGGTGATTGAAGAAGTAAAAATTCAATAAGGTGGGATTAAGCTAAGAAATACAGCAATCAAAATAATTGTACCAATGGTGGCACCTTAAACCCACCCCCACCTAATCCATAGTTAAATCAAATAACATATGTAGTGAATCAAACATGATCCATATTCCAAATAGAGCCTCATAGGTAAAGGAACAACTAACCCAAGGATTAGTATCCACAACAAGGTAAGGGTAATCAATATCATTAGGGTAATCAAGGTAATAATCAAGCTAATAATTAAGTGAGAAACCCTATAACACTAAGATAACCTCAACAACAACCACATAACTAGGCTCCATTAGTAGAACTAGTTGAGAATATTCTCAAGAAGCTATTAGATCCAAGACTCATCATGGTTCTTGAGGTTAGATAGGAGGATCCTAATGGACTAAAACCATAGTGATATAGAGAATATTAATTTTATCTTTTTATCATCAAAAAGGATATGTGACAAGTAAGTTTTAACACTTAAGGTCCACCATTTAAAGATTAATTTATGATGGTCAAGGATCCAAAGGGTCTCTCCAAGCACCACCTACTAGGGACTTTGGAGTGTATCAAAATTTATTACCTAAATATTATACCAATGTAAATCAAGTGAGTGTCATGGCCTCTATGTCTAGGCAAGTGACATATGATGGTGATTTACACATAGAATTTGTTGGCATTATGGGCATGGATCTAATCTATATTTCTACTCATACAGGGAGAGAAGGTAAGAGAGCACATACACCTAAGGAAATCAGGGTATAACATTACATGCATCAAATCAATATATAGATATAGTTCCAACCTTCCAAAGTAGAAATCATAGTTTAGAATCAGTTAGAGTAATAGTTGAGACTTACTCCTATCAAGTTATAGTTATGGGATTT